>Ga0193716_1002104_pt1 | contig 11382 bp, 5 predicted proteins | sample U2c1metaG_FD_145901 | JGI IMG/M metagenome (GOLD analysis project Ga0193716, IMG submission 145901) | Soil microbial communities from a riparian zone of the East river system, Colorado, United States - U2c1 | ecosystem: Environmental > Terrestrial > Soil > Riparian zone | place: USA: East River...
ACCCCAACCCCAACCCCAACCCCAATCCCAATCCCTAGCACGTTGGCAAACATCTCGACACGGCTTCGCGTGGAAACAGGCGACAACGTTCTGATTGGCGGCTTCATCATCACCGGCACGGAGCCAAAAAAGATCATCGTCCGCGCAATCGGGACGTCCCTGCCGTTCGCCGACCGACTGGCGAATCCCACCCTGGAATTGCGCGATTCCTCCGGAGCTTTGCTCGATTCCAACGATAATTGGATCGATTCTCCGAACAGGCAGGCCATCATCGATAGCACGATCCCGCCAACGAGTAATCTGGAATCGGCCATCGCAGTGACGCTACCGGCTAACGCGGCCTACACTGCTATCGTCCGTGGGGTAAATAACAGCATCGGCATCGGCGTAGTCGAGGCTTACGATCTGGATAGTTCGGCCGATTCGGAGCTGGCCAATATCTCGACGCGCGGACTCGTGCAAACCGGCGACAATGTTTTGATCGCCGGCACGATCGTGGTGGGTCAAGTGCCGCAGAATGTCATCATTCGCGCGATAGGTCCTTCCCTGCCGATCGCCGGCAAACTGGAAGACCCTATGCTGGAGCTGCGCGATGGGAATGGCGGATTGCTGTTCTCCAACGACAATTGGCGCAGCAACCAGGAAGCCGAGATCCTAGCGACGACCATCCCTCCTTCGAACGATCTGGAAGCCGCGATCGTCGCGACGCTACCCGCAAATAATTCCTACACTGCGATCGTGCGCGGCGCTGGCAACACGACGGGCATCGCGGTGGTGGAAGTCTACGCCTTGAATTAGAAGCGTCGTGGGCAATTCGGCCCTCGAACCAGAGCCTGATCACCGAGGCCGGGCGGATGAAGCTCGGCATGGTGTAGCGGCCTCCTCTCTCCGCATTTAGCTCGCCTATTTTCCCGGCGACAGGTAACAACGCCGAGTGAGCGCAATCAGCGACTCGAGCATCGGCGCGCAACGTTTTGAAGAAACCGCCTGGAGTGTTGTTTTAGCTGCTGGTGAAAAGTCTGGCGAACGTGCTCAAGCGGCGCTGGCTGAGCTTTGCCGCGTTTATTGGCCGCCCATTTATTCGTATCTGCGGCGTCGTGGTTACCGCACCGAAGATGCCCAAGACCTCACCCAGTCGTTTTTCCAGCACGTCCTCGAAAACGCGACCCTCCGCCGGGCGTCTCCCGAGCGCGGACGGTTTCGGAATTTCTTGCTCGGCGCGCTCAAGCTTTGTCTGGCCGACGAAAATCTACGCCGTCGCGCTTTGAAAAGGGGCGGCGGAACGTATTTCGTGTCGGTGGACGAACTCGAAGCCGAAGAAGTGCATCACCTCCGGATGTCGCAGGAATTAAGCGCCGATGAAATAATGGAGGCGCGGTGGGCCGGCGTGTTACTGGAACGAACTTTGCAGACGGTGCGCGACGAATGTACGGCGGAGGGCAAGGCTCTCACCTTCGACACGCTTTCCCCTTTTCTTGGAGGCGACAAACCGACCCTTTCGTACGATGAAGTTGCGACCGTCTTGGGCGTCGGACTCGGTGCCGTCAAGACTCTGATCCATCGGCTTCGTCGGCAATTCGCGGCAACCTTGCGCCGTGAAATCATGCAGACGGTGAGTGCGCCGCACGAAGTCGACGAAGAACTCCGGCGGCTGCGGGTGGTATTCGCGCGGGCTGCCGAACGGCAGGCCGCTTAGGCAATGCACGCCCCCGCCGCCAAAATTTGCGACACGTGCGGTTCCAGCCTCGATTTGGAAGCGCCCAGCGGATTTTGTCCCGCTTGCCTGCTCTCCACGGCGCTTGACTGCGGTGAGGAGGATGTAAACGCAGCCGGCGCCTCGATTGCCGATTACGAAATATTGTCCGAACTGGCCCGGGGTGGAATGGGGATCGTCTATCGGGCACGGCAGAGAAACCCGGGCCGGGTCGTCGCGCTGAAAATGATTCTGCCCGCTCACACCAGTTCAGCCGGGGCCGTCGCCCGGTTTCGTGCGGAAGCGGAGGCTGCGGCCAGCCTCGACCACGCCGGCATTCTTCCCGTCTACGCGGTAGGCGAAAAAGACGGCGCTCCCTTTTACAGCATGAAGTTTGCGGAAGGCGGTAGCCTCGTTGCGCGGATCGCCGCGTTCCGGGACAAGCCGCGCGAGTGCGCTGAGTTGATCGCCAAGCTCGCGCGCGCGACGGCCCACGCCCATGAACGCGGCATTCTTCATCGGGATCTCAAACCTGGGAATGTGCTCTTTGATGCGACCGATAAGCCGTTCGTGAGCGACTTCGGCCTCGCGAAGTGGCTCGAGCGGGAATGCGATCTGACGCAAACACTCGCCATCCTTGGGACACCGCATTACATGGCGCCAGAGCAAACCGCGGATTCGCACTCCATTACGCCGGCAGCCGACATCTACAGTCTCGGCGCCATTCTTTTTCACCTGCTTACGGGACGTGTGCCATTTCGGGGCGAGAATGCGCTCGACGTGTTGCGCCAGGCGGCGGAACGCCCCGCGCCGCGACCGCGCGCCTTAAACCGCAAAGTCCCGGCCGATCTCGAAACGATTTGCTTGAAATGCCTCGAGAAAAACCCGGTCGCCCGTTATTCCTCCGGGACCGCGCTGGCGGATGATCTCGAGCGGTTTCTCGCGAGCCGCACGATTCTCGCGCGCCGCGCCAACCCGATCACTCACGCCTGGCGTTGGGCGCGGCGCAGTCCATCGATCGCAAGTCTAAGCGCAGTCACCGCGCTCTTGCTCGTTTCGCTGCTGCTCGTTCTGCGACCGGCCGTGCCGCCGAAAGCGCAAGACACCGAAAAAAGCATCGCGGTTCTGCCTTTTGATGACTTGGGCGTCGATAAGACGAACGATTTTTTCGCAAACGGCATGCACGAGGATGTCCTCGTCAGTCTTTCCAGGATTGCCGATCTCAAGGTTATTTCGCGGAACTCGGTGATGCCATATCGCGGCATCGGGCGCGATCTTCGCGAAATCGGACGCGCCCTCGGCGTGAACGCGGTTTTGGAAGCAAGCGTTCGCCGGGATGGAAGGCGAGCCCGCATCAACGTGCAGTTGATCAAAACCGCGGACGGCGCGCAAATCTGGGCCGAGAATTATGATCGCGATATCACGGATGCTTTCGCGATCCAAAGTGAGGTCGCACTGCGAATCGCCTCCGCTCTAAGGGCGAGGTTGTCGTCGTTGGAAAGGACGCGCCTCCAAGCAGCGCCGACGAGAAACAGCGAAGCATATCTGCGTTTTATCGAGGCGAAAAATCTTTACGCGGATTATCGCAAGCTCCAGCCCGATCTGGACAAGGCCGAACGCCTTTACCAGGAAGCCATCACCCTCGATCCCGGGTTTGCCCTCGCGTATGCCCGACTTTCGCAGCTGCATAATATCTATTACGAACTCTACGACACCACACCGGCTCGCCGGGAAAAGGCAAGAGCGGCAGCGCGCCAAGCGCTCCAGCTCCAGCCTGATTTGCCGGAGGGACATCTCGCTCTGGCGCTGGATTACTGGCGGCCCAATTCCAGCACCGGTGAGATCGATTTTGAAAATGCGCTCGCCGAATTTTCCATCGCGCAACGCGGCTTGCCTAACGACGCCGAAATCTGTGGTTTGATCGGCCAGGTCCAACGCCATCAAGGAAAATGGGCGGAATCGACGCAGCACATGAAGAAAGCGGTTTCGCTCGACCCAAATAGTGTCGAACGCTGGCATCGGCTCTTTTATAATTATGAACTGACGAGAAACTACGCGTCCGCTGCGGCCGCACTCGAGCGCACGATTGCCCTTGCGCCACCCGAGGACCGCTGGACCTATGAATGGCACCGCTCCTTCCTGAACTTTTTTCGGAACGGCGATCTGATTGAAATTGAGCGCGTCCCTGCGCCTCCATCCGATGTTGTCGGGCGGGCACATACCGAAGAGATGTTTGGCTTCAAGATGCTGCTGCGAAAATACGACGAGGCCGAACAAATTCTGCTCAGCGATCAGCGCGCCGTTTTCTTTTGGGGGAATACGCATGGCGCTCCCAAGTCGCTGCTCCTGGGCCGACTTTACTCACGCAACGGCAAGCAAGACAAAGCCCAGGCGCAATTTGAAGCGGCGCGCGTTTTCCTGGAGCAGGCCATCGCGGCGCGACCACGAGATGCCGATGCGCACATCAACCTCGCGGAAGCCTATGCTGGTCTCGGCCGCAAGAATGATGCGATCGGTGCAGCACGGCGCGCGACCGAGATCATTCCGGAATCCAAGGACCCGTGGTATGGGGCGACACAGCTGAGCGACCTCGCACAAATTTACGTGACGGTGGGCGAATTCGATCTGGCGCTGCCAATCATCGACCATTGTCTCTCCACCGTCAGCTCCATTTCCCGCAGCCAGCTCCGTTTCCAACCGGCTTGGGACCCCTTGCGCAACGATCCGCGTTTTCAAGAACTGATCGCGCGACCTGATGTTGTCATTCCGGTTGGTGACTGATCGGGCAGCTCAGCCGATCAAGATGGAAGTTTCTCCTCCAGATCAGCGGCTGAGCGACGAGGTGCCGGCATCCAGTGATGCCGCCTTCAGTTGAATCCAGCCGGACGTTTCCCAGGCTGGGAGTCGTAGCGAACAGAATCAGCCAACGCTCGGTTCAAGCGCGCGTAAAAAGATTCTGAAACTTTCGGCGGTGCTTCTGGAGAGAAGAAGAAGAGACACGCTTCATCTCGTCAGGCCTATGAACAATCACCCAAGCCGGATTTCGACGCACGAGAACCAGACGACGAAAATACGCGCGCGATCCAACTCTCTGTATCTCAACCTGACGTCGGCCTGTTTGAGCATTTTCGCATTAGTGGGATCGGCACCAGGAGCTTCCACCATAACCGTCCAGAACGTTAACGACAGCGGGCCGGGCTCTCTTCGGCAGGCGGTGCTCGACGCCGCCGCTCTTTATCCAACGGAACGCACCACCATCAACTTTGACTCCACGCTTCTCCACAAAGTCATCCTGTTAACCAGCGGACCAATCGTTCTCGAGGGCCCAGTCGTAATCATGGGCCCCGGGGCGGACTTACTGACAATAAGCGGCAACCACCAGAGCCGCATCTTTACCCTTCCTCCATCAACCAGCTCTGTTAACGACATTTCAAATCTCACGCTTGCCGACGGATTTGATCCAGGGCAGAGCGGCGGGCACGGAGGAGCCGTTTTGAACGGCAGAGTTGCCCACTTCGTCGCCTGCGTCTTCGTCGGCAACTCGGTAGCTACCTCGCCTACCGGCGACAGTCACGGCGGTGCGATCGAGAATAGCTATTTTTTGTCCGCGAATAATTGCACGTTCTACAACAATTCAGCCCAGGGCGGCGGCGCCATCTATAGCAGCGGCTCGACCGCCGACTGCCTCCTAACCCTCTGTACTTTCACCAAGAATTCGGTTTCATCACCAACTGGCGCGGGAGGCGGCGCCATTATCCACCGCGGGCGGTTCTTGAACGTGAACATGTGCACCATCGCGGACAACACGGCTGACGGAGTGGGCGGTGGTCTTTACACCAGTGATGTCCCTCAAAACACCAGTGGCATCAGGAGCAGTATCATCGCTTCAAACCATGCCCCGAGCAGTCCGGATACTTATGGCGCCTACACGAGCGCCGGCTTCAATCTCGTGGGACTGAGTGATACGGGAAATGGCTTTACGCAATCGACCGATCTGTTTGGAAAAACTACGCCTATTGACCCAAAGCTTAACGCCCTGGCAAACAACGGCGGTAGAGTTCCAACGATGGCCCTGCAGCCGAATAGTCCCGCCGTCGATAGTGGAAATGCTAAAAGCATAACCATTGACCAGCGCTATCTTCCCCGCACGGTCGATTACCCAGGTGTTGCCCCTCATAACTCCGGCGGGGACTTCAGCGACATAGGTGCCTTTGAGCTTGCCGCTCCCAGCACGCTCCTGAACATTTCTACCCGGCTGCGAGTTCTCACGAACGATAACGCCCTCATCGGCGGTTTTATCATTACAGGGACTCAACCGAAGGACGTAATCATTCGCGGGATTGGACCTTCGTTGGCGGGAAGCGGAGTTCAAGGCGCGCTGGCCGATCCTGTTCTCGAACTGCATCAGGGCGACTCCACCCTTGCGATAAACGACAACTGGAAGGAGACCCAGCAAGCCGAGATTCAGGTCACCACCCTCGCCCCGACCAACGACCTGGAATCCGCGATCGTAGCCAATCTGCAACCCGGCGCCTACACGGCCATCCTCCGCGGAAAGAATGATACCCTCGGCGTGGGGCTGATCGAAGTTTACGATTTGCATGAGGCGGCGCTTGCGACGTTGGCAAACATTAGCACGCGGGGTTTTGTCGATACTGGCGACAATGCCATGATAGGTGGGTTCATTGCGGGCGGGGAACCGGGAGCGGACGGCCTTTCGAGAATAGTCATTCGGGGGCTCGGCCCATCCCTGCAAGATTTCGGTGTCGGCAATGCCTTGTCCGACCCGACGTTGGAGCTACACGATGGACAAGGCGCCGTCATTCAGTCCAACGATAACTGGAAAGACAGCCAGCAAGCTGAGATCTCCCAGAGCGGTCTCGCTCCAACGCGCGACGCGGAGTCCGCCATTTCACTCACGATTAGCCAGGGGCTCTACACGGTGATCCTTCGCGGGAAGGACAATTCCACGGGGGTGGGCGTGGTGGAAGTCTACAACCTCCGATGATCGCGCTTCTCGCACCGACCAGCGGCTAAGCGACGGAATGACAAACGGCATCCAGTGATGCCGCTTTCAGTTGAATCCAGCCGGACCTGTCCCTGCCGCTAGTCGTGCCGAACAGGATCAATCAACGCCTGGTTCAGGCGTGCGCAAAAGATTCTGAAACTTTCGACGGTGCTTCTGGAGAGAAGAAGAAGAGACAACTTCACCTTATCGAAACACCCATCCTATGAACATAACTACTCGAATTGAAAAACACCTGCTTTTGGTTTGCGCCGCCTTTGCACTGCTCGGCGGTCACGCCTTCGCGCAAGCGACCAGTTCCACCTACGTCGGGCCGGATAATGGAAACTGGAATGACCCAGCGAATTGGTCTCCCGCTGTCGTTCCGAACAATAACGGTGTCGCGACTTTTGATGTCACCATCGACAACAAGACGGTGAACCTCGATATCGACCCGACGATCAGCAGTCTCACCACGCCGGGTGATTTTCCGTTTCTCTTGTCGACCGATCACAGCCTAAAGTCTGCGACGACTGATACGGTCGGCTTCGGCGATCTCGAATTCACCGCGGACACCGTTGATGTGAAGTTGGATCTCGGAAACTACAAGGCCTTCTCAGGCACAAGACTGGATGAGACTGCGTGGTTTTTTGTCCTGACAGCGGCGGCGGGCAGGACTGCGACACTGCAATTCAACGGGGCGCACATTGTCGAAAACAACGGAAGCTTCTCCTTGAGAGGTGTGGGCACGACAAGGATTGTGGATCAGAATGGGGCAGACGCGCTCCGCGATCTCACCCACAATCAGCTGCTGGGATTCATTGAGGTCGCCGATCAAGCCATCTACACCTTTCCTAACAGCATCACTAACGAAGGCACTCTAGCTCCTGACCACGGTGGGACGATGATCTTCGCCAAAGACCTCACTCAGATCGGCGATCTCCGGGATCCCGATGCAACCGGGGGCTTTCTGGAGGTGGTTGCTGCTTTCTCAGCCGACTTAAGCGCCAAAGCGATCATCAATGGCGTCCTGACCAATTATGACCCGGTCACGAAAACTTTGCGTCGCGGGCGCTACAACCTGGAGGCCGAAACGGATGGCGTGGTGACCATGCAAGTGCTGGGTGGCGCTTTCTTCGACATCGTAAACAACGACGCCTCCATTCTTCTAAAAGGGAACGCCGCTATCCTCGATAAGAATAACCTGAATGCGTTGCGAAATCTGGCGACCACCACCCGCAGCCTAAGGTTCGCTCAGCACGATTTTACAACCGCTGGCTCTTTAAGCAGTGGTTCCGACGCGGACAAAATTGCACTTCTGAGCGTTCGCGGAAATTCGCATGTAACCGTGTCTGGCGATCTGATAATTCGGGGCGGTGGCTTGGAAGTTTCACCGCTGACAGACTTCGACCTCAGTGCGCCGGTAAAGAATTCTCTTCTCGAAGTGAAGGGCAATCTAAGTTTGGCCCCACTCGGCTACACTCGGTGTGAAGTCTTCGGGGGCGACGCCATGGGCCAGATCTATGTGAATGGCAGCGCCACGCTCGCTGGCCAATTGCAGGTCTTCATTCTTCCCGATGCACCGATCGCTACTTCGGGCAGCCTTACATTGCTCAACGCGGATTCAATCACGGGACAATTTTCAAACGTCGCGAGCGGTGGCCGGGTGACCGCTTACGCTCCCACGAACCTTGCATTCAATGGCCAGTTCGATGGAGTGATTTCGGGGACGGTCAAGGCCACCTACGATAACGACTCGCTAGTTATCAGCGATTTTCAGCCGCACGCCAGCATGCTCAATATCTCGACGCGGCTGAAAGTGCAGACCGGAGATAACGCGCTCATCGGGGGGTTCATTGTCAATGGAGTTGGGCCGAAGAAAATGATCGTGCGCGGCATCGGGCCGTCGTTGGCCGCGAAAGGCGTTCCGGGAGTGCTCCAGGATCCGACCTTGGAGCTGCACGACTCCACCGGCGCGATCGTTCTATCGAATGATAATTGGCAGGACGATTCCACCCAGGCGGCGGAGATCACGGCTACAGGGATCGCGCCCGGAGACCCGCACGAAAGCGCGATCGTGGCGACGCTCGATCCCGGCAGCTATACCGCCGTGCTGCGTGGGGCCAATAGCACGACCGGCGTAGGATTGGTGGAAGCGTACGACCTCGACGATCAGCCGGCCGCGTCGGAGCTGGCCAACGTCTCGACGCGAGGCCGTGTAGAAACCGGCGATGATGTGATCATCGGCGGCTACATTGTCGGCGCCCCCGAGCCTGCAAAACTGATCGTCCGCGGGATGGGCCCTTCGCTTGCGGCGAGCAATATCGCCGGCTCGCTCCAGGATCCCACGCTGGAACTTCACGACGCATCCGGCGCGAAGATCATGTCCAACGACAACTGGCAGGACAATGCGGCGCAGGCTGCGCTGATCCAAAGCGGAGGACTGGCGCCCGCTGACTCACGCGAGAGCGCCCTCGCCGTTACGCTCAACCCCGGCAACTACACCGCGATCGTACGCGGCAAGAACGACACGCAGGGCGTTGCACTGGTCGAATTCTACAAACTGAATTGACGGCAATCGAGTTCGCGGCGCATTTTTCCTCATCGGCTTGACATCGAAAAGACGACTTCTATAGTCGTGTCCCGCTTCCAGCCGCCGCGTCGTTAATCGTCGCCGCGTCACCGGCTGTCGCGACTTTCATCATGCCTTCCACCGAAATTATTTTGACCGAAAACATCCCCGGCCTCGGCGCCGAGGCGGATGTCGTAAAAGTGCGCCGCGGCTACGCGCGCAATTTCCTTTTGCCGCAGGGCAAAGCTTACGAAGTCACCAAGCAGAGCATGCGGCAGCTCGACAACCTGAAAGCGAAACGCGCCGCCCGGGAAGCCGCCGAGCTGAACGAAGCGGAAGAGCTGTCACGTCGGATCGGCAAACTCAAAGTCGTGTTTACGCTGGAAACCGGCGAGACCGGCAAGGCCTTCGGTTCGATCACCGCGCAGGATCTCGTGAAGCGCTTGAAGAACGAGCTCGGCAACGAAATCGATCGTCATCGGCTCGTGCTCGAACATCCGATCAAGTCGACCGGCGAACACGAAGTGCCGATCAAATTGCATCACGACGTGATCGCGAAATTTGTTTTCCAGGTTAAGCCTTCGAAGGAAGAAGCTCCGGCCACTGAACCAGCCGGCGAGGTCACGGAAAAAGCGCGACCGTACAAGAAACGCACCGACACCAAATAAATGGCTACTGATCCCTCCCTTCGGGAAGGACAGCAGCCTCGCAAAAAATCGGGCAATGCGCCCGACCGAGGCTGGCCGCAACAGAATGGCGGCCACAACGGGGGCGGGTCATTCACATCTTCCTCGCAGGATATTCACCGGACGCTTCCGCACAGCATCGAGGCTGAGCAGGGCGTCCTCGGTTCCATGCTGATCTCGCCGCGCGAAATCATCGCGGAATGCGTCGAGAAAATTAACGAGAATTATTTTTACGTTCCAGCGCACCAGACGATTTATCTCGTGCTAGTCGAATTGTGGAACGGCGGGCAAGGCATCGACCTGATCACGTTCACCCAGGTTCTGCGCGATCGGAACTTGCTCGAGACGGTCGGCGGCGCTTCCGCCGTGACGAGTTTGTTCACGTTCGTTCCGACGGCGGCGAACGTGACTTACTACCTCGAGATCGTCCGCGACAAATACATCCTTCGGCAGATTATCGCGGCTTGCACGGAGAGCGTCCGGCGCTCGTTCGAGGAGCAGGACGAAGTGCACAACCTGCTCGACGAAGTAGAACAGAAGATCTTTTCAGTCGGCGAAGATCGTTTCAAAGGCCAGGTCCTCACCATGAAGGACCAGGTCATGGAAGCGATCGAGGCCATCGAGCAACTCTACGAACGGCGCGGCGGCATCACCGGAATCTCGACCGGGTTTGCCGAGCTCGATCGGATGACGAACGGGTTGCACGAAGGCGAAATGATCGTGATCGCGGCGCGGCCGAGCATGGGAAAGACGGCGCTGGCGATGAACATCGCCGAGCACGTCGCGATCAACGAGAAGCTGCCGGTCGCGGTGTTCAGTTTGGAAATGAGCAGCCAGCAACTGGTGCAGCGCCTGCTTTGCTCCCGCGCTCGCGTGAACTTGCAAAAAGTGCGGGACGGCTTTTTAGCGGAACGTGATTTTCCGAGTCTCACCGCGGCGGCCTCGAAGCTGGCCGAGGCGCAAATCTACATCGATGACAGCGCGAGCCTGAGCATTCTCGAGCTGCGAGCGAAAGCACGCCGACTCAAGGCGCAGAAGGATATCAAGCTGATCGTGGTCGATTATTTGCAGTTGCTAAGATCGACGACGCGCCGAGCGCAGGACAACCGCCAGTTGGAAATTTCTGAGATCTCGTCGGGACTCAAGGGGCTTGCGAAGGAATTGAAGGTCCCCGTGCTCGTGCTCGCGCAGTTGAATCGCCAGCCGGAAGCGCGGACTGGCGGCAAACCGCGGCTGAGCGATTTGCGCGAGTCCGGCTCGATCGAACAGGACGCTGATCTGGTGGGACTGCTCGTCAGGCCAGAGATTTACGAAGAGGACGAAGACGCCCGCGCCGAGAAAGCTGGGGAAGCCGAGCTGATCATTGCGAAACAGCGCAATGGCCCGGTCGGCGAAATCGCGCTGACGTTCCTGAAGGAGTTCACGC
>Ga0193716_1002105_pt1 | contig 11380 bp, 9 predicted proteins | sample U2c1metaG_FD_145901 | JGI IMG/M metagenome (GOLD analysis project Ga0193716, IMG submission 145901) | Soil microbial communities from a riparian zone of the East river system, Colorado, United States - U2c1 | ecosystem: Environmental > Terrestrial > Soil > Riparian zone | place: USA: East River...
GGCATAGGTCGACCACAACACCGCGGAGTAAGTCGGCGTATTGAGCGGGATCATGTTTTGAGTACCGACTCCGATTCCGTTGACGATCCGGGCGTTGAGATAGGTGAAGCCGCTGAAAACTTGCCATTGGTCTGTCAGATGCCCCACGGCACCGGCGCGGACACCCTGGACGCGGACCGTGCCGGTGGCGCTGAAGGTACCGTCGGCATTCTGTGATCTCGAATTGGTCTGAGTGATCTGGAACCACGCGCCGGTCAGCGACAAGTTGCCGGAAAGCAGGTCGACCTTGGCACCCACTTCAAATGCCTGGTTCGTTTCAGGCGGTAAAGGCTGGGAAGTGCCCGTAGTCGAGACCAACTGCTCAAGCGACGGGTTGAACGACGTGCTGTAGGACCCGTAATACGACATCCAGTTGGTCGGTTGCCAGATGACACCACCTCGCACGCTGAGGAAATACACGGTCTGGTCCATCGAAGGTACCGTCGTGTTGCCGGGGACGGTGGTCGAATTGAACGAATTGCCAACGGCGGCATGGTAGATATCGTAGCGTAGTCCACCCACCAGCTTGATCTGCGAAGCGATGTCGATCGTATCATTGAAATAGGCCGCATAATCCTGCGCGGTGCCGGTCGCGAGGTTATTCGGGACGTCCACCAAATAACCTGGTGCGCTGTTGTTGGGCTGCAGCAGCGGCGTGCATCCGTTATAGCCGGTTGTCGCGAACGTGGTTTGCATCGGCGAGCCGACGCAGGTGCCGTTTCGTGCGTAATTCTGATTGTTGTAGCTTTCGAAGCCGAGTTCGATGCCGGTCAGCAATGTATGCTTGAGCGGTCCGGTCTCGAAATTCGCAGTCAATTCCGTATCGTTATAGAGCGAAAGATCGGTGATGTTGCGATCATGGCTCTGCTGGCGAACGAAGAGGCTGCTGTACGGCAGACCGGAGTAGGTTTGACCAAGGTAGGAGACCGGCGTGAACGCACCGGTCGGCCCTACGGTGCCGATTCCCTGGGGAGCGGTCTCGCGCACGATCGTGTTGACGTAGTTGAACTGTGTCTGGTTGCGCAGCTTGAGGTCCTTGGAGAATTTGTGATCAATCTCCGAACCGAGCATGACTACGGTCGAGTCCGTATAGTCGCTGTCGTAGCCGTAAGCAGTGTTGCGCGGCACGTCGACGGGGAACCCGTTGAGCGGTGGAAGGCCATAGTCCACCTGATCGTGATTGTGCTGGATCAACGCATACAGCGTGACTTCCGTCGGCGTGCCGATGCCAAATTTGTAGGAAGGCGCGATGCCGAAGTCGAGGACGTCGTTCAGGTTGCGCGTCGAGATGGCGCCTTCCTGGAACATCATGGCCACACGGGCGGCCGACGTTTCGTCGATCGGCTTGTTGACGTCGGCCGTGGTGCGCACCAGGCCATTGGTAGTGGCGGACACGGAGAGTTCGGTCGCGTCCTTGAGAGACGGCTTCTTGAGTACCTGGTTGATCACGCCGCCGGTCGAACCGCGGCCGAACAGCATCGACGACGGTCCCATCAGAACTTCGATCGACTCGAGCGCGAAGGTGTCGCGGTAGTACTGGCCGCGGTCGCGCATGCCATCGAGGTAGATGTCGGTGCGTGCCGAGAAGCCGTTCAGGTTGATGTTGTTGCCGATCGTGCCGCCTTCGGCCGCGCCGACGGTGAGGCCCGGCACGTTGCGCAACGCGGTGACCAAGGACGTCGCGCCTTGCGACTGCATCAGCGCCTTGTCGATGATGGTCACGGACTGCGGGATATCGCGCAGTTCCGCCGGCAGCTTGCTGAAACTGTTGCGCTGGTTGTTAAAATCCTCACTTGGCCGTGCGCCCTTCACCGTGACTTGCGGCAAAGTCGAGGCCGGGGCACCCGGGGTGCCAGGCTCCGGCGGTTTGGCATCTGGCGTGGTTTGCGCCGGCGGCGTTGCCGGGACTTGCGGCGTTGTCTGAGCCATGGCCACGGGAGAGAACAGCAGACCGACTAGCGCGGTATTGAGGGGCGCACGGTATTTCACGGGCAATAAGTCCTTTTTTTGTCGCAAGCGGGTTATTCAGTGGCCGTAAAGCAATCGGGCGCGGCGCACGCAAATCATAGTGATTCGCATATCTATGTAAATGATAATCGTTCGCAGAACATAATTTTGGCGTTTTTCAGCCCGCATTCCGGAACATGCCCTCGCCCGTCCACGGCGCGCTGAAACGAAATCGGCCGCCAGAGCGGCGGCCGATTGTCGTTCAAAACCTCTGTAGAGTGCGCTGGTGGGTCAGTCCCAGGCAGCGTCGGCGATCCGGCCATCCTCCGAGAGGACGAGCGTGAGACGGTTCGGGTCGAGCGTGTAATTGGCGATGCCGTCGGTTGGCCGAATGATCCGTAGCGCGTAAGGCAGATCCTCTTCGCGCACGATATCGGTCTTTGCCACGCCGGCCGGCGGCGTGGCACCTTTCGCCACGAAGTACTTGCCGAGGCACTTGCTGCAATCATCCTCGGGCGTCTTGAGCTCCGCATACCCCGGCAGTGTCTTCAGGGTTATCGCATTGCTTCCCGAGCGCACACGAATCGCCTTGTAGGGATGGTCCTCGGCGACCGGCAGCATCGCCTCGATCGGCATGAACGCTTCCAGCGGACTCGGGGTGGACGGCGGGGTTGCCTGGAAGATCAGCTCAAGAACGCCATCGGGCCCAACGCCGCTGTTGATGGGCAGCAAATGAGGCGAATGCCAAGCGGATGATGTCACCAAGCCGCGCGCCCGCACGATATCCATGCCTCCGGCACGGGGCGAGCGGAGCACTTCCACGCTCGTCACGAGGATGACCGGCCAAGGCCGTCCCTCCTCCTCTGCCGTCGGCGGTGTGTCCTGGGCATCGTTCGGCGATGCCGCATTTGCAGGTGGACTGCCCGGCTTGGCAGCTGGCGGCGCGCCGCCAGCCGTGGGTTGCTGCGCACCGGCGCTGCCGGACCAGGCGAGTGGCAAGCCCGCCATCAACAGGGAAACGAATGCGAACCGAAATGATTTCATCATGACACCCTCGATGGCAATGTGGCGGCTGGAACGGCCCTTTGCGATGCATGCGTTGCCCGCTCGTCCGGCGGGCCGGCCGGCGTAAAAGTGAGCAAATCCGATGTCGACGGACCGTCGGCGGGCTGATCGTTCTCAGCCCAGCTTTGCTCGAGTCGATCATAGGCCTCCAGGATGAGGTCGGTCGGAACGATCTGAGTCAGCGTGCAGTACGATGTCTCGGTGCCGGTGATACTGCCGTTCTCGAACAGCTTGTTCACCGGTGCGCCACCGCCGCAGACCGAAAAATACGGGCAGCTCGCGCTGCAGGCGTCGACGCCGGCCTGGATGTCCCGGAAAAGCGCCGAGCGCAGACAGATCTCGTAGATTTGCGCCAACGAGTGGGTGTTGATGTTGCCGAGCAGGAAATCGGCGTAATCGGCATTGCGCAGGCCGAGCAATTCCGGCGAGAAACTCGAAACGTTACCGTGGCTGTCGACATTGATCATAGCGAGCGGCTCGACCTGTATGTTCCGCGTCGGAACCTCGTTGGGTCGGAACACGCGCGGAAGGGCAAGATCGATCTCGCGCAGGAATTGTACCCGGTTGCTTGCCCGCGCGAGATGCCAGAAGGTGCGCAGGAATGTCTCGTATCGTGCGCGCAGCTCAGACCCGGCGAACAGGCTGGAAACGTGATCGCCTTCCGACTCCTCGACGTTGAAGCAGATGTGATCGATGTCCTCGGAGATATAAAAGGCGAGCAGTTCCTCGGGCATCTCCAGGCTGTCACGCGACAGCACCGATATCACATGGAACGGCACCTTCTCCGATCGCAGGCAACGGATACCCGCGATCGTCTTGTCGAAGGTGCCCTTGCCGCTGCGAGTCTTGCGATGGACATCGTGCAATTGCTGCGGGCCATCGATACTGACGCCGACGCCGACGCCCCAGTCGCGGAACAAGGCGCACCACTGCGGATCGATCAGCATGCCGTTCGTCTGGAACGCGTGCCTTATGACGACCGACGGAGGGCGCATCCGCTCTATGGCTTCGAAGGCCTCGCGATAGAACGCGACGGGTACGGCAAGCGGCTCGCCCGCGTGCCAGATCACCGTGACTTCCGGACAGGCCCACTGCGATGCAAACACCTCCGCGAACAGTTTCGTCACGGTCGATTGCGCAATCACGTGCCTGTTGTTGCGATCGGGCAGATAGCAATAGGTGCAATTGATGTTGCAAAATGCAGTGGGCTGGATGACCACCACACCGATTTCGGGCCTACCGGCCGACATTTGAAGGTTGAGCCCGGTCGACACCGGCCTTACCAGTTGCGCCAGCCATTATGCCAGCCATTCCCCCAGGGGTTGAAGAGTTGGTTGAGCAGGCCGCCGTTGCCCCAGCCATTGTGCCAACCGTTCCCCCAGCCACCGTTGTGCCAGCCGCCATTGCCCCAACCCCCGTTGCGCCAGCCGCCATTGCGCCAACCACCATTTCCCCACCACGCCAGCTGGGTCTCCGGGGCCGTCGACAAATTCTCTTCGTCTTCGGTGACCTGACTCAACGCTTCGGAAACGGAAATCCGAATGGCCTGGAGGCGCTGTGCGACCAGATCTGACCTGTCGGCGGCTGCACTGTCGCTATCGGGTGTTGTCTTCGCCTGTGCGCCGGCAGATGCGAGACTGATGGAGAGGCCCAGCGCCCCTGCGGGCAACATGGCCGCCAAGGCACGCAATGATCGGCGATCTCGGGCCATCCATCTTCTCCCAAAGCCTTCAAGCCCAATGTCTCAACAGCAATGGGCGCATCGACGTTGTTGCTGTGATTTCCAGATTAATCTGAGTTCCAATCTGCTGACAAATGAAACTTGCTTGGCATGCGCTATCTGGAAAATGCGATGGCTTCTCGCTCTGTGCGAAAGTGACAATCATGTTTTCTCAGTGCTTCTGCGGAACCGCATCCGGTCATTGCATCGACCAGGATTTCTCAAGTGGAATTGTGTTGCCAGCTGGCGCCGCGGTAACTCACGACTTGGCCTACGGCCCAAACGCCTCGCCGATCCATCGGCTGACCGCGGCGCTTCTGTCGAACGGTTCCTGCAGTCGCTCGGCCTGTGAAGTGCCGGACCTCTAAGCCGGAAAATCCCTGATCTTGCTCAGCAGCAGGTTGATCTTTCCCGCCGGCGTCGATGCCTCGTGCACGTAATCGGTGAACGGACCGCGCGGTATCGATACCTGGAGCTTGAACGGCTTCCACTGGGTGCCAGCCGTGGCACGCGTCACCGCCCAGCTGCCCGGCGCCAATGTGATAATCATCTCGCAATCGAGCATGCCGGTCGCAGGATTGAGTTCATAGGACCCGTCATACGTCCCGCCGTCGGGATCCGCACCGATCAGGCGGCCCGCATCGAGAACGACCATCCCCGCCCCTCTGCCGATGCGGCCGGGGAATACGACGGAATAGAAACCTTCTCGACTCACTGGCGGTCCCTCGGCTGGATTTGAATCAAGTCCCGCGTTGGCTTTCTGTGTTTCTTCATCTCGCCTCTGACGATACGCAGTGTCACCTGTCCGTGGTGGCCGGGCACGGGGCCTATTTCGCGGCGTCCTCAAGCAGCCGCTGTAGTCCGGATGGCAGTCCCGGCGCCAGGGACATTGCCATCGCCATCTCTTTTATCACATCCTCATCGTCTGCGAAGCCAGGGCGGGTGGCAAGGGCAAGCGCGGCGAGATTGTGGAGATGGCCGAGGGCGCGTTGCTTGGCGTTCCAGCGCTCCGTTGCTTCGCGGTGGCGCCGGGCAAACTCTTGAGCCTGCTCGCGCAAGGCGGGATCGACAATCTCGGCCGGGTCTACTCCGTCTGGAAGCACGACGCCTGACGGGAGCGTCGGGGCAACAGATATGGACTCGGGTCCGCGCGCGACCACCGCTCCAAGCCTCAACCATGCCAACAGCAAGAGCAGATAGAGGCGTGAGCGCAGTGCGCGCTCCGAACCCAGGGAGACAAGCGCGAGCAGCTGTTCGACGCAGCACGCCCGCGACTCGGTGAGAAGCGGGCCATCCCGACGCAACGTGGCGCCGGCCAGCGCCAGCATCGCGTCCACTCGTTCCGCGGTAAGCGATGCGGTGCCAAAATCGTCGAACATCCCGCAAACGGCACGATCGTATTCTGCCGGCGTCAGATCGCGCCAAGCCTCCGCTTCCCTCTCCAACTGCTGCTTCATCGACACTCGGTCGTCACGGCTATGGTGCGCGAACCCTGCTGGCACCTTCCTTGCTGGTGCCCTCCCTGCCGCTGCTCCCTCCCATGATCTGGACGTGGTTGCCGGTGCTGTACGGGGTGCCGGTGCCGGTGCTGCCGGCAATTCGGTAGGATTGGGGAATGGCCCACAAGAAATCGCCGGCACTGAAAGGTCCGGGCGCACCCGGTGTTTTTGTGCCAACTGTATCGATGAGGCCGTTGTTGCTGGTGTCGAGACTGACCCATGTCCCCACCGGGTGCATTTTTCCGTTCCAGTTGAGAACCGTGTCGTAGTAGCCGCTGGCGACGGCGGCTACAGATTCCTCCCGGACTTGGATACGCGAAAACGACACATTGGTGGGTTGGATGGTGACGGTGGCCACGAACCCCGAGCCGGCCAGCCCGGCGGTGTAGGCGCGATCGCTTTTCCAGACGAGCGCTCGCTCGCTCGGCGCCACCACGTTCATGGAGGCCGAGCAAGGCGCGCCCGAGGCAGGCGTGGCTGTCACCGAGGAGGTCGTAGCGGCGGCTGGTGCAGTCCAGGTGACCGTAGTGCCGCTGGCAGGAGCGAACGTGCCGCCGGTCGACGTCCATGTCGCCGAGGTGGAGGCAGTCATCACAACCTGCTCGTTGACGCCTACATCGGTTCGAGTGTTGGAACTGCCGTCAGGCGCGGCAACCAGAGTTCTCGTGGCTATGGTGCACGAGGGCGACGGCGGGGCTGCAGGCGGCGGCGAAGCTGGTGGAGCAGGCGAGGTTGTCGGAGTGCCCTCCGACACGGGCCCCGGCCCCTCCTCCGGTTCCTCCGCGGTATAAGATTCCGGCGTTTGTTCGTTCAACGCCGTGCGGCTGCCAGGGCCTCCGGCGCCGGAAATGGCATTACTGCCGACTGTAGAGGTCAGCGCGCGCGTTGCGCCCGGCTGCGGCGGCTCGGAAGTCTTGGCGAACTCGGGTGCCGGCATCCGCGTCACTTGGTCAGCAACGCGATCCACCTCCGGAGGGTAAACCGGAATGCGAGAGAAATCCCGCAGCAGTCCTCCGCCCGAAGGCGCCGATGCGCGCCAAGATGGCTGTTGCCGTTGGAGCGCAGCCTGATTGCCGATTATCCGTTGCGAGGTGAGCAGAGGGTGTTCGGCCCATGTCGACTCCGCGGAAGCGTTGTGTAATCGTCGAACAGCAGCGTCGTACGATCGCTTCGAAGTCAGATTCTGCTTGGATGCCACGTAGGCTGGCTGCATTTGGCTCTCCTGCCAGATATGAAAGGAATGCCGCTCCCTTTCCATCGTGATGACCAACGCAACGCGTTGATATTCGTGGCAGATTCGGCCGATTCGTTCAACGATATTCTGGGTTGCCAGGGGAATCCGGATTCAGATTGCCGGCCGGTGACCCCGCAGCGTTTGCAGACGAAGCGCGAGCGCAGATCCACCATCTCGTCGGTCGTCGATGGTTTCCTTGGTCAAGAGTTGGTGTGACGATGCCCGATCGAAGGCCGGAGCCCGCATCAACGAATATATTTTACGTGAGCTTGTATTGCCTCTGAAAAAACGCCGAATGCAGTCCACCGTCGGGCGGTCTCGCGGCGATATGTTGTGTGATTTGCGCATTTTCTGAACTGTTTCCAGCGACCATCAGCATGACGCGATTTATCGGAATGGTTTTAAGCGTCTCCCGTTTCAACAGTTCATCAAGAATAGTTTCTGGCTCACCCTCGGGAACAGCAATCCAATATCTTAACGCTTTAAGCATACTCTGCGTTTTAGAATCATACGCCTTGTAATCACCGGCAACATAGTGCGTACCTAGAGTTTCAATTCTGGCTATGCAGATTGGTTCTCCCGCGCTATCCGGATCTTCTGCACTATGGTCAGTATGCAGACCATGCGGTTCGGGAGCTGTAAATTTGCCGTACGCATAATGCTCTTTACGATAGCGCGCTGAAGGAACGAGTACGCCCATCATTTCATCAACATCGTCATTATAGAGGCGCACATAATTCGCCATTGTGTCGGGAGTACCGCTGGCAAATTTTTCTAAAAACCAACTGTCATTGACATATACCGTTTTAACATCGTTGAACTGCTTCGCATGTTCATAAATCGTTTTGCTTGCAGCCTCGCGGAAGCGGGCAATTGGTATGGGCAAGTGAGTATGCGCTTCGCGATCATTAAAATTTGCATGCATGCGTTCAATAAGAGACCAATGGTCGGAAGAGAACTGCACTGGTTCCAATATTTTTAGTCTGGACTGTAAGGCCGCCCATGCCTGATGGAGAGATGTCATAATCTTTTTACCCAATAACTTTGCAATCTGTAGAACAGGTATCCTCGCCACTGACTGAGCAGATTGCCCTTCCGCGGGCTCTGCACGACGCTGGCAGGGTGTTCCTGCGACCCCTGCGGATCGCCCTTGTGGACTGGGCAGCGACCGCTTACCCGACACTTACCCAGGGAAAACAGCCAGAAATTGGCTTCGCGAAAATCGGCTAACTCATTGAAATACTGGCGCGCCCGGCTGGATTCGAACCAGCGACCTACCGCTTAGAAGGCGGTTGCTCTATCCCCTGAGCTACGGGCGCTCGGTGGCACGATATCACAGCCCGCCTGTCGCGGCCCCTCAGTGGGTCCAGCGACCGACGCGCGTGTAGGAAAAATTGTCGGCATAGGCCTTGGGTCGTACCGGCCGAACGTGAGGTTCCTCGACGGTGTATTGCCAGCCGAGCTTCTCCGCATAGGCCTTGGCCTCGTCGAGCGTGGCGAAGGTGAGCCGCACCTGTTGCATCATGTCGCGCGAACTGGTCCAGCCCATCAGGGGATCGACCTGCTTGGGGCCGGGCTCGGATACCAGCACCCATTCATGGGTGTTCCCCATACCCGACTGCATGGCCGTCTTGGCCGGCTTGAGGATTCGAACCTTCATGCTCTCCAACTCTTGACGCGTGGTCGGGGCGGCCGGATTTGAACCGACGACCTTCTGCGCCCAAGGCAGACGCGCTACCAGACTGCGCTACGCCCCGCGCCGCCAACATTTGAGGACGCGGCGTTTTCTAGCAGCGGCGGCGGCCGGTCGGAAGGGCAAATTCGCCCCAAGGGTGGTAAGATCGGCCATGTTCGACCAGATTCCCGAGCGCGGCGGCAACGGGCGCGCCCCTTCGATCAACGTGCTGGGCGGCCTTTTGCAGGTTTGTTCGGCCAAGCCTCTGACCGGCTTTTTCCGGGATGGGTGCTGCAATACCGGCCAGGAGGACCACGGCCTCCATACCGTGTGTGCGGTGATGACCGAGCCTTTCCTTGCCTACAGCAAGGCGCAGGGCAACGATCTCAGCACGCCGATGCCGCAATATGGCTTTGCCGGCCTGAAACCGGGCGACCGCTGGTGCCTGTGTGCGGCACGCTGGAAGGAAGCCTTCGAGGCGGGCCGGGCGCCCGATGTCGTGCTCGAGGCCACGCATGCCGTCACCCTGCAGGTGGTCTCGCTCGACGACCTCAGGAAGCACGCTGCCCCGGCCGGCTAATCAACCATGCTCGAGTAAGGACCGGAATCGTCGGTTCGGGCCAGGCGGGTTATGCTGGGGTGATCATGAGCGACTTGCCGATCCCAGCCTCACGCCGCGCAGCCCGGCTTGCCGTTTCATTCCGTTTTCCAAATTTCGGTTTCGTGCCGGATCAACGGCTTAAGGGAGCCGTCCCGTTTTTTTCCCGGTTATTTAACGGCAGCCGGCCGGCGGATGCCCTAAAAAATCCCGTCGACCTCGCCCTCTGCCGTCAGGCCGATGGCTTCGGCCGCCGGCACGCGCGGCAAGCCGGGCATCGACATGATCTCGCCCGCCATCGCCACCACGAAGCCCGCGCCGGCCGACAGGCGCACCTCGCGGATCGGCAAGGTGTGGCCGGTCGGCGCGCCGCGCAGCTCCGGATCGGCGGAGAAGCTGTATTGCGTCTTGGCAATGCAGACCGGCAGCCGGCCGAAGCCCGCCTCCTCCAGAACCTTCAACCGCCGCCGCGCCGGAGCAGCGATCGCCACGTCCGAGGCGCGATAGATCTCGCGGGCGATCACCTCTATCTTTTGCACCAGAGGCAGCTCGTCGGCGTAGATCGGCTTGAAGGCCGCCCTGCCCTTGGCGATGGTCTCGACCGCCGCACGTGCCATGTCCTCGCAGCCCGCGCCGCCGCGCGCCCAGTGGTCGCACAGGATCGCGCGCGATCCGGCGATGGCGCATTTCTTCTCGATCATCTTCAGCTCGGCGGGCGAGTCGCTCAGGAAGCGGTTGATGGCGACCAGCACGGGCAATCCATACTTGCCGAGATTTTCGACGTGACGCAGCAGGTTCGGCAGCCCGCGTTCGACCGCATCCACGTCCTCCATGGCCAGCGACTTCTCAGCCGCGCCGCCATGCAGCTTGAGTGCCCGCACGGTGGCCACGACCACGGCGAGATCGGGCTTCAGCCCGGCCTGGCGGCATTTGATATCGAGGAACTTCTCGGCGCCAAGGTCAGCGCCGAAACCGGCTTCGGTCACGACATAGTCGGCCAGCGCCAGCGCCGTCTTGGTGGCGATCACCGAGTTGCAGCCATGGGCGATGTTGGCGAACGGTCCGCCATGAATCAGCACGGGATTGTTTTCCAGCGTCTGCACCAGGTTGGGCTTGACGGCATCCTTGAGGACCGCGGCCATGGCACCAGCGGCATTCAGGTCGTCTGCCGTGACCACGGCGCCGTCGCGGGTCTCGGCCACGACGATGCGTCCGAGCCGCCGTTCGAGATCGCCGAGGTCGGTGGCGAGGCACAGGATGGCCATGACTTCGGAGGCCGTGGTGATATCGAACCGGGTCTGTCGCGGAAAGCCGTTGGCTACTCCGCCCAGGCTGGCCACCATGTCGCGCAGGGCGCGGTCGTTCATGTCGAGGACGCGCGGCCAGAACACGCGGCGGCCGTCGATGCCGAGCGCGTTGCCCCAGTAGATATGGTTGTCGAGCATCGCCGCCAGCAGATTGTGCGCCGTCGTGATGGCGTGGAAGTCGCCGGTGAAATGCAGATTGATGTCGGCCATCGGCGTGACCTGGGCCTGACCGCCGCCGGTGGCGCCGCCCTTCTGGCCGAAACAGGGACCGAGGCTGGGCTCGCGCAGGGCGATGG
>Ga0193716_1002106_pt1 | contig 11378 bp, 7 predicted proteins | sample U2c1metaG_FD_145901 | JGI IMG/M metagenome (GOLD analysis project Ga0193716, IMG submission 145901) | Soil microbial communities from a riparian zone of the East river system, Colorado, United States - U2c1 | ecosystem: Environmental > Terrestrial > Soil > Riparian zone | place: USA: East River...
CTTGTCCACGTCGGCAAGTCCATAGCCCTTTGCGAATATCACCTCGCCGTTCTTGACGACGGCAACGACCGCGCCGGCAACATCGCCGCGTTCGATGGCGTAGGGCATGAAGCCGTCGAGCCAGGGCTCAAGATCTGCGCGCTCGAGGGGATGGGCCACCGGAGGAATCGAATTCGGCACGGCGGCCGGCTCTGCGGCGGCGGCGCCGGCCGCGGCTGCGAAACATAGCAAGCCGGAGAAAATGAGCGAAGTCGAGAAAAGGTGTGTGCATGGACGAGACATTTGTTATCCCCGTGAAGCTACCTGGCCCGCGCAATGTTTACATTAAGAGAAATTTTCTACAATGGAAAACTTGCCGTCCGCTACTGGCGCGGACGGCATAAAGCGGTGCTGTGCGGCCTGAAATACCGCGGAATGTGGAATCTTTTTTAGCCGCAGATTGGCTGCGCGAGCACCGGTTCGGCCTTATTGAGCTGGAATTCGATATATCACCGTCTAGAAGATAGGCAAAAATTGGCGTAATCAGAAACTAGTTGCCAATCAGGATAATAGAAAATATATTGGACTCCACAGCCTGGGCGGCATGCCAGCTTGAATGTGCGGCTCAATTGCCCGCATTCGGCCGAACGAAAACTGGGGAATACAATGCCTATTCGACATTTCGTGGTTAAGGTCGCGGGTGCGGGATTTCTCATCTCCGGCGCTGCCGCGTGGGCAGACACGGCGCAGGGGTCGTTGGATGAGATCATCGTGACGGCGAGCAAGCGCGACGAGAAATTGCACGATGTCGCGATGAGCGTCACGGCGCTCGGCGGAGACCAGCTGGCTCTGCGTCAGCTGACCGGATTTGCGGATTGGGCCGCTCAAGTTCCCGGCCTTTCCTTGCAGACCAGCGATCCGACTTTTTCGAGGCTCATCCTGCGCGGACAAAACGTCGGCAGCGTGGGCGCGACGATCGCCACGACGGTGGACGACATTCCGTTCTTCATGTCGGGGGCGCAGGCCGACGGCGCGTTTTTCAGCGCCAACGTCGACACCTATGATCTGCAGCGCATCGAAGTGCTGCGCGGCCCGCAGGGCACGTTGTACGGCGCCGCGGCCGAAGGCGGCATCGTCAAATACGTCACCAATCCGCCCAATCTCAATAAGTTCGAAGGTGGGGTCTCTGTGAACGGCGAGACTGTCGACGGCGGTTCCCTGGGGGGAAGCATCAAGGGTTTCGTCAATGTGCCCTTCTGGGACAACAAAGCCGCGCTGCGTGTCAGCGGCGTCCAGCAGCGTATCGCGGGCTGGGTCGACAATCCCCAGCTGGGCGACAGCAACGTCAACAAGGGCGACAGCTACAGCTTGCGCGCCTCATTGCTCGTCCAGCCGACCTCCGATTTCTCCGCGCGCCTCAGCGTATTCGAGCAGCACCTCAAGGCTCACGGCAACAGTAATGTGCAGGTCGTGGGTGCCGCGGCAAACCCTGCGGCGGCGCCGGCGAACCAGTTCGACCGCGTTGACGGTTTCGTCAACAACCTTGCCGTTCCGGGCGAGCAGGACAATTCTCTCAAGTACGCCGCATTGAATTTGAGCTACGACTTTCACTGGGCGAGCTTGATGTCGGCCTCGAGCTACGGCCGCTTCAATCTGCACACCACTCCGAACCTGTCCAATTCAAACTTGGCGCCCGGCGTTACCTACGGAGATTTGGTATCCGGCATTTACGGCCAACCGGCGTTGTTGGTCGGCGATCAAGTCGAGTTCGTGCACAAGTTCAATCAAGAAATGCGGCTCAGCTCGGATCCAGGCAACACCCTGTTCGGCCACGGATTCGACTGGCAGATCGGCGGCTTTTACACGCGCGAGTTCACAACTCTCACCCAACCCTACCAAGCGTTGGATGCCAGCGATCCTTCGACCGTACTGACGCCTGCCGTCGGCGGCGCCATCATACCGGGCGACTACAAGGAAACCTCCTACTTTGCCGACATCACTTATCACTTCAATGCCGCGTTTGACCTTGAACTCGGCGGACGCCGCACGGACGTGAAGCAGAACTCGCAGGTCACTACACAGTGCTGCGTTCTGTACGGGCCCGCCGACACGCACTTTCCAGCGCTGTTTTCGTCGCAAACCAACACGACCTGGTCGGTTGCGCCGCGTTGGCACATCAACGAGGACACCTTGGCGTACGTGCGAGTCGCAACCGGCTTTCGTCCCGGCGGTCCGAATCTCCCGACGCCGACATTGCCGAACCCGCCGGTGTTCAAATCGGATTCGACCAAGAATTACGAGGTCGGGATCCGCACCGACCTGTTCGACAAAACCTTTTCCATCGACATGGCGGTGTTTTATATCGATTGGAAGGACATCCAAATCTTGAGCATCGTGAATACTCCCGCCGGCCCGGTTGGCATCAACGGCAATTCCGGCAGCGCCAAGAGCAAGGGCGTCGAATGGAACTTTGGGTGGCGGCCGATCTCCGGTCTCACGGTCGGATTGTTGGGCGCGTACACCGACGCACACCTGACCGCCGATGCGCCGGGCCTCGGCGCATTCTCGGGCGATAAGCTGCCCTTCGTGCCGAACGTCAGTGCGACGCTCAACGTAGATTACCGCTGGCCTGCGTTCGGCAGTTACTCGGCATACGTCGGAGCCTCGGAGACATACACGGGAACCCGCTATACCTCATTCTCGCCATCGGTCGACGTGGTCGAACCGCACGTCAAATTGCCGGTGTACAACACTTTGCAGCTGCGTGTCGGTGTGGATAACGACCGCTACAGCGCGCAGCTATACGGCAATAACCTCACGAACGCGCGCGGTATCCAGGATTACGCCAGCAACGGCGGCGCGAATCAAACCGGTACGGCCTCCTTCATTCAGCCGCGCACCATCGGCATAGAGTTGGGGGTCAAATTCTAGAGCGCGCGCAGGCTGCCGCCAGGATCCGCTACCGCTTGCGATTCTTGGCCGCCTTGGCCGGAGCGCGCATCGGCTCGGGAGTCGCAGGCGAAGGCGAAGGCGGCTCGGTGTCAACGTGCAATGACATCAAGGAGTGGATCAACCCCTCGTCGGTGCTCGAGCACACTCCGAGCACCACTGCCTCGTCGCATCCTTGCGCAGTGACGTAGGCGTGCCCCATGTTGCTATCGAGATAGATCGACTCGCCGCTATTCAAGACCACCGGATCGTAGAACTCGGTAAGGACCTTGATCGCGCCTTTCAGGACGTAGATGTATTCTTCGCCGGAGTGGCGTACCAACTCGCCGAACTCCTCGGCGCTCTTGGCGCGGATGCGCGTCAAGATCGGGATCATCCGCTTGCGGCGCAGCTCCGGACACAGGTAATAATAGTCATAGTTTTTTGTATTCACCCGCACCGCATCGTCGGTGAGTCCGATGCTGCGGCGCGCGGTCACCGCCGGTTCCGTTTCGGTCGGATCTGCGAATAACTCGGATACGCGGATTTCCAGCCGTTGGCTCAGCTGCACCAGCTTGTCGTAGCTCAAGGTGAGTCGGTCATGTTCCACTTTGGAAAGGGTGGACACCGGAATGCTGGTGCGCTCGCTCATCTGGCTCAAGGTCCAGCCTTTGCGCGCCCGCAAAGAGCGCAGCAAGCTTCCCAGCGTTGGGTGACGCGTTTTCGAGTCCATCTTAAGCCGCCCTTCAAATGTCGCTTCCGTTGGCCGCTCGCAGCATACCTACCGAATTCGATAGGTCAACCGGTTCGAAGCCCCACAAGCAGACAAATTTTAAAAGTGAGGCAAACCGACCTGTATAGAGAATTTCATTGACAATTGTCTATACAGGATTATTCTGGCTTAGTTGCGACATGATATCAGGATAAGCAAACGATGTCCGACCCTTCCCTTCGCGTAACCCGCCGCCGCACATTGCAAGCAATGGCCGGCGCATGGGCTGCTCTCGCGCTACCCGGTGTGGACGTAGCGCGAGCCGCTGCTGCTTCGGATGCAAAGAACAAGTATCCGTCCAAGGTCGTGGATCTGGTGCAGCGCACGCTGGTGATCGACATGCTCGCGCCGCTCAAGCTGGATTTTCGGCCCGAGGCTTATGCATTGCCGTTGACCGATTCTGAGGCCGCCATGTTTCGGACGTGTGGCATTACCGGATTTCACAATTCCGTGGGCGTCGGCGGCGCGAGCGCCTATGAAGACGCGCTGCAATTCATCGCCGCGTGGAGCGGATTTGTCGGGCGCAATTCACATGTATTTTCTTTGGTGGGCAAAGCCGACGACTTGGATGCCGCGAAGGCCAAGCAGAAGATCGCCGTCATCATGGGATTGCAGAATGCGGACGAATTTCGAGAACCGAAGGACGTCAAAGCCTTCTACGAATTAGGTCTGCGCTGTGCGCAGCTGACATATAACACTCAGAATCTGATCGGCAGCGGTTCGACGGAACGCGTCGATGGCGGAATCAGCGACTACGGCGAGCAGATCATCAAGTCGATGAACGAGGTGGGCATGCTCGTCGACGTATCGCACAGCGGCGATAAGACCACCTTGGACGCCATCGAATTGTCTCCCAAGCCCATCGCCTTTACGCATTCGAATTGCCGCGCGCTCAATAATCATCCGCGCCTCAAAACCGACGAAGCGATTCGCAAGCTGGCGGCGAAGGGCGGCGTCATGGGCATCACCGGCGTGCGCATGTTCGTCAAAGATAAGGAACCGACCACGGTCGAAGACATCGTCGATCACATCGATCACGTCGTGAAGCTGGTCGGCATCGACCACGTCGGTATCGGCTCGGACTGCGACTTGATGGGATACGATCATATGCCGCCCGACCAATACAAGCAGCTGAAGGCCGGATATAAGTCCTCCTATGCATTCCGGGACAAAATAGACACCGACGGCTTTGATCATCCCCGCAAGGTGTACGACCTCACGGCGGCACTGATCCGCCGCGGCTATAGCGATTCGAACATTCAGGCTGTGCTCGGCGGCAATTTTCGTCGGCTGCTGGGTACTACTTGGACTTAGGAAAATGAATACGAAACGCGAGTCGCAGTCGGAGGCCCGAATGTCGCAGGTGCCGGATTTACCTCAGCCGTATCTGCTGTTCTTGGGCGACACCACGGAAAAGGGCTACGCCAAGACGGCGTTCGGGCTGCGCGACTGGGCTAGTGATCGTTGCGTCGGCGAGTGGTCGTGCGCCGGTGCGACCATCACGACCGATCTGCCGCGGCTGACGCCGAAGGAGGCGCGAGCGCGCGGCGCTCGAGCCTTGGTGATCGGTGTGGCCAATACCGGCGGAGTCATCGCCGACAGTTGGATCCCGTCGCTGGTCGAGGCGCTCGAGTCGGGACTCGATATCATCAGCGGCATGCACGCGAGGCTCGGCAATGTGCCGCAGCTGAAGGCCGCCGCGGACCGCCATGGCCGCCGCCTCATCGATGTGCGCACGCCGCCGAAGAATATTCCGATCGCATCCGGCGCCAAGCGATCCGGCAAGCGTCTGCTCACCGTCGGTACCGATTGCGCCGTCGGCAAGAAATACACGGCCCTCGCGCTGGCGCGCGCTTTTGGGCAGCGCGGCCTCGACGCCGATTTTCGCGCCACGGGACAGACCGGAATCTTGATCGCGGGCGGCGGGATGCCGATGGACGCGGTGATCGCGGATTTCGAGGCCGGTGCGGCGGAGATCTTGAGTCCGGGTGCGCCGGCGCAGCATTGGGACGTAATAGAAGGGCAGGGCTCGTTGTTCCATCCCGCCTATGCCGGCGTGTCGCTCGGCCTGCTGCACGGCAGCCAACCGGACGTGATCGTCGTGTGCCACGACATCGATCGCCAGGAAATGCTGGGGCATCCGGGCTATGCGCTGCCGGACGTGTTCGACACCATCGATTTGAATTTGCGGCTCGGCCGCCGCACCAATGCCGCGATCCGGTGCGCGGGCGTCAGCTTGAACACCTCCGGGCTCAGCGCCGGCGACGCCGACAAATTGCTCGTTGCCGAGAGCGCGCGGCTGGGCGTGCCGGTTGCCGATCCGATGCGCGCCGGCGCGGCCTTCGAGAAGCTCGTGGATAAATGTCTCGCGTAATGATCGTTTGCGCGATGTAAAAGTTCGTAGATAACAGCGACCCGGTCGCAAGAAGAGAAACCATGCGTACGTTCACCCTGCTCGCCACGGCGGTCCTGACTCTGGCGACGCTGACCGCCACGGCACAGAAAAAAAATCCTCCGGCGACTGCCGCACCCACCGCCCCCACTGCCCCCGCCGCCACTGCTGCACCTGCCGCGGAGGCGCCCGCTGCGCCGACGACGGCAACGACGCCCGCCGCCGTGCCGCTGACCGCGGACGATCTGAACGCCTGGCTGGATGGTTACATGCCCTACGCGCTGCGCACCGGCGACCTCGCCGGCGCCGTGGTCGCGGTGGTCAAGGATGGCCAGATACTCGTTCAGCGCGGCTTCGGCTATTCCGATGTCGAGAAGCGCACGCCGGTGGATCCGAAACTGACTTTGTTCAGGCCGGGATCGGTCTCGAAGCTCCTGACCTGGACGGCGGTGATGCAACAGGTCGAGCAAGGCAAGATCAATCTCGATGCCGACGTGAATCAATATATCGATTTCAAAATTCCGGCCCGCGACGGCAAGCCGGTCACCATGCGCGAACTCATGCAGCACGTTGCCGGCTTCGAGGAACAGGCCAAGGGCATCATGTCCGATAATCCGCAGGCGCCCGGCTATGAGGCGTTGCTCAAGCAATGGGTTCCCGAGCGCGTGTTTGCACCGGGCAGCACGCCTGCCTATTCAAACTACGGCGCATCGCTCGCCGGCTATATCGTGGCGCGCGTGTCCGGCGAGACTTTTGACGACTACATCGATAAGCATATTTTTGCGCCGCTCGATATGAAGCATTCGACCTTCCGTCAGCCCTTGCCGGCGGATCTGGCGCCGCTGATGTCCAAAGGTTACCCGCAGGCCTCCGAACCGGCGAAGCCTTTCGAGATCGTCGGGCCGGCGCCCGCAGGGTCGCTCGCATCTCCCGGCGAGGACATGGCGCACTTCATGATCGCGCATCTGCAAAACGGCGAGTATCACGGTAATCGCATATTGAAGGCCGAAACCGCGGAAATGATGCACAACAGTCCGCTCACAATCCTGCCGCCGCTGAACCGGATGGAGTTGGGCTTCTTCGAAACCAACATCAACGGCCGTGAAGTGATCGCGCATTTGGGAGACACCCAGAATTTTCACACCTCATTGCACCTGTTCTTGAAAGAAGGCGTGGGGTTTTACGTCTCGTTCAACAGCCTGGGTAAAGAAGGTGCCGCGGGCAGCTTGCGGGGCGCGCTGTTCGAGGACTTCGCGGACCGATATTTCCCCGCCGCGGAAACCAACGCCGCCAAGGTTGACGAAAAAACCGCCGCCCGCCATGCGGCGCTCCTCAAGGGCCATTGGGCGAATTCGCGCGGCTCGCAGTCGAGCTTCTTGGCATCCGTCGGCCTGTTCGGGCAAACCAAGCTCGGCGTCAATGCCAAGGGCGAACTGGTCACGCCGTTCAAGGGATTGAACGGCAAGCCGCTGCACTGGGTGGAAACGGCGCCCTTCGTGTGGCGCGATCCGAATGGTCACGAACGTTTGGCTGCCAAGGTGGTCGACGGGAAAGCCGTGCGATTCAGCATCGACGGCATTTCGCCGTTCATGGTGTTCGATCGCGTGTCCGGGTCCGAGGACGGCGCGTGGTTGCTGCCGGCGTTTTATTGCGCCATGGGCGCCCTGTTGCTGACGGCCGTGTTCTGGCCGATCACCGCGATCGTCCGCCGTCGCTTTGGCGCGACCTTGGCGCTGAGTCCGGAGGCGCTGCGCGCCTATCGTTTCAGCAAGATCGGATCCATCTTGCTGGCCGCGGCGCTGGGACTGTGGGCGTTCACCGTGATCCGCATGTTCAGCGACTTCAACAACCTCACCAACCGCTTCAACGGGAACATCCGCTTTGCCCAGGTGTTCGGCATTCTGGCGTTCGTTCTGGGCTCCGCCCTGATTGCGTGGAATCTGTGGACCGTGTGGAGCGGAGCTCGCCGCTGGCCGGCCAAGGTGTGGAGCATTGTGTTGGCGCTGTCGGCCTGCGTCGTGCTCTGGGTCGCCTTTGCATTCAATCTGATTGGCTTTGGAGTCTATTACTGATGCCGGGATTGAAGCTGTACGTGGAGGTCGAGAAGCTGCCGCTGTCGGCGCCGTTTCGCATTTCCGGATTTGTTTTCGAGGAGCAAGACGTCGTGGTCGCGACCCTCGAGGACGGCAACCATCGCGGCCGCGGCGAAGCCTCGGGTGTGTACTACTTGGGAGATACGGCGCCGACCATGGTGGCCGAAATCGAGGCGGCGCGCGCTGCCATCGAGCGGGGCGTCGATCGCGGGGCGCTGCAAGAGTTGCTGCCGCCCGGCGGCGCTCGCAACGCAGTGGATTGTGCTTTGTGGGATCTCGACGCGCAGCGCCGCGGTGAGCCCGTCTGGAAACTGGCCGGTCTGCCGGCGCCGAAGCCGCTGATCACGACATTCACGCTGGGCGCGGACGATCCGGAGGCCATGGCCGCCGGCGCGCGCAAGTACGCCCAGGCGCGGTCCTTGAAGTTGAAATTGACCGGCGAGTTGGCGGTAGACATCGAGCGCGTGAAGGCCGTGCGGGCGGCGCGCCCCGAGGTGTGGATGGGGGTCGACGCCAACCAGGGCTACGGCATCGATGCGCTCGATGCGCTGCTGGGCGTGCTGATTCGCGCCAATGTCTCGCTGCTCGAGCAACCCTTGAAGCGCGGCCGCGAGGCAGATCTCGCGGGTTTCAAATCGCCGATTCCGATTGCCGCCGACGAGAGCGTGCTGAGCTTGAAGGACGTCGCCGGCCTGGCCGGGCGATTCAATGTCGTGAATATCAAGCTGGACAAGTGCGGCGGCTTGACCGAAGGGCTGGCAATGGCGCGCGAGGCTCGGCGCCTAGGATTGGGGGTCATGGTGGGCAACATGGTGGGCACCAGTCTGGCCATGGCACCGGCGTTCGTGCTTGGACAGCTCTGCGATGTGGTGGACTTGGACGGTCCGATCTTCCTGGCCAAGGACCGCACGCCGAGCATGACTTACACCGACGGCCACGCGTGGAGCAGCGAACAAGTGTGGGGCGGGACGCGCGCTTAAAACCCGCATGAACACGCGCCCGCAGACTTGGTTCGGTCAGCCGCGCGGCCTCACCATACTTTTTCTGACCGAGATGTGGGAGATTTTCTCCTACTACGGCATGCGCGCCTTGCTGGTCTACTACATGACCAAGCAATTGCTGATCGGCCAGGAAAAGGCGTCGCTCATTTACGGCACCTACACGGCGATGGCGTATTTCACGCCGATCTTCGGCGGCATCATCGCGGATCGCTGGCTCGGCAAACGGCGCGCGGTGATCATCGGCGGCAGCATCATGGCCGCGGGCCATTTCATGATGACATTCGAACCCCTGTTCTATTTCGCACTGGCGACGATCGCGTTGGGCAATGGATTGTTCTTTCCGAGCTTGCCCAGTCAAATCGACGGCCTGTATCGGCCCGACGATCCGCGCCGCAGCTGGGCCTACAACGTTTACTACGTCGGCATCAATATCGGCGGCTTCTTAGCTCCGCTCGTCTGCGGCACGCTCGGCGAGCTTTACGGCTGGCACTGGGGATTCGGCGCCGCCGGAGTCGGGATGCTGGCCGGACTCATTATCTATGTACTCGGCGGCAAGTATCTGCCGGACCAGGCGCGCGTGGCAAAAAGCACGTCCGCGATGGCTGCCGCGACGCCCGCAAGCAATTACCGCACCACATTCATACTGCTGTTTGCGGTGATCATTTCGGTCACCGTGTTTCGCAGCGCCTATGAACAAGTCGGAAATACGGTGGCGCTGTTTGCCGATGTCGGCATCGATCGGGTGACCTCGGTCATGACCATTCCGATGACCTGGTTCCAAAGCTTGAATCCGCTGCTGGTCATCGTGATGACACCCCTGCTGCTGGCGCACTGGCGCCGGCGCGCCCAAGCGGGATCGACCGGATCGTCGATGCGAAAGATGGCGCTGGGCGCGCTGCTGGTCATCGTGATGACACCCCTGCTGCTGGCGCACTGGCGCCGGCGCGCCCAAGCGGGATCGACCGGATCGTCGATGCGAAAGATGGCGCTGGGCGCGCTGCTGGTTGCCGCGGCGTACCTGCTGCTCGCGGTCGTGGCGTTCTCGGCCGGCGAGGGCCGCGCGAGCTGGCTGTGGCTGGCGGTGTTCTTCGCCGTCTTTACCTTGGGCGAACTGTATATTTTGCCGACGGGCCTCGGGCTATTTGCGCGCCTGGCCCCCGCAGGTTATGGCGCCACGACCGTGGCCGCCTGGTTTTGCACGATATTTACCGGAAGTTTTTTGGCGGGCGCCGTCGGCACCCTGTGGGCCGGCCGCAGCCACGCCCAGTTTTTTGCCATCTTGACCATCATCTCGGCGTTCGCCGCCGCCATGCTGTTCGCGCTCGATCGTGCCGCCCGGCGAATCGAGGCCGAGCGGGCCGCCGAGATCATCACCTTGAACCCAATTCAACCGGAGCTTCTGGCATGAAAACTATAGCCTTGGCGTTAGGAATGTTCCTGTGCGCGGCAGCCGCATTCGCCGCGCCGCCTTCGGGTTTCGAGGGCCGCGTCGAAGCGCTGCGCAAACAGATCGGTGTTCCCGGCTTAGGCCTAGCCATCGTCGAGAACGACAAGGTCACGCTGGCCAAAGGATTCGGCGTCAAGCGTCTCGGTGCACCCGATCCGGTGGATGCCGACACGATTTTTCCGACCGGTTCCACCGGCAAGGCGTTCACCGTGGCCGCACTCGGCATCCTGGTCGATCAGGGCAAGATCAGCTGGGACGACAAGGTCATCGATCACCTGCCCGGCTTTCAAATGTATGACCCCTGGGTGACGCGCGAAATGACCATTCGCGACTTGCTGGTGCATCGCAGCGGCCTCGGGTTGGGCGCGGGCGACTTGCTGTTCGTGCCGCGCACGAATTTGAGCCGCGCAGAATCGGTGCGGCGGCTGCGCTACATCAAACCAGCCACCAGTTTTCGCAGCGCCTATGCCTACGACAACATCTTGTACATGGTCGCAGGTCAGTTGATCGAAGATGTCACCGGCGAAACCTGGGAGAAGTTCACCGCGAACCATGTGCTCAAGACGGCCGGCATGCTGCATTCCACCACGGATGACGATGCGCACTTCGCCAATCCGAATCGCGCTCAACCGCACGCGCGCATGAACGGCGGCCTGCGCGGAGTCGGCGATCAAGCGGTTCTCAATGAGCGCGACAATCTGGGCGCCAACGCATCTCCCGCGGGCGGTCTGGCGATCAGTGCCAACGACTTCGCTCGATGGCTGAT
>Ga0193716_1002107_pt1 | contig 11369 bp, 10 predicted proteins | sample U2c1metaG_FD_145901 | JGI IMG/M metagenome (GOLD analysis project Ga0193716, IMG submission 145901) | Soil microbial communities from a riparian zone of the East river system, Colorado, United States - U2c1 | ecosystem: Environmental > Terrestrial > Soil > Riparian zone | place: USA: East River...
CCTGCGCCGCCGGTGGGCAAGTGGGAGGGCGGCTATGAAGGCGGCGGCACTGTCGTGGCGGCGCGGGTCGAGGTCATGTCGGGCGGCCAGGTCAAGGTCAGCGCGCCGGACATTACCAATGCCACCGGAACGCTTGAGCAGATCGAGGAATTGCGGGCGCGTCTTGCTGCGGATCTGACCAACAGCTGGAGCGACGTGAGACCTCGCAGTTTCGAGTTCGACGGCACAACCTTCCGCAAACCCGGCGGCATCGCACCGCAAATGGTGTGGGACAAGGCGAGCAACCAGATGATCCTGGAGCTGTTCATCGGCACGCGCCCGGCGCTGCCGGTGCCGCTACGCCCCGTTGCGGATTTTCATGACAATCCGTTTGCCGCAGGCTGATTCAAAAGAGGGTTGTTATGATCGACAGCTTCGGAAAGACCGCGTCGGGATTAGCCCGCAACCCCCTTGGTATAATCGCTCTGTTTATCGTGCTTGTTTATGGTTTTGCTTGCCTTTTGACAGCTGTGTCCGGCTTATCGCCTCAAGAACGAGCGCCATTGATCTATTTTGCCGTTGGTTTCCCCGTACTCGTATTAGCCGTGTTTGCTTGGTTGGTGACCCGCCACAGCACTAAACTATTCGCGCCCAGCGATTTCCGAGACGAAAGTAATTACATGCAACTTTCTGTAGTGGCCGCTTTAACTGCTGCCAAATTTCGGAAAGATTTTGACCACGCTGCAAAACAGGTAACGGCCGGCAAAGATTTTGGACAGGCAGCGAAGGAAGTAAAATCCATCGTCGAGACAGTCCGAAAACTCCCACCTACTGATCGAACATCAAATTCTTGGCGAAATCATGTGCTTTGGGTCGATGACCGACCCGACAATAACGCGTACGAGCGCAACGCTTTCGAAGCCTATGGCCTTCGCTTTACATTGGCACTTTCGACTGCTGAAGCTTTGGAAAGAATCAAGAGCCAGAATTTCGCTGCTATAATTTCAGATATGGGACGGGCAGAAGGCCCGCGAGAGGGTTATGTGTTGCTGGATACCATCCGTAAACAGGGCAATAAAACTCCTCTTTTCTTTTACGCAAGCTCGAAGGAAGCCGAGCATGTGAAAGAAACGCTGGAGCATGAAGGCCAAGGCTGTACGAATGACGCTCAGGAACTCTTCTTGATGGTAACAAAAGCTTTGATCGTGAGTGATTAGCAAATTATTCATACGACAATCCCAGCCGCGGAAATTTTATCCACCAACTAGGCAACCGCTAGTCGCGTGGCGACGCATCCCGGCCGGGTTTGACGACCACCTGATAGGCCACCGCGTCCCAGGCATTGTGGATGCCGGCGAACAGCAACAGCAGCACGCCGGCGGCGATGCCGAACAGGGTCTCGCGTTCATGCGCCAGGGACGGCAGCGGCGTCAGCGCCATCAAGCCATAGGCCAGCAGCGGCAGCAGGACGTGACATGCCCAGTCCTCGGCGTCCGGCCGGTAGCCGCTCTGCCGGCGGATGCGCCAGACAAGCAGCAAGGTATAGAGCACGCCGCACACACCGACCGCGCCGCAGGCCAGGGCCGCCGCCGCAACACTGGGCCAGGGCGCGCGCAGCAAGGCCGCCACCAGCAGGGTGGCGCTGAAATGGATGATGGTGGGGGTGGCAAAGACGGGCACGGCTTCCGAGACCGAGGGCGACGGCTTTTCTGCCAGCAGGGTCATGACCACGAACTGCAGGCCGATCAGCGCACCCGCCGCGCCGCCGACAATCACATAGAAGCTGTCCCACTCGCCCAGTTCCGACATGCGCCTGCCCGCTTTTGCGCGATGCTAGCCGACGGGCATAACCGGCGAAAGGCTATTGCGCGCCCAGGCAGGTGGTCACCATGGCTTCAGGCCGGGCCGGATTGAACTGAGACGTGCACGACAGCGGGTTCAGGGTCCTCTGGCGCTCGCCATTCACCATCTGGGTGCCTTCCGGGTTGAGGTTCATCCCGGCCTTGGTGATCTTGGCCCAGTCGCGGTTGTGCTTGCAGACTTCCGGCCCCCACAGGCGCGAGCCCGTCAACTGCTGCGGCGCGCGGCAGGATATGGCGTCGGGATCACCCTCGCCGCTGGGCATGTCGCCCGAGCGCGGCAGCCGTTCGCCCGTGACGGTCACGCTTTCGGTCCCCGGATCCTTCGGGAAAACCGGCGTTTGCAAAGCCTGAATTTGCGAGGGCGGGCTTTGTGACGGTTGTTTTTGTTCCGTCTGAAGCGAGGCCGAACCGAGCGCCCCGCCCGCCTGGGTCACAGCCGGGGCGAGCCCACCCGCCGCGAGCGGTGAATGAAAAGCGTGCGTCTTGGCGTCGCGCTCGCCCGAGGCCTTGCTGGCGTCGGCCAGCGCCTGGCTGACATTATTATTGATCTCAGTGATGCGCGGATTGGCCTCGGCCGCGACCCGCAGGAAGGCATCTTCCGCGTTGGCCTTGATCTGCCGGATCTCATTCTTGGCCTGGGCGATGTAGCTGCGCGTGCAGGCTTCAAACGCCAGACGCTGGTCCTCATGGCGGTCGAGGTTGGCGAGACTGGCGACACGCTTGCCGCGCGCCGGCTTCAACAGCGCCGCATCGGGCGTCTTGCAGCTAGCGTCGGGAAACGCCGCCAGGCTTGTGGCCGGCGGCGGCAAGGCGCTGGCGTCCGCCTCCTCATTGACGATTTTCGCCTGGACGATGGCGGTGTTGATGGCGCGCTCGATGTCGTGGATCTGGCTGGTGGCGCTTTGCATGATCTGGTCGAACTGGACATTGGCGTCGGCGCGGATGCGCGTGATCTTGTTGTTCTCGCTCTCCGCATAGATGCGCAGGCAGTCGTTGAAACCCTTGGCCTGGGCATTGTACTGGTCGGTGGTGCCCGGCTTGATCAGCTTGCCGTCCGGCACCTTGCATCTGTCTTCATTCATCTTGTTGACGACCTCGCCCACGGAGCCCCGCATCTGGCCCAGCGCGCTGCCTGAGACCGGCAGGATCAGGATCAGGGCCATCCAGAACTTTCGCATGCGCATCTCCCGTGCGGTCGCTGGCCGATTGATTATACGAATTCCTTCGTTGACTCAACGAAGGAATTCGTAATAGCTTTGACCATGGCGCGCACGCCCCAGGAACTCACCACCGCGGAGCTCGAAATCTTGCGGGTGTTGTGGAGCCGCGGGCCTTCAACCGTCCGCCAGGTTCTGGATGCCCTCAACAAGACCAAGGACATGGGCTATACCGGCGTCCTGAAACTTCTGCAGATCATGACGGTCAAGGGGACGGTTCGACGGGACGAAACGGAGCGCGCCCATGTTTACGAAGCGCGCCGCCCGGCGGAGCAGACCAAGCGGCAGCTGGCGACGGACATGCTGCAGCGTGTGTTCAAGGGTTCGACCAGCCAGCTTATGTTGCATGCCTTGTCCGGACGTCTCTCCACGCGTGCGGAAATAGACGAGCTTCGACGCATTCTGGACCAATGCGAAAGTGCTGAAGATGAGCAGCCTCAGTAGCTGGATTTCCCCCGACGTCATGCATCGCATGGCCTGGAGCCTGATTCACTTCACATGGCAGGGCACGGCAATCGCGGGTTTGACCGCGACAGTGCTTGTGCTTTGCGAGCGGCCTGCCACCCGCTATGCGCTGTGCGTCTGCGCGCTGGTCGCCATGTTGGCCGCGCCCGTCTTGACGTTCTTGTTTCTGGCGGACACCGGCACGGCAATCGTGGCAAGCGGCTCGGGGGTGAATTCTGCCGTCGGCCTTCATCGCGCGTATCATTCCGCGGATATTCTTCCCTGGCTGACGACGGCATGGTTCTTCGGCGTCACGCTGTTCGGACTGAGGGCTTCCGTCAGTATTTTGATTCTGGAGCATGGGCGTCACAGGCGGATGGCGCGCCTTGATGCCGGCACGCTTGCGGCCTGCCGCAAGTTGCAGGGCTGGTTCGGCCTGGATCGCACTATCCGGTTTTTGACGTGCGACTGGTTGCAGGCGCCCGCCGTCATCGGCTGGTTTCGTCCCATTGTCCTGCTGCCGCTGGCGACGCTTGCTGGACTGTCACCAGAGCAACTGGAATTGGTGATCGCCCATGAACTGGCGCACATCAAGCGCCTCGACCCTTTCGTGAACCTGTTCCAGTTCCTGGTCGAAAGCCTGCTGTTCTATCATCCGGCGGTCTGGTGGCTGAACCGGCGCATTCGCGCCGAGCGCGAGATCTGCTGTGACGAGATCGCGGTTGCGATGTGCGGCCAACCCATCGCCTATGCGCGCGCCCTGACCTTGATGGAAGAGTGGCGGGCCGCGCCCCTGCTGGCGATGGCGGCAAACCGCAGTCCCCTGTCGAACCGGATATTGCACATCCTGGGCCGCGCCGACGGCAGGGCACGCCTGCCCGGGCTTGCGGGCGGTCTGCTGTTGCTCGGCACGGCATTGCTCGCGGGCAACCTGTCTTTCGGCCTGGCCGCTCCGATCGCGGCCGCAACAACCCGCGCCGTCTCGTCCCTGGATGCCCGAGAGCCAGCAAGGCTACAGACCGCGCTCGCGATCAACATCGCAAGGCCGTCCGTTCCGCACAAAATGCTCAGGATGCATGGCAAGAAGCGCGGCGCGGCATTGCCCGAGCACGCCGGCAACACTGACGTCGCAATGGCAGAACAAGCTGTCGAGATTCCGGCGAGCCCGGTGCGATCCGATCCTTCCGAGGCAAGCCTGGAAAAACCCGCGACCGGCGAAGCCCATGTGCAACTGGTTGCCGTCGTTGCCATACCGGACCCGATGGTTTGCCGTTCGGCGCGACCCTTGCCGGGATCGCGCTTCTACGGTCCGAAAACCTGTCTGCCGAAAAGCGAATGGGCCAGCCTTGAGGAAAAGGGCCAGGACATCAGTCCCGACGGGCGCCAGGTCATGGAAGCGACGGCCTATGACAAAAACCATGTCCAACTGGCATGCCGGCCGGGGACCGTAAGCGGGTCGAGCAACTCGATGCAGTACACCTGTTTCTGAAGTGCCTTGGTTCGTTCCGCCCGCAAAACGCCGCGTTGACATTTTGTCGCCCAAACCCGAGCCTCCCCGGCAAAAGCGGGATGGAGCCCGCATTCAGGTTGAAAACGGGTGCCCCCATGAAATTCTCAACGTCTTTCGCCGCCATCACCATGGCGTCGCTTCTGTGTGCGGGTGCGAGCATGGCGCAGCCCCCGTCGAACGCAGCGCCCGCCGGGCTGACCGAGGGCCAGCGGAGCATGTCGCTGCAAAACGCGCTGGCGCCACCGGCGCCGCTGCCGCCGCTCGTCATCCCGCCTGCCTCCAACGAATGGCTGACCTGGGGCTATGACCAGGAACGCACCGGCTGGAACCGGGCCGAGACCACGCTGAGCCCCAAGAATGTCGGCAAGCTGAAACAGCTCTGGTCCACCCAGCTGGCCGTGCCGGTGGACAAATATGTCCTCTCCACCATGACCGCGCCGGTGGTGGTGTCGGGTGTCGCCCTGCCCGGCGGTCCCACCGACATCCTATTCATCCTGGGCGCCAACGACTCGCTGTTCGCGGTGGATGCGAACAGCGGCAAGCCGCTCTGGACCAAAAGCTTCCCCAATCCGCAAACCCCCAAGAAGCCCAAGGAATGGCTGTGCCCCGGCACCGTCAACGACACGCCCACCATCGACAAGGCGCGCGGCGTAATCTTCTTCATCACCGGCGACGGCAAACTGCGCGGGTTGAACCTGGCCGATGGCGCCGAGCGGCTGGCGCCCGTGCCCATGACCGCACCCTTCGCCCGTGCCTGGAGCCTGAACCTGATCGACAATGTGCTCTATTCCACCAGCGGACGCGCCTGCGGCGAGATCACCGACAAGTCGAGCCTGGAATATGCCGCCGCCATTTCCGGGCTGCGCCGTGCCGGCAACGGCCCGCTGCTCGACGCCTCGGCGCTGAACGCCGCCGATGTCAGCGACCTGGCCCATCCGGTCGTCACCCATTTCTTCACCAGCGGCGCCCGTCCCGCAGCCCCCTGGGGCCGCGGCGGCGCGGTGCGCGTCCCGGGCGGCGTGGTGCTGGAGACCAGCGACGGCCGCTACGATCCGGCCGGCGGCGACTTCAGCGAAAGCATTCTGAAGATCGCGCCCAAGGCGGCGCGGCTGATGGACAGCTATACGCCCGCCAACTGGATGGACAATCTGATGCACGACATGTCGGGCTCGGCCTCGCCGGTGGCGTTCAACTTCGCCGGCAAGACACTGATCGCGGTGTCGCAGAAGGAAGCGGTGCTGCGCATCCTGGACAGCAACAGCCTGGGCGGCGCCAATCACATGACGCCGCTGTGGCAGTCGCCCAAGCTGGGCAATGACGAAAAGACCGGTACCGATCCGGGCCGCGGGGTCTGGGGCGCCATCGCCACCGCCGAAGTGGGCGGCAAGCGCTATCTCTATTTCCCCATGCAGGGCCATCCGTCCAAGGATGCGCCGGTGTTCCCCAACACCAATGGCGCCATTCCCAACGGCACCATCATGGTCTTCCAGGTGGTGAACGATGCCGGCAAGATTTCCGCGGTGCCGATGTGGACCGCCAACGACATGATCATGCCCGACCCGCCGGTGGTGGCGAACGGCGTGGTCTATGCCCTCTCCACCGGTGGCCAGGCGCTGCAGAACGGCGCCAAGCCGGGCGATCCGCGCCTGCCGTATGACAAAAGCTCAGTGCTGCGCTCTACCCCCGTCAGCAACATGGTCTTGTATGCCTATGACGCGGAGAGCGGAAAGCAGCTCTGGTCCAGCGGCAAGACCCTCAGTGATTGGGTGCACTTCAGTGAACCGGTTGTGGCGCTTGGGAAAATCTATGTTGCGACGCATGATGGTCACGTCATCGTCTTCGGGCTCAAAAAATAGGCACGCTCATAGAATAGGCTGAAAAATATAATAGATTCAAACACTTGCATCGTGCGCGGTGCATGCGTACCTCTTGCGTGTCGTCTTTCGAAGAAGAGACATCACAGGAGAAGCACTATGAAGCATCTGATCCTCGCCGCCGGCCTGACGCTGATGGCCGCCCCCGCCTTCGCCGCCGAGGCGACCAACACCACGGCCCCGCAGCAGACCGCGATGACCGCCACCGCGCCGCAGCAGCACAGCTACAGCTACAGCAGCGATGAAGGCTCGCGCAGCAGCGCCATCGAGACTCGCAACGACCGCATGCATCGCGCCGCCATGGAACGCAGCGACAATGCCAAGGCCGCCTGGGCCGGTTCGGCGCACTACTACTAAGATCGTCTGATCGAAGAAAAAGGCCCGCGAGGCGACTCGCGGGCCTTTTTCGTTGGGCCGCGCGGGAGCACGGACTGCTCATTACCCGTGCAGAAACTGTCTCTTTTTGGCTGTCACAAAGATTTGTTTCGCTGGCCTCTCGCCGTAGCCCGCCACACGACATTCCGTTACAATTTAGAAAGGCTCCAGTCCTTCACCTCTGCCCCGCGCAGGAGGAAGCTCCCCATCGGCTTTGTGTCCGTTCGGCGCTCCACCTTAAGGATACGGCCACTACGGACGGTCGGACCGGCTTTGGTGCCCCCCACGTAAAGCCACAAGTCCGGCCGTCCATTTCTTCTCCCCGGTCCCGTCGTCCATTTTCCTCCGTCCCGCCGTACGGTTGACTGCTGCTTTCAGCTCGAGAGTCCTCGGACCAGGAACCCGCAACAACTACCTTGCATGACAAGGTAGTGTATGATAGCGAATGGCTGTGACATCGCCCGCGCCTAAATAGAGTCATAAAAAGGGTGCAGTGCGACAAAGCTTTACAGCTTGGGCCTTGCCTACTGGCCGCCGACCGCCATATTTGCGGGAAGCGGGGCCGGTATCAGGGCCTTAAGAGATAGAATCTACAGTCCGCGGCGGGGCCGCCCCATTTTGGCAAAGAGAGTTCGATGAAGTCCTTGTTTCGTGGCGCCTTTCTTCGTGGCGTAAGCGCCAGCGTACTTGCTGCCAGCCTGGCGGCCTGCACCGCCAATCCGCAGCCCCTGGACCGTCCGGGAGACGTGCCTACGGCCTTTACCGCACCTTCCGACAAGACCGCCCCGATCTGGCCCCAGGCCGACTGGTGGGCCAAGTTCGGCGCCGACGAGCTGGCGCCGCTGCAAGCCACCGCCCAGAAGGAAAATCTCGACATCGCCGTGGCGGCAGCCCGCGTGCTGCAGGCCGAAGCCAGCGACGGCATCGCGCTGTCGGCCCTGTTCCCCAACCTCGGCGGCTCGTTCGGCGCATCCCGCTCGGGCAGCAACGCCACCAGCTTCACCAACCCGTCGCGCGCCCGCAATTCCTTCACCGCCGGCCTCACCGCCAGCTATCAGCAGGGCTTCTTCGGCACCCAGTATCTGCAGTTGCAGGCCGCGCGCGAAGACTTGCGCGCGCAGCGTTATGCCGCCGCGGTGACCGGCATCTCGATCTCTGCCCAGGTGGCGGACGAGTATTTCACCATCCTGTCGTTCCGCGAACGCATTGCCATCGCCAATGCCAATATCGCCGCCGCCAAGCGCATCCTGGCCATCACCCAGGCCAAGGTGAACAGCGGCGTGTCGTCGAACCTGGACCTGGCCGAACAGCAGGCCATCCTGGCGCAGCAGGAATCCACCCTGCCCGGCCTGATCGAGTCGGAAAAGGAAGCGCGCTATGCGCTTGCCATCCTCTTGGGCCGCGCCCCGGAAGGCTATGACGTCAAGGCGCAGATCCTGGACGGCATCCTGGCGCCGTCGCTGCAGCCGGGCCTGCCGTCCGAACTGTTGCTGCGCAATCCGACCGTGGCGCAGGCCGAAGCCCAGCTTTATGCCGCCCATGCCAATGTCGATGCGGCGCGCACCCTGTACTTCCCGTCGCTGAACCTGTCGGGCAGCGCCGGCTTCGGCCCCGTGTCGCAGCTGTCCAGCCTGTTCGGCCCCGCCGGCTTTGTCTGGAGCATCGGCGCGCAAGCCATTCAGACCATCTTTGACGGCGGTCGCATCCATGCGGAGAACGACCAGGCCAAGGCGGTGCAGCAGGAGCTGATCGCCACCTATCGCAAGGCCGTCTTCACCGCCTTCAGCGATGTGGAAAGCGCCCTGGGCACGGTGAAAAGCACCACCGACCAGCTGGCGCTGATCGAGGTGCAGACCAGGGCGAGCGCGGAAGCCTTCCGCATTTCTGAACTGCAATATCGCGAAGGCACCATCGACATCGTCTCGCTGCTCAACAACCAGCAGAGCCTGTTCAACGCCCAGCAGGCGCTGGTGCAGGTCAAGCTGTCGCGTCTGGAAGCCAATCTGTCGCTGTACAATGCGCTGGGCGGCGGCTGGGACCAGAAGGCAGACGACGCCAGCTACAAGAATCAACTGGACTGGTGGCCGCTGTAACAGCGCCGCTTACCGAAATAAAAAGGGCGCCCTCGTGGCGCCCTTTTTGTTTCTACTTCAGCATTCCCGCCACGGCCTTGGGCTTATAAGGCGCCTCGAGCGCGGCGATTTCCTCGGCCGTCAGCTTGATGTCCGCCGCCGCGATGGCGTCTTCCAGGTGATTCATCTTCGACGCCCCCACGATGGGCGCGGTGACGCCCTTGGCCAGCAGCCAGGCGGTTGCGATCTGGGCGTTGTTCTTGCCGTGCCGTCCGGCAATGGCCTCGACCTGGCGCAGGATTTCGACATCGGCAGCGCCGAACGCCATGTCCAGGACATTGTCGCTTTTGGCGCGGGTGCTTTGCTTGTCCAGCGCCTGGGCGGCGCTGCGCCCCAGAAAGCCGCGCGCCAAGGGACTCCAGGGGATCACGCCCACGCCGGCGTCGCGGCACAGCGGCAGCATGTCGCGCTCCTCCTCCCGATAGACCAGATTGTAGAAATTCTGCATCGAGACGAACCTGGTCAGGCCCATCTTGTCGGCGGTGGCAAGATATTTGGCGAACTGCCAGGCATGCATGGATGACGCCCCGATATGGCGCGCCTTGCCGCTCTTCACCACATCGTGCAACGCCTCTACGGTCTCCTCGACCGGCGTCTGATTGTCGAAGCGATGGATCTGGTAGAGATCGACATAATCGGTGCCCAGCCGGCGCAGCGAGTCGTCAATCGCGTGCAGTATGTGCTTGCGCGACAGCCCGCTATGGCGGCCGTCCACCGGGAAGAACACCTTGGTCGCCAGCACATAATCTTCGCGCTTGGCCGAAAAATCTCTCAGCGCCCGTCCCACCACCTCTTCCGAAACGCCGTTGGAATAGATGTCGGCGGTGTCGAAGAAGTTGATTCCCGCTTCCAGGGCGCGCTTGATGAAGGGGCGGCTGGCATCCTCGGTCAGCACCCAGTCGCGCCACTTGGGATCGCCATAGGTCATGGTGCCCAGGCAGATGCGCGAGACTTTGAGGCCGGTGTTGCCGAGGCGCACCTGTTCCATTGAATACCCCTGTCAGGAATGAAATACGGCGGTGAGCATATAAGCCGGACGGCGCATGGCTAGAAGAAAACCACCGCCGCCGCGGCGAAATCCTAGAAGCCGAACAGGGGCGCGGCAATCCTTTGCAGCAGGCTGTCGAATTTCAGCCGCCCGGTGGTGACCGCCAGATTGATGCAGTCCTCGCCCGGATCGACGACCGGATTGTGGGGCATGCCGTCCGCCATGACCTGAAGGTCGCCGGGACCGTAATTGCCGGTGACGTCAGTGAAACCACCCTGCAGCACCAGGGTATATTCCAGGCCCGCATGGCTGTGGGCGCCGCTGTCGGCGCCAGGGATGCCGCGCAGCAGCCGGGCGCTGACACCGCCCCGGCGGAACAAGGGCGCATAGCTCAAGCGCGGGCCCATCTGCCGCCAGCGCACATCCCTGAGGTCGCCACCAATATAGGCGCGCAACACGTCGGGCGTGCTGTCGCGCGAGGCGGCACGGCGCGGCCGTTCATAGGGCGCAATCCCGTCCAGTCTGGCCAAGGCCGCGTCCAACGCACCGGCGGCCAACGGCGCCGGCGCCAAGTCCTGCAGCAAGGTGCCGCCGATGGCATCCAGCTTCGCGGCCCGCGCGCGGCAGATAGCGCAGAAGCTCATATGGGTGGCGACGATCAGGCTGACCGCTTCATCGGCCGCGCCGCCGGCATAGGCCAGCAGCAATTCGTCGTCTGGGTGATGGTGGATCATTCCGCCTCTCCCAGCGCGCGCTTGAGCCGCGTCATGGCCAGCCGCAGCCGCGATTTGACGGTGCCCAGCGGAATGCCCAGTTCGGCGGCGATCTGGCTGTGCGGCTTGTCGGCAAAGAAGGACAATTCCACCACCTGGATCTGGTCAGCAGGCAGTTCTTTCAGGGCGATCCTGAGCCGGCCCTCGTCATCGGCCAGGACCAGCCCTTCATCGGCGGTGGGCCCGGCCTCGGGCATGAAATCTTCGGGGTCCAG
>Ga0193716_1002109_pt1 | contig 11366 bp, 4 predicted proteins | sample U2c1metaG_FD_145901 | JGI IMG/M metagenome (GOLD analysis project Ga0193716, IMG submission 145901) | Soil microbial communities from a riparian zone of the East river system, Colorado, United States - U2c1 | ecosystem: Environmental > Terrestrial > Soil > Riparian zone | place: USA: East River...
CTGGTCTAATGTGATCAAACAGGGGATGACGTACAGCTATTCCTGCAGGCAAGACAATTGCCCTGGTTGGTGCAGCTTTTCAAAGCCTGAGGGATTTGAGCTGTGCACGGCGGAGTCAAATGGAGGCCGTTGGATGAAGCGAGAGTATAGGGTTTGATATGGTTTGACTCTTGTTTGACATATGCTGTCTAGAAATTGTATTTGTACTGTTTCGTGAATGGACTATCAGCATCTGGAATATGTTTCAAAAAAAAATCTGAAGTGGTTGGCTTTTTTGGTCTTTGGTATAGTTGGATAGCCGGATGGCCAGATAGCCGGATAGTGGTGATGGGCAATCCACGCCAAACATGGAACTATTTACATTTGTTTGTATTCTCTCACAGCCACTAATTTCAGTGACCCAAGCATTGAGGTACACTTTGTGGCTCCTACAGCCAGTCTCTGAAGTATTTTTGGCTGGAGGGTCCATCTCAAATGGAAGAATGAAGAGAACCTTCATGGCAAAATTTAAAATTTGATATTAGTTGACGTTCTGGAAAGGAATTCTTAAAAGCTCCCTGCCAAATTTGAGGTATTATAAGGTACACTTTATGGCTTATTGGTTGATATTCTGGGCATACTTGCATAACAAGAATCACTTCTATAAGTATAGTAAACAATTTGTTCATGGCAGATTTTGAGTGAAGGGCTTTATTGTCTCAATCTGAATTTCAGGCCAGTTTATGGCTGGGTCACTGGTTCAGCCACATATTGCACTGCCACATCCAAATCTGGTCCGCAACCCAAACTGGGATTGCCCATCAGGATAGCTGGATAACCGTCATGGACACGTGATGGTTCATGTTTACCAAATTTGGTCAATCCGGCTCGCTCACTGATGCCTCACACTGGCCGAAAGAGAAAGGGGCTTGGTTCTACTGGCCCATCTTCTGTCCTAATTCATGCTTCTGCCCCAACACTGAAAGAGCATATCTGGTCAGAGCTGAGATCTGTTATTTACAAGCACTCCACTGTGCCATTGATCAACAAGGAGCCAAATGGCCCTGCCATGCAAAAGTTCAGGTGGGTAATTCAATGTCTCTGTAATGAAAAGCTGACTGTATGGGTCTTCAGGGCAAAAATTCGTACAGACTGGGAGCACTTCACAGGTCTCATGGACTCATCAGGATTTCCTGCCTGTCCTGGTGAAGCAGCAACTGTGGAGGAACTACATCGTGTTGCTCTCACTGTGGCATTGGCTATTTCTAACCCTTGTAAGTAGCTTCAACCTTCAAAGGTCTTGTTGACTTAGTTTGGACGGCAGATAAGGCTGACTGGGATGTAACTCGACTTGCTGATCGTGTCAAGAACACACGTCCGTGTGCTGATGGGGACACTTCCGTAGTGGATGCCACCCTTGAAAAATATTTCAAGAACCCCCAGTTTGGGGATATTAAGATACCTGCTACAATGTTGGACCAGCATGGCCGAATAATGGTGTGGCATTTGCCACGCATATTCTCTGTACAACGTATGGTGTGTATCTTCTTTGGTCTAATTTGATTGATAGGTTGTTGAATTTGATCAATGTGCAGATAGACCTTGATGAGGGTACCAAAATTCTTCGACCACAGCTAGACTTGGCTATGCAATCATGCAGCACAAGTATGAAATCATCCTGGAGAAACAGTGCATTTTGTCCACCACCTGATGGTGGGGAGTTTGGTGCTGGAGCGTTGAATATGTCCCCAGGATGGTTTCAGCAATCACAGGATGTGAGCCTATTTATCATTATATAAACAGCCTTTTGTCATGTTAGCTCATTTTATCTGCTAAAAGCAACTGGATAAGAAGCTTTATGTTTCTTCCGATATTAGAAGTGATGAAGCTAGCAGTTTCCTTGACATGACAGCAGGCCTCGATACAATTTGCAATGCCATTACTGCTCTGGTAGGACCTCAGCAATATGATGTCGGTTTGGCTGCTGTCCAGCTTATCAAAGCTGGCTCACACCTTCACAAGACCCATCTGAATGTGGATCGATGGATGTCAGTGTGGTCTGGTTTTTCTATCATTGTCAACAGGATGACCTGGCTCCATCGTGATGTTGGTGCTGCACCAATGCATTATGACCTCCTGGTTAGTGGTGGAACACATCAGCAATGTGTCTTAGATGTTTGTGAACTGGGGTCAAGGTTGTCATATCCTCCTGGTACTGGGGTTGTTATTGTTGGTAAGGTCTTGAGGCATGGTGTCAAGACTTGGGATGGTGGAGAGAGGGTCTGCCAAGCACGTTTCATGAAAGATGCAGTTCATGATCGGTTGGGGCAGTCAAGGCCAGAATGGGTTTATTATGATGACTACATCAATTTGACTTCTGGATAAGTTTTTTGGTACAGATACAGTCTATTTCAGACATTTTAAATGTCTAGTAATTTGGATTAAATATATCATATATATATCACATACACCCACAATTTAAGGAACTAATATTGGGGCCAGGCAACACTCACCAAATTCCACCAAATCATCACAATCAGTGGTGATTGATTGCACATGTAAAAGAGCAAATTAAAAAAACTACATGAAAGTGCATCATCTAGCGGTCATTTCCTGCAAATATTACAGTCAAAACTACTTGAAAAAGTGGTTGTAGGAAGCCACAGAGGGTGGTACCATTGATAAGTGTGGGCACTTATGCACGCATGTTGCCCAGCCCCGCTAAGATATGACAACACGACGATATCACATGACTGTATAGCAACTATACAGTTGCACGTGCTGTTTGTGTTTTCCACTTTTGGTAAGCCTATGGGTTTTCTTCATCCACCACCATGATCTCTTCACGCTGTCTGTTGTCACTCTGTGTGCTTGTCACTTTCTACCTCATTGAAACCTCTTTGGTATTCTTTTCATCTTGCAACTTGAGCAATCTATTGCTCAGACCAAATCATGTTGCAAGCCGCTGGGTAAGTGGCACTCCTGAATATGAGGTATTGTCTGATGCATTTTTCTCTCGCTCTACTACCATCCAGATATTATATCATGGTAATGTCCTGTCTGAACATTTCTCAAATACTGCCACTACTCAATGTTTAGATTCTTTTGTTCATCTCGTCTCAGACACGAGCATGGATGTTATACCTGCCCATAATTTGGGTGTTCTATTGTGCTGTGCTCTGGAAACAGAGACAAACACAAGCATTGCCCAAGAATTGGATGTTCAGAATAATGTGATGTGTCAAATTGGATCAAATCCAGATTTTACCATCTTTTTGTTCTCGTTTAGACTCTTTTCGCTATTGTCATCTCCTTTGGAGAGCAAGTCCACTTCAACTATGTATCAAAATTCACTGCTTGTTAATATTGTGGAAAATGCTGCAGAAGACCACAATGTAGGGGTGTGGGTTGTGACGTTCTTGTTAGACTTGCTTCACCTGTTTGAACTTGTGATGTTTATGTCGATCAGGTGTGCGTGTATTGTGATTTGTCACATATTGATGCATTTCACTCCTTGCAGCAAATTCTGGCCTCCATATATTCATCGTCTCAACCTCCTCACAATAAGTTGTTGTTTTTTGTCACTCAGGACTGTGTTTGAAAAATGCAGACGGTTGAAGGCAATTATTTTGCGCAGTCTATTTAGACGCTGTGATTTTGTAGTCTTTTATGTGATGTTCTGTAAGGTTCAACGATTCACCATCTTTTTTGTTCTTGCTTCACAATTGTTCATGATGTTACCTACACTTGGCAAACAGAATATTGTTGATATATGCGAAAATGAGCCATGGATCCATAATACATCATCTGGTGTGCATGTTGGTGGTGGCAGGATTCCATTATTTGACCTTGATGAGCTTCTCCCTCATGTAGATCTCTCTGGTAAATGCATTGATACAGGAGCCAGTTTAAAGTTCGTTACTCATAACCACAGAAATGTAGTTGAAGCACTGTACAAAAACCTCAATGACCATGTGTATGGTGACATACCTCTGAATCAACTTCTTGTTAAAACAACAGTGAAAGATGCCAAATCTGTGGCTAAAATCCATGGAGTCCATGTGCCATCAAAATCACGAGTTGGTGACATTGCAGCTCTCTTTAAAGAACACTCCTGTGCTTCTTGTGAAACATATCTGTCTGTCTTTTCATTGCATGTGGTGAAGTCCAACTCAAAAAAATGTAAACAATGGTTTGCAGGTCTTGATGCTTCTGGCAGAAGACATAAGCGAGAGCGACAACAGAAGACTGAGATATCTAAGTGTCAACTGCAAAAAGAAGCTAAACGCAAAAGGGATAAACGAGAGGCACTTCGATTAAGCCCTCATGAATTTCCACCTTCTCCACCATCAGAGATTCTTCAGGAAACCATTGCAAGAGGATGGTGCAAGGATACTTCCCCTGATGAGTTCATGGAAGGTGGTTGTGCTGTGTGTGGACAGCTCACTCCTGTGTCTCAGCTCTCTGAGCTGTCAAAATCTGGCTGCAATTTGGATGTACTTGTTCGAGAAGGTATGGGGTTGACATCTCTTGAACGGTTTTCTGCAGAGAATCCTGTTCAGGAGGTAAAAGGTCCTGTTTTGGATCAGACTTGTACTAATATATGCACATCATGCAAAGACAGCCTGCAGGAAGGGCTGGCTCCCAAATATGCTCTGGCTAATGGTCTATGGCTTGGTTCAGTTCCATCACAATTGCAAAATCTGACCTATGCAGAACAGCTCCTTATTTCCCGTGTTCGCCGAAATAAATGTATAGTTCAAGTATCTTCTGGGATGCATAAGATGAAGGCCAATGTTATTGCCTTTGAGAATCCCATGCCTAAAATATATCAAAGGCTGCCGCCACCGATAGGTGATCTTGATGAAGTGCTTGCATTTATTTATACAGGTCCCTGCAGACCAAGTCCCGAAGACATGGATAGAACACCTCTGCTTGTACGTAGAAACAAAGTGAGTGAGGCTCTGGAATGGCTAGTATTGAATCATGCAGACTATCGTAATATGGACATAGCATATGACAATCTGGAGTCTTATCCTGAAAATGGTCCACCTGTGATGGTGACCTACAGAAAAGCCTTTTCAAACAAGAATCCAGAAGCTGTTAGTGCATTTGACAATGAAAAGGAAGAAGGTGTTGATGATGGGCCCTGTCCATTTGTTGTCAATGGCATAACAGGTGAGAAACTGAGTACCATGGGGCCAAAAGCTCTTGCAGCCAAAGCCGCAAAGCATCTTAAAGAGGATGATGGTAAAGTGCTTGCTATTGGTCATGCTGAGAAACCAGAGTCTATGTATGACAACCCACAGCTATACCCAATGATGTTTCCCTGGCTTTTTCCTTATGGGCTGGGTGGGATTGGTGGTGTTAATGCAGATAATGTTGAAATGTCTGACTTGATGCATAAAAGAAAACTTTTGATGTATCATGATAAACGATTTCAAATGGATGCACATTTTCCCCTAATAGCTTTTAACCATGAACAGATCAAAAAAAGCACAACAGGTGGTTATTTGATGACAGAGAGGCAAAATTTTGATGAAATAGCTGACCGATTAATGAATGTGGACACTGGTGTGCTTGATAATTTGTCCCAGAGACTTCTCAAGGGTGAAAGGGTGAAACCTGTGACTGATGAGGAAAAGGCCTGTTATAAGCTTATATCAGATCTGGATCATGTGGGTGGCCATGTTCAAGGTTCTCTGACATCCAAGAGGTACATGCGTAATGAAATATGGTCTTTGATATCTTATGTGGGTGCTCCTTCATGGTTTATCACATTTGCACCTGCAGACAGCAAGCACCCTATATGCCTGTATTATGCAGACACAAAAGAGACATTTTGTCCTGATATCAGATCTAGCAATGAATGTTATAGGCTCATTGCTAATAACCCTGTGGCAAGTGCGCGATTCTTCCATGTCATGGTTCAAATGTTTATCAAGCATGTTTTGGGAGTTGACCAGGACCACCCAGGTCTTTATGGTAATACTTCTGCCTACTATGGAACAGTAGAGCAGCAGGGTCGCCTTACATTGCATCTCCATTTGCTGTTGTGGATATCTGGCTCCTTAACACCTCAAGAGATAAGAGACAAAATAATGGATGTTAATTCTGACTTCCAGAAGAAGATGGTTGAGTATCTGGAAAGCCTTTGTGTGGGTGAATTTCTCACAGGAGAAAAGTTGAATGTCTCTGAAAAGGTTCACAGTGCCACCGGAACATCCAGTTATTGTGATCCCACTTTTACCTTGCCCAAGCCTCCTCCATCCCCCTGTGATGAAAATTGTGTAAAGTGCTCCTGTGATGAGAACTGTACTTCTTGGTGGCAAAATTTCAAAGACACAGTTGATGATTTGCTGCTACGATCTAACCAGCATGTTCACACATTTGATGAGAATGGTAATAACACATCATATTGTGCAAATTCTAAGGGTGAATGCAAACGTCGATTTCCCAGAGATACTTTTGAACAGACATTGGTTGACCCAAAAACTGGTGCATTGAATCTGAAAAAGGGAGAAGCTTGGATGAATGCTGTAACACCTATGCTCACTTATTTATTGCGAAGTAACTCTGATGTCACCAGCCTGCTATCTGGTACAGCCATCAAGGCAATTGTTGCCTATATTAGTGACTATATCACCAAGCCAGGTTTAAAAACTTACAGTATATTTGATGTAATCAAAAGCATCTTTGATAAGAACTCAGAAATGATAGGAGGAAATCTCAAACAAAGGGAAAAGGTCAGAAAGATATTCACTCAGGTTGTCAACTCCCTTACATCCAAAATGGAAATAGGAGGACCTATGGCCTCTCTTTATATACTAGGAAACCCTGATCATTACACTGATCACAAGTTTGTTCCATTTTATTGGAGAGGTTATGTCAAAGAGGCGCTTAATTCATGGGCTGAAGTTCAAGAATCAGAAAAAGTTGCAGATCTAGATAATCTTCCAGATAAAGTGGTTATAAACAAAAGCCAAGGGAAATTCATTGGACTCTCTAAAGTGAATGATTATGTATATCGACCTTCTGCATATGAGAAAGTATCACTGTATGATTGGATACGATTTGCTGAAAAGACTAAGAAAAGACGGATGATAAAAAAGGCTGTTGGAGAGGCTGCTGATGATCCAGACTTTGAAGAAGATTCAGATGATGAGCTGAACATTCAACCAGCCAAGGTGGAAATGGAAATTAAGGAAGAGGTGACCAAACATGATACAACTGTCCCTCCACTGGCTGATTTCATTGAAGATGATATAGGGTACTTAAATGATGTTGATGCCGGTGAAGATGATGAGGAAGAGAATGATGAGCTGGATGTTATGGATGAGTTAGCAGAACATGTCCCAAAAACAGATCATTCCTTTCAACCTCACCATACTCAACATAATACTCATAAAGCACATATGCGAAAGGAGGACCCTTCTATTGTTCCAAATTTTCTGCCTAATACTCTTCCCAGGTCTGATCGTGGGGATCGGGAGTACTATTGTTGTACCATGCTGACCTTGTTCAAGCCATGGAGAAGTGGTAAGGATTTGAAGTCAAGTGAGGAATCTTGGGATGAAGGTTTTGTGACACATGAGTTCACTAAGCGACAGATGGAGATCATGAAGTACTTTAACTTACGTTATGAGTGTTTAGATGCCAGAGATGATTATTCTGCAAAGAGGGACAAGAAGGATGGTGGTATTTCATATCAGTGGGCCACTGCAAATGTTCTTGATGACCTTGATAATCTTCATGATAGTGAGCTTGCTTTGATGGGTGCTGACTTTGACCCAGGTGAGGAGTATGCTGTTGAAGAGGATGCCATTAATGCTTTAGGAAAAAAGGGAATGTCTCGAAGAAATGAAATGTTAGCAACAGAGAGGACAATGACCATGGCAGGATGGCTTGACGAATGTGAGGATGGTCTTCCTGATGTGGGTTCTTTGACTCCCATGAAACCTGAATGTGATCAATCATCTAAGGTGTGGAGAGCTGCTGTCCTTGCTAAAAAACAAGCTGTTTTGGATGAAAGGAATAAACATCTTCCTACCAATGTTAATTCTATGCCCAAGGTTGACAATTTCAAACCTAACGTTGTAGAGGTTGTCAACAAGAGTTACATTGATTGTAGGTTCAAAGCCACTTCTAAGGTTGATGAAAACATTGTTGCTGGTAGCATTTCAAAATTTCAATTGAATTCAGAGCAAAAGAGGGCTTTTCGTATTATATCCAATCATGCTATGATGGAAAAACCAGAGAAATTGTGTATGTATCTAGGAGGTATGGGAGGTACAGGTAAATCTCAAGTCATCAAAGCACTGATGCATTTCTTTAATGAAAGAAAGGAGAATCATCGTTTCATTGTGGTGGCCCCTACTGGTGCAGCAGCAGCTCTTTTGAATGGGTCCACATATCATTCTGTGCTTGGTATAAATGATGGTGAGTTCATTTCAGCCAGTTCCTTGGCTAATATAAGGGCCAGATTAGATGGTGTTGACTACATTTTCTTGGATGAAGTCTCAATGCTTTCTTGCCGTGATATTTACAAGATAAGTGCACAGGCTGCTAAGGCTCGTGGGGTGCATGATGAGCCATTTGGAGGGATCAATTTTATCTTTGCTGGTGACTTTGCTCAGTTACCTCCAGCTCGGAGTGGTGCCCCCTTATACTCTGGTAATGTTGGCACTCAGATGCATTCTGGTCAATCTATAGAGCATCAAGAGTCTGCAATTGGTAAGGCATTGTGGCATCAAGTGACCACAGTGGTTATTCTCCGTCAGAATATGAGACAGGCAAACCAATCCATTGAAGATGCTCAGTTGAGAACTGCTTTAGAGAATATGAGGTACAAGGCATGCACCCCAAGTGATATAGCATTCTTAAGGACTAGGATAGCTGGTAGAGGCCCCAATGACCCCAAATTGGCACAAAAGAGGTTCAGAAATGTGTCTATTATCACAGCACGAAATGCACAGAGGGATAAAATCAATGAACTGGGATGTGAAAGATTTGCTATAGAGAATGGTCAGACTCTGCATTCGTTTTATTCTATTGACAGGTGGAGGAATCCTGATACTAAGAGGCAAAAGGGTGGTCGTCCTAAAAAAACATTGATTGACCCAGTTCGGAAATCCAATGTGATTGCACCTCATCTGCAGCGTATTCTGTGGGATCAGCCACCTGCCTCCTCCAATAAACATGTGGCTGGAAAACTGACTTTGTGTGTGGGTCTTCCTGTTATGTTGAAGCATAATGATGCCACTGAATGCTGTATAACTAAAGGTGCAGAGGCAACTGTTGTCAGTTGGCAGACTGCAAAAGGTCCTGAAGGCCAAACTGTGCTTGATACATTGTTTGTGAAGTTAAAAGATCCCCCAAAGACAGTGAAGATAGATGGGCTTCCTGAAAATGTTGTTCCTATAACAAGGCACACTACAGCTACTATGTGTACTCTGCCAAATGATGATGAAATTTCTTTATCAAGGGATCAGGTGTTGGTGTTGCCTAATTTTGCAATGACTGATTACTCATCTCAGGGAAGAACCCGAATGAACAATGTTGTGGATCTGAATAGTTGCTACACCCATCAATCTTACTACACCTGTTTATCAAGGAGTGCCAGTGCTGGAGGTACCATTATTGTTCAAGGATTTGACCCAAAGGTTATAACTGGTGGTGCTTCAGGGCATCTCAGACAAGAGTTCAGAGAGTTGGAGCTCCTTGATGAAATTACCAGACTCAGATTTGAAAATGCCCTTCCAGAAAGTATAACAGGAAATAGGCGCAATGTGATCATCCGTCAGTTTCAGGAGTGGAAAGGGACAGATTATGTTCCACGTGATGTGCACCATTCTATTCAATGGAACAAGCAAGACCCCTTGGAAATGCTTAATGTGGTAACAGATACACCTTGGCAGCTTGTAAAAAACAATAAATATGGTAAAAACCAAAGATCAACTTTAGCCAGCAAATCCAACATTACTGGTTTTGTTGCAGCTAATGGCTCTGTCCCTGTTGGCCATACTCAGAAGCGAAAGTTGGACCATGATGACACAGATAAAATACCCAGAAAAATGATTAAAATGTCTGAAGATATTCTTGATGACTTGCAAGGTCCCAAAGGGTTTATATGGGATGGTGAGAATTACAGTTGTGCATATGATTCACTATTGACAATATTACTATCTATCTGGTCCCAAGACTGTGTTAAGTGGAAAGGGAATTTTAAAGATATGAACAAGATCATGAATGTTTTGGCAACAGGCTTTCATCATGCCAAGCTGAATCAGGGTTCCTTGGAGTCTGCCAGGAACAAAATCAGACATCTGTTGCATCAGAGAATGCCCGGTCTTTTTCCTTATGGGCTGGTTGGCACTGCTGTCAATGAACTGGCTAAACAGCTTCTCAGAAGTGATAATGTTATTGCATCTGCTTGGCAACAATGCATTGAATGTGAAAATGAAAGTAACTTGCATAATGATCTTCAAACCTGTGTCATACAATGTGACTATGACCGTGACTGTACCACATCTGTATGCTTGCAAAAGAGATTTAGAGAACGTCATCCTAGAAGAAGATGTGCTCAATGTGATGGAGAAATAGACAACATTATGCGTTTTGATGTTCTTCCTAAAATACTTGTCCTTGCCGTGTCTGATGCTTCTGTTAGAGTGAGTAAAAAGATTAGTTTTCATGATGATGGATCCGTGGTGGTTTTTGGTCTGAAAGGAATAGTATATTTCGGAGATTTTCATTATACTGCTCGTGTATGTACAGGAGGATCTGTATGGTTCCATGATGGTATGGTGAATGGAAGAGGATGCACTTATGAGAAAAAACTCAGTGAATTCACTGATGCTGAACTTTCAACCTGCAATGGCAAGACAACATCCCTTGTTATCTATGCACAGAAATAATAGAATGTATTTTATGCACCGTTTAAAAGCATTAAAATTGTTGAATTAAATTTGTTGAATTGGCCATTGTCCATAATTCTGTGGTAGGTTCCATAGAGAACACTGACTTAAGGAATTGTGGTATCAGACTAATATCATCAGTAATGTTTTAAGGAGAACTTGTGGGGAGTGGGCCATTGCTCCATATGTCAGAGTAAAAATGTAGTTAAAATATTTCTAGCAGTGTTCAAATAACTTGGGGGAGTGGGCCATTGCTTTGCATGGCAGGGTACTTGTTCCTATGTGAACTATTCTTCATCATGTCCAAATTTGATTTTTACAGAGTTGATCCTTTAGAGCCCAACTTTCTTGTGCTGGACAACATTGACATAGAGTGAGAAGTAAAATTGTTAAAATTATCAAAATATTTGAGAAGCCATTTTTCAATTTTACCCCTCTCACTTTACTTGGGGGAGTGGGCCATTGCTTTGC
>Ga0193716_1002110_pt1 | contig 11363 bp, 9 predicted proteins | sample U2c1metaG_FD_145901 | JGI IMG/M metagenome (GOLD analysis project Ga0193716, IMG submission 145901) | Soil microbial communities from a riparian zone of the East river system, Colorado, United States - U2c1 | ecosystem: Environmental > Terrestrial > Soil > Riparian zone | place: USA: East River...
AGGGCTCGTTGCGTGCATACACTTCGGTAAGCGCGCCCATTTCGAGATCCCAATCGACACCCGGGATTCGTCTCAACTCGCCGAACTTTTCGACTTCAGTGATCCAGCTCCGTAAATCGGAATAAAGCATCGCTGATCCTTTCTAAAGGTGGGTAATCTTCTATTGGCATACAACTCCAACCGCCACTACTATTTCAAGGGGTTCAGGACTGAATTAAGAATGCGTTCCGAAGATTCGCACGCGTTTGCCGAACTTGCAGACAAGTTTGCATTTTCTCGTTGGGGGTATGGCACACGCCCTTGCTATGCCTTCACATACGGCTTCCATCCCAGCTCCCAGTCCAGGTACTCCAGACCACGGAATCGTTTCTTGTAGTCGTAGGCGAAAGGCTCGTGGTAAGCGTAACCCGGGTAGTAGTAACGGAAGCCGTTCGCGCGCGAAAACTCGATCGAGTGAAGCATCATCAAGATTCCCAGGCTTCTCTTCGTCTCTGCCGGGTCGAACATGGCGTAGACCGCCGACGTTGCGGTTTGCCCTAGGTCCAAAAACGTTACGCCAATGAGCTTTTCGCCATGATAAACGCAAAGCTCCAGATTGGGACAGGGCACCGAGGAGGGGACCGGCGACAAGAACTGATCGAGCGAGGTTGGAACGTTCTCTTTGAAGCGGCGCCGATGATGGTTAAACAGCGCGTTCTTTTCCGCATCTATCGCTGTCGGTCGAAGCACAATACGCGCGCCGCAATTCTTCGCGAGCACACGCTTCTGACCGCGGCTGAGGGCGAAATGCTCAAGATCGATTCTCAAAGGCATCACCGAAAAACGCTTGTCGCTATGAGTCGCGGTTCGGTAGCGAAAAAAGTAAACGCCGAAGTGACGCCATCCGTGGGCCCAGAACTGATCCATCTCCGCCGGAGCGGCGTTCAAACAGAGGAAGTTTTGGTCATCGTCTAGGGCGTTCATCGAATGCAGCGGGAAGGGCACAAGCTATCTTGAATCTATTTTACGCTCCGGTCGACCGCGACGGAAGGAGGTGAACATCCGATTGCCTCGCATCTAGGACTTTGATAAACGCTTGGAACCCTTCGGAGCGATGTTCGTGAGGACCCGTTTCCCCGGCTTGCCGCCATACTCACGTCGATCACCTGTCAGGTCAGCCGACGAAAGGAGGACAGCGTATGAGCTAACACATTAAGCACAAAAACCCATAACTGATTCATTCCAGTTACACATGAAAAAATTACGTCATGCGGAGGATGAAACATGAAATCACTATGGATCAATTTAGCGACCTTAATTTTTGCTTCGCTTCTCTCGGTTCCGATGCTGCGGGCGGACGACGACGGACGCCAGTTCCCGAAGAACGCAACCTTTACGACTCTGATCACCACACCTCGCTCCATCGAAGGATTGACCGGAGATCATGCTGGCAACCTTTACGTGGGCGGCTCAGGGGCGGCGCCGTGCCCAATCTGGAAAATCAATCTGCAGAATCCGTCTTTGACCGTGATTGGTAACATTCCAGTCGCGCTGGCTGCGACTTGCGCTTTTTCGGGCATCGCGCTCGATGCGCTGAACAATCTCTACCAGGCCGACGGTACCGCTGGCCGGATCTACACCTTTACGCCAAACGCCGGCAGCCCGCCCGACGCCACGATCTTCGCGTCAGGAGTTCCCGGAACCAATGGCCTGGCCTTTGACGAGGATGGAAATCTGTGGACCGGGGACGGTGTCACAGGTCAGGGTAGAGTCTGGAAAATTACCGGTGCCGGCGCCAACTGTGCGCCGCTGACGCCCGTGAATTGTGTCGAAATGTTTCGTATACCGCCGATGCGTAACAGTACGGCACTGGGTGGAAGCGTGTCTGGTGATGGAGTGGGGCGGCAGGTTCGCGACTTTCCTCCGGGGACATCGACGATTATAGTCCCGGCGGGTACGATGTTGCCGGCCACGATCACGCCGGCGGGTGGGCAAGATCTCGTCGCCAATGGCATCGCCTTCGATCGCAAAGGCACGATGTTCGTTATTGATACCGCGCGCGGCGCGCTCTGGAAGGTTGAATTCGACCGTCAGGGCAATCTCAAGAGTCCCACCGGTTGCGACTCTACGTTCACCGACAATACGCTTTGTTTGAGCAACGTGTTCGTCGCGCATCCGGTTCTCGAAGGCGGGGACGGCATCGCTCTCGATCGGGAAGGCAATATTTGGGTGGCCGCCAATGAGCGGAATGCGGTTGCAGTGGTGACCGAAGACGGCAAGGTGAGGGAGATTTTCCGCAACCCATTAAACGCCGCGGGATTGAGAAATTCGGCGGATACCGCTGAGGGAAACACTCGTATCCTGGAATTTCCGACGAGTCCTTTTCTCAGCGGAAAAGTCTTCTGTACGTCCCAGTCGGACGGCGATCGGCGAGACAATTCGCCGCGCAGCGCCGGTGAAATTAATGCCGCACCGGGCGCAGGAAAGATTTCCTGCATGGACCAGGAACTGAAGATTCCCGGATTGCGGTTGCCGGTGCGCTGAGGTGACTGCGAAATCAGAGCGTTCCAGGGTCTAGGAGACCGTGTCGGAGTTGCCGAACCTTCATGAATGTCATTCTGAGCGCTAGCGAAGAATCTCGCATGTCCTACCACTGAGGAAGTCGAGATCCTTCGACTGGCGTCTCAGGATGACATTACACACAGCCTCCGGGCCCGGAAGGTTTTCTGAAACAATGCGAAACTCCCTCGCAATAATTACTTTTGACTGCTTTGATCCGAGCTCTTGGATGATAAATCTCGAGCCATCCGCAGCGCCGACTCCTTACCTTGGTAGTAGCCGGGAAGTTGAACGAGCCTATGATAGCCCATGCGCTCGTAAAAAAGCCGCGCCCCTTCGTTCTCCGATCGTACCTCCAACTCAATCTTGAATATCCCTGCCACCACAGCGCATTTCTCGAGCCATTGAAGCAGTTGGCGCGCAACGCCTGAACGCCGGTACGGAGGCGCTACGGCGAGAAGATCCAAATGGGCATCGTCATCACCATAACGCATGATTGCAAACCCGACGATCCGACCATTAGCGCGGGCAACGAGAACGTTGACGTTCGCGGCGCGAATACTTGCAATGACCCGCTTCGCCGTCCACCGCCAAGTCAAACCGTACTCGATCAAGACTCGCGACATCTCCGCGATCGTCTCAGCGTCTCCGGGTCGGGCCAAGCGCAAGGATAGTTGGGAATGGATCATGTTATGCCTAGCCTAAGAGCGAAAATATCGGGATGATTAAGCCTGCCAATCCTCAGGATGCACGGTAAACTGTCGGGTACACCCGACAGCGGTGCGTGCCAACTATTCCTGCATACATCGCTCTTCTTAAATCATGTGAAGTTGTAATGTATATGATCGACTACGTGCTCTGAGTGATCTCGGTAATGGATTCTCCCTCCACATTTCGACGCCATGATCGTCGATGAATATTTCAGAATCCGATCCGCTACTGCAATGCCGTCCTGAAACTTGTTCGGTAGGTTACTCCCTCTTGCTTTCGGTATGTCACAAAAGCGTCGCACACGAAGTTTATCGTTAGAAGAAACCTTCCTGATTGATTTAGCGATCTGCTGGGTTATTGTCGTATTGAACGCTTTGCGGTGATCATCCTTCAGAGACTTGGTATCGTGATAGCCGTCCACAGTGGCATTGTCGAGTCCGTGTCGGGACGTCTGCGAACGTTATAACCGCAATCCCATTCACATCGTCGAGTAACTTTCGAATTCGATCCAAACGCGTCAAATTGTTGGGTATTGCGAGCGAGCGTATATCGTTGCTCAGCCGATTCCATGCATCCTGGGGTACCGCAATATGTGCTGTCGAAAATCGCGTCTTAGAAACGATCTCGTGGCGTTGCTCATCGCAAAACATGTAGATTAGTTCAGTCGATGTTTTCCACAGCATACAGATGCCTTTGCCCCCGTGAACTCAATTGTGATACCGGTCCATTCCATTCACTGGACGGTTTTAACTTCTTGCCTGATGAGATCATGAGAGAGCCGACGGTCGATACATTCATCGATACTTTTCCTCCCTCTAAATAGTTCAATCAGAGTTTGGATCGGGTTCGCGCGAAACCGGAGTGTTCTCACGAGTTCAGGAGAACAGGTGACGATTGGGCTATCATGGAATCGAGGGTACTGCCTGCTATGCTGGTAAATCAAGAGATTTCGCAGCTGCCGATCTGACGTTTTTGAACAAGGCGCGGTGATTCTCATTTCTCCAGCAATCTTTTCATCCGCTCGACGACGTCCACAGGTTGGGCGATGACTTCGCGGGCTAGTGCTTGTAGTTCTTCGCCGCCGACGGGGCTGATTTCCAAATTTCGGTCTTTGGCTTGGGCTTGAAAATCCGCATCGGCGAGGGTTTTCTGGAAGGCGGCTTGAAGGACTTTTGCGCGGTCTGGCGGCATGCTCGGGGACGCAACGTACGGCCGGCCAAACGCGCCGGCCGCGAGTATGATCGTCGAAAGCCGTTTTCCGGCGTCCGGAGTCTTATAGTCGTTCATGAGTTCCCAGATGGTCGGAACGTCCGATAACCTCGGGTCGCGTTTTTTCCCGGTCTGTATCAGCACGCGGACAAAACCATTCTTGAGCCAGCCGATGAGCGGTTCGCGCCCGAACATGGTTTCTATGGAGATGCCACGGCAATGGACCTCTTCGCGCTCTACGGCCAGGTCGACTTCGGGTCCATCTTTGTAGCCGGTGAGCGTGTTGAATTTTGCACCTATGGTTTCCTCCAGCAGATTACCGAAATAGTATCCTGTCGAGGCTGTACCGCTCGCGCCGCATTTCGGCGGAACGGCTGCTTTGCGCACGTCCTGAATGTTTTTGTAGGGACTGTTGGCGCGGATGTAGATCAGCTGTTCGATCTGTGTCGGCGTGCCGAGCCAGGTAAACTTCGACCAATCGAACTGAACTTCTTTCTTTCCGACGAGCTGATCGAAATAGAGCCCGGCTCGAAGCCCGCCAAGGGTAAGCCCGTCGGGCTTGGCGACTTTGTAGACGTAGTTGGCGGCGATCATCGCGCCGGCGCCGGGCATGTTCTGGACAATGATGCCGGGATTGCCGGGAATATACTTTCCGAGGTAGCGGGCAATTGTGCGTGTCCAAGCGTCGTCGACGCTGCCGGCACCGTAGCCGGCGATAATGCGTATTGTTTTATCTTGAAAAAATGGCGCTTGGCCAAAAACGTTGGCGGATGAAACCAGGACGAGAGCGAGAACAAATATGGTTCGCTTCATGGCAACCCTCCCCGCGCACATTTGTCGGCGCGGAGCATACTCGGTTTGTCGCGAGCGTTACAACAGAACGGAGCGAGAAAAATTTCAGCGCAGAGCTGCAGAGTCCGCCGCGATCATATCCTTGTATCCCTACTATTTGCCCAACCCTTTCTGTTCCAGTTCTTTCTTGACCTCCTCGACAAAGCGGAGGTCCAATATTTGCCGTGCCGGCAGGGGCGCCGCCATGTTCATCGGCACGCGGATTTCGTATTCCAGGATATTCTTGATTCCTTCCGCTGACGGGATGCCTGGAACGCCGGGAGTGAACGCCCGCGCGTAAGCTTTAGTCGCTTCGATGAGCATCGCACGGTTGATATTGCCCAACTGAAGTTTCTTTATGCCGATGTCGGCTGACTCTTCCGGGCGGTCGCGTAGGAACATCAGCGCGCGGACCATGGCGCGCACCCAGCGTTTAACCTGCGCGGGGTTTTCGGCGATCTTCTTGTCGGTGACGACGTAGCCTTGAAAGGGCAAGGGGAACAAGTCGCCCAAGAATGAAAGTGAGTGAAGGCCTTCTTTTTCCGCCACGATTAGGCCCCCGGGATCGAGCACGGCGGCATGCAACGAACCGCTTTTGATCGCGGCAATCCGTGCGCCGGAACTGGTGCCCATGGGAATGCGTGTGATGTCCTTGGCGGTGAGACCGCCGCGCTCCACGAACATGGTCGAGAAACGATCTTCGCTGTCGCCGATCAAGCCAACGCCGATTTTTTTACCTTTGAGGTCCGCGACCTGTTTGATGCTCGGATGCACGACGAAATACCAGGTGACTTTCTCGGTCTGATAAAAGATCGCTTTCAGCTCGGCTCCCTTGGCCGCCGCGCGCAAACCGCTGCCGCCGGCGCCGCTGAAATCCACGTTGCCGCTGACCAGTGCTGCGATGGCCGCCGGCCCACCGATGACGATGGTTTCGTTTTCCAAACCTTCGTCTTTAAACAAGCCTTTGGCTTCGGCGACGTAAATGGACAGATAGTTAAGGCTCGCACGCGGCACGGCGGTGCGAATCGTTTCCGCGACGGCGGATGCCGCCGAAATCAGCCAAACGCCAACTGCGATGAAATAGACAAGACGTGAAAGCATAAAGATCGAACCTCCATGTCACGCATTGAGCTCGTCGTGTGCGGATCGAAGCCTGTTCCTCAGTGCGACCGACCCAAAAATCTGAGCGACAATAAGTGGACGGAGGTTCACGGTCAAGAGGACGGCAGGAATTCTCGATCTGAAAATGAAGCGGGGGAGAGGATTATTCTCAGTTTTCTGTGATCGTTCTGGGTCTATTTCGTTTTGAAAAGCCCTTCTTGTTTTTCTGGCCGAGCGTCTAAATCGGGCAATTCCAACGTCGCCTGAAACTCTAAACCTTCGATCTCTTGCAAAGTTTTCCCGGCGATGCCCTGAAGGTCGCCGTACATACCGACGGTGGCTTGCATGACGCGGTCGATTTGTTCTTCGCGTTTGGCCCATTGGCGCGTGATGGCTTTCTTCTCGCGGTCGAGGTCTTCTTTCATCGATGAAAAAGCTTCAACGATCGCTTGAACTCTTTGGCGAAAGCGCGGCCCGGTGAGGTAACTGTAGACCATTTCCATTTTAGTCTGCTGGCCTTCCGATGCTTGGCGCGCCGTGGCGACCTCGATCAAAGTCTGACGCAGCGAGAGCGCGACCGGCAGGGCAACTTTCGGATCGGCGACCCAGACGCCATCGACTAAGCCGAAAGTCTCTACTTCCTTCGGCAAGACTTGGCTGATGATAACGGCGATTTCGGCTTTAGCTGCGCGCTGGTCTTCACGTAGCTTAGGCAGCCAGCCGTCGCTCCAATTCTTGGTCCGCTTTGATTCCCAAAGAATCGTGCCGCAAATTTGGTTAAGTGGTCCCATCACGCGATGCAGTACGTCGCCGCCAAATTCGCCCTTGGGCACAGGCTGGATCGTGTCGCGGGGGAACTTGGCGCTGAGCAGCGCTTCCAACTCCAGTTCCTGAACCTCTCCTTGAAGTTGCTGGGAGCCCTGCTCGGCGCGCCGTTTGAGTTCCTCGATCTGCTTTTGCATGGCAGTGATGGTCTGATCTTTCTCCATCACTTTAAGTTTAAGTTCATCCTCGGCTTCTTTTTTGGCCTTGTCCCGTTCCGCACCGAGATCGGCCTGGACGCGCTTTTCAATCGTCAGCTCCAATTCGCGTTTGGCATCGTCAAGCTCGCGTTGCTTGCGGATCAAGTCGGCCTGGGCCTTTTGAGCCTCGGCCAGTTTTGTATTGTTTTGTTTCAATACCTCCTGAAGATTATTTATTTCCTTAGTTTTTTGATCGAGATCATTGCCGACGGCGAGTTTAGCTTTCTGCGCTTCTTCGGCGCTGATGCGGGAGCGTTCGAGTTGCAATTTTTGCGCGACTTGCTGGTCGATGGTCGCTTTGGCTTTTTCCAGCGATTGCGCGCGTTCGGTCAGCGCCGCTTCTCGTTTTGCTACGTCGTTGTCCTTTTGGACAAGGCGCTGTTCGTAGTCGCGGCGTATCGATTCGAGCAAAGGCGCGGCGAGCGACTCGGTGAGTTTGATTTCAGTCTTGCACTGCGGACAGACGATGGTCGGTTCGGCCATGGAAATGTTTTCCTTTTTCGAACGTTTCGAATCGGTGAATAAGAATAATAAGAAAGACGATTCAGATTCGATCGATCCAAAAGCGGGGTCGGCGATGTAAATGCGCCACCGCAACAATCACTACAGTGTCGCCATCGATGCTGTAGATCAAACCGTATGAGAAGCGAGCCATGAGGCGACGTCGGATACCTGGCTCAATTTCGGGGCAAGACAGCGGAAACTTTACCGTCCGTCGCACGGCTCTATCGAGTTCATCAAGGAATCCTTGGCCGACACCTTCACTTTGTTGGTTGTACCAGGCGACCGCACTATCCAATTCTTGCTGCGCGAGCTCAAGGAAACGTATCTTCACGAGCGGCGGTGTTTCGCCATAACGGTTTCGTAGTCCACAGTCGGCAAGTTGCCGGCTTTGTATGCTTGCCAACGTTTACGGGCTTCGTCGGCCCAGACTCGGTCGATCTCCGGATCGGGCTTGTCCAAGTCTTCGAGTAGGGCGTCCAGCAATTCCAACTTGTCGGTGTCCGTCAGTTGCTGGATCTCGGCCGCCAGCTTTTGGAGTGTTTTCGCCATGAGGTACCTCCGCAATTCCTTGAATACCCTACAGTACAACAATTCGAGTGAGGACCAAAAGTCCCACGACTTGGCGTACAGTCCTCGCTCTACTTCTTCAGGTCGCCCAGCACCTGACTAATCAGGTCCTGCACCGGTTTCATGTCCATCCACTCGGGATTCCACATGAGTAGATACTTGACGCCGTCACGGCGACGCATCAAGGGAAGGACATCGTTCTTGGGAATATCGATGCGCAATGAATCCGTTCGACCGGCGGCTTCGCGGTCGCGTTGCAGAGCGATCTGACCGTCGCGTGACAGCAGCCAATTGATGAGAATTTTAGAGGCATTCGGATGCGGCGGTTTATCCATCAAGGCGTATGCGCCGCCGATGGCGTCCAAGCCAACGCCTTCCTTCCAACCGCCCGTGTCGAGGATCTGGACTGACAGACCCTGCTCCTTGGCATTCAAGGTATCGTCGGATTGACTGAATAGGAACAGCGCGAAGCGTTTCTGCGCCAGCCAGTCGGTGGCTTGGCGGTAGTCCCGCGAGAATGTGAGGTTCATCTCATTGAAGAGTCGTCGCAGGTAATTCGGGCCAAGCTCCGGATGATAGTAAAGAAAGCGGGCGCCATTGCGCCCTTCCCCTTGTTTTAGATCGGATGCGACAATTTTGCTTTTCAATTTCGGACTGAGCAAGTCCCAATAGGACGTAAACTCGCCCGGGTTGATCATCGATGTGTTGTAGCTGGCGAACCGAACGTAAACGCTGGCCGCCGGAACGAAGAGATATTTGCCTTCAGGATCGGAATAGTGATGTTTCTTCTGCCACCACTTCGACGAATCCTTTACTTCAGGAAGAATGAATGTCGGAGCGATCGGCTGCAGTACTTTGGCGCGATAAAACGAATGGGCCGAGGTAAGGCCGAGCCGTACGACGTCTGGGAGGAATTTCCCGGCGCGCCGTTCGGCCATGATGCGGGAGTTAGTTCGGCGCAGGGACTGTTTACCACCTCCAGTTTGATCCTGGTAAATCTCTTCTGGAACTCGACCAGGTGGTCGTGGCTGCCGCAGCCGGCATAGACGACTTGGCTTTCTTGCTCGGCGGCCTTTAGCGTTTGATCCCATTCTAACTGCCAATCGTGCGCGGGTTGCGCGGCATAACCGCGGGCCGCAATTATGCACTGCATAACGAATAGCAAGAAAAAGAAGAGAATCTGGATTCGCGTTTTCAGTGGAATGCCGGAGTACGGAATGGCCGCGCAAATAATCATTTAGCGCTAGGCAACGCTGAGAACATTATTTTCTGAGCGGCTGAGTCGACTTTCCTTTACGAAATACCTAATCGGAAGAACTCGACTGCATTGCCGCACGCCATTTTTTGCTTGTCCTGGCTCGGGATGTCGGCAAAGTTCTTATCGATAATTTTTAGAGACTCGGGCCAGTCGGACTCCTGGTGCGGAAAGTCGGAGCCCCACATGAGACGATCGACGTTGATTTTATTGCGCAGCTCGACGCCGACACGGTCGAATTGAAAACCCCAATAAAAATATTCCCGAATATATTCGCTCGGCGGACGGGGAAGCGGCTTAAGACCGAGCAAGCGCTCGGCCCAGCGATGATGGCGGTCGTAGCGCACGTCGGCGGCCTGGAGGAAAAATGGGATCCAGCCGATTTGATTTTCCGCGAAGAAAATCCGCAGCGTCGGGAAGCGATCGAACAAGCCGGACAGAACCCATTGCACGGCGGCGATCGAACCATTGCCTCGCACCGGACCAAAGCGGCTGACTTGATCGACCAGGTCGTGGGTGAGCTTTTTAAGAATGTCGTCCGACTCGTTGGGATATTTGAAGAGCGGCCCTTTACGCTCGGCCGTGCGATCGAGGTCAACGTGCACGCTGATCGGCATGTTCAACTCCAGGGCGCGGGCCCAAAAGCGGTCGTCTCCATCGGAGGGATAAGCCTGGCCACTGGGGAAGCCTTGGAGCAAGACGGTTTTGAAACCAGTGCGATGGCAATAATTCAATTCGTCGATGACGTCGGTGATCTCACATCCGAGGGGCAATATGCCGACGCCGATCAACCGATCGCGATCGACCGCGCAGTATTCTTCCGCCAGCCAGCTGTTGTAGGCGCGCACGATGGCTTTGTAGGCGTCGTTGTTCTCGATGCCACGCCAAAACTTGGGGCCGCCTTGCTGCGATGGGAAGAGGACTTCGCCATCGATGCCGTCTTGATTTTGCTCGCTCAGGCGTTGCTCGGCGCTGCCGGTGCCCGGCGTGCCTTCGTAGCGGCCGTTGAAAGGGACGTAGTTGTCGCGCCCCTTGCCGCCGTAGAGATCCGCGGCGGCCGCCGGGCGCTTGATCTTGTCGCCGATCAGCCAGGCATCGCTGCCGTCGGACTGGCGAACCAGTCGCGGCGCAAGGTCAAGATATTTCTCCGGCACGCGGTCGAGCCAATGCTTCGAATCGATCTCCAAATGGGAGTCGGCGGAGATGTAACGGTAATGGCGTGGCACGCTATTCCTCTCGTTCCGGTGGCGCGATGAACTGATGAAATATTTCAGACGATTCGGAATCTGCAAGGAATACTAGCGAAATAGATTGTTTCTGCCAAGCGAAAGAATTCGTTTCGGCGCGATTGGACATCTTGGCGCGATTCGAGGTAGATGTGGCGCAGTTTTCATGGGCGAAAGTCGCCGGCGTTCGTGGTCCGCCGAGTAGGCTTGGCCAGTAGCAAAAGGATAAAACTCATGAAGATGATTTTGCTGGAACTTCTTACGTTGCCCGTATTCCTCTTCTCGCTATTGACTGTGCCATCGAGAGCGCAAACCCCGCTACAACGGGTGCGGCTCGGCTATTCGAGTACGGGAGTCAACTACGTAGATCTCTTTCTCGGTAAGGAGAAGGGTTATTTT
>Ga0193716_1002111_pt1 | contig 11361 bp, 2 predicted proteins | sample U2c1metaG_FD_145901 | JGI IMG/M metagenome (GOLD analysis project Ga0193716, IMG submission 145901) | Soil microbial communities from a riparian zone of the East river system, Colorado, United States - U2c1 | ecosystem: Environmental > Terrestrial > Soil > Riparian zone | place: USA: East River...
CGCCGCGGTGAAGGCCCCGGTGACCAGCGTAAAGCTCTGGTCAGTAGCCGTACCCACATTGGCATCGATCGCCGTCAGATCGACGCGGTCACCAGGCTCGAAGCCGAGAATGGTGTCGCCATCGGCGGCCGACGCCGATGTAAACTTGAAGGTGTCGTTGCCGGCGCCGCCATTCATCACGTTGGCTGCATTGCTCGCAGTGATGGTGTCGCTGCCGGAGCCGGTATTGATGTTCTCGATTCCCCAGATCGTGTCGTTGCCGGTCTGGGAGCTGGACGCGGTGCCGTTAAACAAGGGGCCGGATCCGAGGTTGACGGTGACGTTCGCGGTCGCCGCCGACATGTCGAGCGTGTCGGTGTCGGTGCCGCCGTCGCTGTCGTCGCCGAAATAGACGTCGTTGCCATCGTCAATCTCGGCCACGATCAGATCGTTGCCGGCACCGCCGAACACCGAGTCGTCTCCGGCTCCGGCATTGATGAGATCGTTGCCTCCATCACCGAGGATGCGATCGGCTCCGGCATCGCCGTAGATGACGTCGGCGTGGCCGCCGCCGAACACCTGGTCGTCGCCGGCTCCGGCGAAGATCACGTCCCGGCCGTCGCCACCATTGACGAAATCGGCGCCCTCTCCAGCCGAGATCGCGTCAGCACCGGCACCGCCCGTGGCCACGTCGTCTCCCGCGAAGGCGATGATATTATCATCACCTCCCGTTCCGGTCAGCACGTCCGCCTGGGGTGTGCCCGTCCGGACCACGCCGGCTCCTGGAGTGGTCGTTCCTGTTCCAGCGGTCGTGTCGGTGTCACCGTCGTCACCACCATCGCAGCCGTCGTTGTCGTTGTCATCATCGTCATCGTCGTTGCCGGCAGTATTGTCGTCCTCGTCCTCATCCTCATGATCGTCGTGACCAACCTGCGGCATGCCGCCGGGGGCCGTGAAGCTGACGGAATGGGATCCGTTGGTCATGGTGCTCACACCATTCGCATCGGTCGTCGTGGTGTAGTCCGCTGCCGTCGCACCCGCGGGCAGTTCGATCACATCCTGGGGACGCATGTTCCCGATGATGGTGTCGTTGCCGCCGTTGGACCTGAAGACGATGCGGTGGGCCGAAGTCAGGGCCGAGATGTCGATCGTGTCGTCGCCCTCGTCGCCATCGATCGTGATGGTGTTGAGACGCAGGCTGGTCGGCGTAAAGTCGCCGATGACATTGAACGTATCGCCAGGTCCCGCCCCCACGCCGGTCGCCGGTGTGGTCGACGGTTCCACGCTGTTGATGCGGATTTCCTCGATTTCGCTCAGTTCCGCGATCACATTGGCGAAGGCCGTGCCGTTCCGGGTGATGACGATCTCCGGCGTCCGTCCGCCGAAGCTGGCGATGTCGTTGCCGGCGACGGCGTCCCAGGCGTCCAGCGTGTAGATATTGTAGACCTCGCTGGACGTGTTGCCGTTGATGACGAAGGTATCGCCAACGCCGCCTTCGGTTCCGCCGTTGACGATGTCACGGCCATCGGTCGGAGCCGCCGCATTGGCGTTCCAGATGATCGTGTCGTCTCCGGCGCCGCCGTTGACCGTGTCCGCCCCGGTGTTGAGACCCGGCACCGTGACGTTGACGGTCAGATTGTCGATATTCACGCTATCGCCGGCTTCGAGGCTGGAGGCCACGAAGCGGATGGCGGCGTTGGCCGTGAACGGCCCTGCGCCGAACAGGCTCAGGTTGATGTTGCGGTTGGCGGCGTTTGTCGTGTCGTTGATGGTGTCGATCTGAACGAAGGTCGTCCCGTCACGGGAGAAGAACACCCCGATCGAGTCGTCGCCCGCATCCAGGCCGGTTTCGGCGATGGAGTAGTTCAGGGTGGCGGCCGTCGCGCCGGCCAGGTTGATGCCACGCTGGATCTGCGCACCGTCGAAGTTCCCCGCCGGGGTTCCGCCGATGAACTGCAGCACGTTGTTGCCGTTATCGATACGGATCTGGCCCGCCGTGACGGCGCCGCTGTCGCCGGTCTCGAGCCAGGACGAGGTCCAGGGAACTGAGCCCGTGCTGTTGTTCACCGCCGGGTTGTTGAAGTCGTCGACGTAGGTGCCGTTGTTGCTGCCGGCGCCGCCGCTCAGCGTATCGTTGCCGTCGTCGCCGTTGAGGGTGTCGGTGCCCTCGCCGCCGATGATGACGTCGTCGCCGGCGCCGCCACTCAGCGTGTCGTTGCCGCCCTGGCCGTCGATGAGGTTGGCCACGGCGTTGCCGGTGATGGTGTCGGCCCCGGGGGTCGGAGCGCCGAAGGCTGCCGGCGCAGCTGCCGCGAGGATGTAGTCGGTCGCATCGATGTTGGCGTTCGTGACTCCGTTGACCTGGATGGTGCCGATCGTGGCGCCGCCGCCGTCCCGAACCGTGAGCAGCGTGTTGGCGCCCACTTGGCTTTCGATGACCCGCGTGGCCAGGTTGGCGGCGGTGACGCCGAGGGCGCTGAGGTTGATCAGATCCTGGGTTGTCGGGGTTCCTCCCGTGGCATCGAAGTTCGTCAGGGTGTCGTTTCCGAAGCCGACGCCGTTGTAGATGACGACGTCGTTGCCGCCGTCGGCCGCGAGCAGATTGATCGTATCGTTGCCGGCTCCACCGATGATGCTGTCGGTATCGTTTCCGATGCCGCCGCTCAGCGTATCGTCGCCGGTGCCGCCGTCGACCAGGTCGCTGCCGTTGCCGGCATCGATGGTGTCGTTGCCGCCACCGCCGAAGATCTGGTTGTTGCCGGTGTTGCCGACGATGGCGTTGGCGAGCGCGTTGCCGGTGCCGTTGATGGCGTCGCCGCCGGTCAGCGTCAGGTTCTCGAGCTCGGCGCCGATGGTGTAGGAGATCGAGGACTGGACCGTATCGGTGCCTCCGAGGGCCAGTTCGGTCGCCACGTCGCCTGCGTCGTCGACGACGTAGATGTCGTTGTCGGCGCCGCCCACCATGATGTCGGCTCCGGCACCGCCGTTCAGGGTGTCGGCCCCGATGCCGCCGTTCAGCGTATCGACGTCGTCGCCGCCGTTGAGGATGTCGGCGCCGTCGCCGCCGGTCAGCGTGTCGTTGCCGAGTCCGCCGTTGAGGGTGTCGTTGCCGAGCCCGCCGTTGAGCGTGTCGGCCAGGTCGCCGCCCGTGATGACGTTGTTCAAGGCATTGCCGGTGCCGACGAACTGGTCGGCATCGACGCCCCGGTAGGTCAGGTTCTCGACGTTTGCCATGTTCTCGATCGAGAGCGCGGCCAGGAAGGTTTCGACGGTGTCGGTGCCCTCGCCGATCGCCTCGAGCGCGACGTCGAGCAGGTCGTCGACGCCGTAGGTGTCGTTGCCCGCACCGCCGACCATGGTGTCGGCGCCGAGGGCACCTGCGAAATCGTCGCCCGCGGCGTTGAGGCGGGAGTCGAGATCGTCGTTGCCAGTGCCGCCGACCAGGAGGTCGTCGCCGAGCCCGCCAACGAGGTCGTTGTTGCCGGAACCACCGAAGATCAGGTCGTTGCCACTGCCGCCGACGATCTCGTCGGAGGTGGTGTTCTCGCCGGCGATGAAGTTGTTGGCGATCGAGGCCGTCAGGTCAATGACACGGTCGTTATTCGGATCCAGGCGGCTGATGAGGTAGTCGTCGGTTCCGAGCGCGTAGCCGGCGAAGGTGGCGCCGTTGAAGTTGATGCGCTCGACGCCGGTCTGGGCATTGGCTCCCGTGAAGTGCCCGGCCACCGTGATCGTCTGCTGGGTACCGGCGGGCAGGGCGTAGTTGATCACCAGGTCGCCGGTCTGGGTGCCGGTGCTGCTGTCGTTGGCGTTGAGCGAGGTGATCGTCAGGATCGGCAGGCCGGTCACCGGGTCGATCCCGGTGCTCGGCGCGAGGATCGAGATGCGGTCGGCGGCTCCCTCGTTGGCGGCTTCGTTGATGACGTCGACGCCGTCGCCGAGGCCGAACGAGTAGGTGTCGTCGCCGAGGCCGCCGTTCAGCGTCTCCGCGCTGGAGAAGTTGATCGCGAAGTCGTCGATCGTGACGATGTCGTCCGCCTGGTTCATCGCGGTGGCCACGAACCGGATGGCGGCGTTGGTCGTGAACGGACCCGCGACGGTGTGCGAGTAGTTCACCAAGGCGCCGTTGCCGGTGATGGTGTTGAGCGGAACGAAGGTGGTGCCGTCGGCCGCGAACAGCACGGTGATGCTTTCGCCGGCCTCCAGGCTGTCCGGATTGGCGGAGTAGGTGATGGTCGCCGTGTTCGCGCTGGAGAGGTTGAACGCCCGGGTGACCTCGGCGCCGTTCATGCCGGCCCCGCCGTGGAAGCGGAGGACATTGCTGTTGCCGTCGTCGATGCGGATCTGGTTGTTCACGCCGACGCCGTCACCGGTCTCCACCCACGCCGGGTTGGCGGTGGAGAAGTTGTCCGTGAAGGAGCCGCCGGTGGCCGGGCCGTTCGCCCCGCCCACCAGGATGTCGTTGCCCGCGCCGCCGTTGAGAACGTCGTTGCCGGCGAGGCCGAGCATCAGGTCGTCCAGCGCCGTGCCGTTGAGCACGTCGTTGCCCGGCGTCCCGACGATGATCCCGAGGGAGCCGTCGGTGAACTGCAGCCTTTCGATGTTGCGCAGCAGATCGGTGCCGTCGAGCGGATCCAGGCCGCCGGTGTTGGCGACCACGAGCGCGCCGTCGGCGAGGGCCGAGAACGAGTATTCGTTGCGCAGGCCCGAATAGGCCGCGGTATCGACGTCCGGCGTCGCGTCGCCGAACGAGACGATGTCGCGGACGATCTTGAGCTGGCCGGGATTGATCAGGCCCGCGAACACCCCCTGAACCAGGGTGGTCATGCTGTCGTGGTACGACAGGACGGTGGTGCCGGTCGGGCCGTTCTCGTCGTAGGTCGACATCACCGCGATGCGCACCCGCAGCCATTTGTCGCCGTCGATGATGTCGTCGCCGCCACGGCCTTCGATGAGGTCGCTGCCGTCGCCGCCGAGCAGGATGTTGCCGCCGACGAAGCGGCCCTGGGCGTCGAAGGATTCCGGTCCGGCACCGGTCAGCAGAGCCTGCAGACCGGCGATGAGGGCGAGACCTTCGGCGTCGAGCGCGCTGCCACGGAAGCCTTCCGTCGGCATGTCGGCCGCGGTCACGTCCGAACCGCGAATGACGTCGTTGCGGGTCGAGCCCGAAGCGCCTTCGACCTGGGTGAAGCTGTCGAGCGCGGCATCGGCCGGAAGCACCGGGATGCCGGGCAGGATCTGGGTGGCGAGGTCGACGTTGACCGCCAAAGTCGAGTTGGCGTAGGTCGTCCAGTCGAACCCGGACATGCCGTCGAACTTGCCGCGGCCGAGGCTGCCGAACCAGATGTCGTCGCCGCCTTCGCCGATGAACTCGTCGAAGCCGCCGTCGCCATGGAACACGTCGTGTCCCTTGACCGCATCCTGCTGGAACTGGTCGTCGAAGTTGTCGCCGATGGCGCCGGTCCAGGCGCCGATTTCGATCCAGTCGTCACCCTCCCCGCCCATCGTCTGTTCGGTGGTCTTGCTGCCGTAGACGAAGTCGTTGCCGACGCCGCCGAAGGCTTCGTCCAGACCGTCCGCGCCGAGCACGATGAAGTCCTGGCCTTCGTCCGCGACCACCAGATCGACGCCCTGGCCCGCGTTGACCGCGTCATGGCCGCGTCCGGTGCGCATGATGTCGTCGCCGAACAGGTCGGTGATGATGTCGTCGCCGTCGCCGCCGATGTACTGGTCGTTGCCGGCGCCGCCTTCCATGCGGTCGTTGCCGCCGTCGCCGTAGAGGGTGTCGTCGCCCTCGCTGGCAATGAGGGTATCGGCCTGGTCGGTGCCGCCCAGCAGGACGTGGTCGGCGCCGGTGTAGCGCAGGTAGTTGGCCTCGACCCCGAGGGTCGACGGGTTGTCGCGCATGACGAGCGCAGTGAGGATGGATCCGCCGACCGGATCGGCCCCGAGAAGTCCCGGGTTCCACTGCTTGGTCTGGTCGACCTCGAGGATCAGGCCGGGCGTCGAGAACACGTCAGAGGGCAGATGGCCGGCGTCGGCGTTGAGGCCGATCACCTTGGCGAAGGTGTTGTTCTCCATTTCGGACAGCAGATGCAGTCCGTCGAGCCGCTGCAGATAGTAGAAGCGGTCGCCGTCCTGGAGCTTCTCGAGCTGGACCTCGAACACGAAGTTGAAGGTCGAACCCAGCATGCCGCCGAAGGGCATTACCTTTTCGGCGAGGCCGCCGATCCAGAGGTCGACGTTGTCGAGGCCGCCGAGCGAGCCGCCTTCGTAGATGCCGGTGGCGTTGAGGAAGGCCACGCGGTCGGCATTGAAGGCCGCCAGCGCCACCGGATCGGTGGGGACGATGGTGTCGCCGAAGCTGGTGCCGAAGATCAGCGCCATGGCGGCGTCGCGCTTGCCTTCGATGGTGGTCTCGGCGGTGATCAGCGCATGCGTGCCGTAGGCGGCGACGAAGTTGATGATCGAGGCTTCATTCTTGAGATGGCTTGCGAAGTCCACCCAGCTCGCATAGGGCCGCAGTTCCTCGGCGTGGCTCGAGGCCTCGAAGAAGTCGCGGCGCGCGACGTTGAGCGAAGGCACGCCGGCGTCGCGACCGCGGGCCAGGTTGATGGTGGCCAGATCGAGCGGCAGCCCGAGCAGGTTGTTGCGCAGGGCGCTGGTGACGAATTCGTCGATCTCGTTGCCGACCTGTCGCGTCATGCCGCGGATGATGTCGCCGGCGGCGACGCTGTCGGCGACGGTGTGACCTTGGTCGAACTCGATCGGATTGAGGAAGCCGTTGATGAGGCTGATCTGGTCGTTGGTGAAGGTCGGATCGAGCCGGTCGATGGTCTCGGTCAGCATCGAATGGCCGAAGCGGTAGACCACGTGGGCGAACTCGGCGACGATGCTGGGATTGATGTCGGCGTGGTAGCCGTCCGGCACCACGAAGAAGTCGATGTTGGGCTGCACCTTGCGGGCGAAGTCCTCGAACACGAGATGCTGGTACTGCATTTCGGTGCCGAACTTGGCGGCCTGGAACAGGCGTTCGCCGTCCCACACGAGGGTGGCGAGCTGGGCCGGCGTCGGCAGGGCGGCGAGATCGACTTCGAGCCATTCGTTGATGAAGGCCAGGTCGTTCGAGGCCAGCACGATTTCCTTGGTGTGCTCGACCAGCCGGTTGTGCTCCGAATGGAAGATGTGGTGGACGGCGGTCAGGCCGATGTTCTCGTTGGCGCGGCCGTCGCCGGCGATGAAGTGGGCGTCGAGCAGTTCGTTGTCGTAGACCGCCGGGTTGTTGCCGGGGTTGAGCAGGCCGATTTCGATGTCGCCGTCGGCGATGCCGTTCGGTACCGCGTCATGCGCGATGTCGGCCAGGAAGGCGGCGTTGATGCGGATCGCCCCGGTGAGGCCGACCGGCGCGGCGAAGGTGCCGGAGATGACGGCGTCGTCGGCCGTGTTGGGAATGCCGTCCAAGCCGACGCCGGTGATGATCTGGGCGAAGCCGCCGGCGTTCGGAATGAAGTTGCCGTACGCATCGGTCCGCAGCAGCGGCACCGCGCCAACGTCCTGGTCGGTCAGGAGAATGCCAAGCATTTTGGCCTGCTCCTTGACCTCGCCCCAGGTGGCCATGCCGCCCGGCTGGTCGCCGCCGCCCTCGATCAGCTTGCCGGTGGCGTGCGGTTTGCCGTCGGTGCCTATTTCATACTGGCGCAGGAAGACCTGATGGGAGGCGTGCGAGGTATAGGTCTGGTTCTGGTCGACGAACGGGGTCGTGGTGTTGACCGGACGGACGTCGTCGGCGGTGCCCATCAGGCCGTCGGGGCCCGGGGAAACGGTGGCGCGGGTCAGCACCATGAAGTTGGTCTGGCTGCCCGGCACGTACAGCGGATCGTCGGCCTGGAGAGGCACGAACACGGTGCCGCTGCCGCCCTTGTTGACGAGGTCCAGGCCGTGGTCGAAGAACTGGCCGAACAGCGTGAACCAGGAGTTGAACGGGGCCGACAGGCCGACGTCCGGGGAGACGTTGGTGATCTGGACGTTGTCGCCGTCCATGACGATGCCGAACGGCTCGAGGCCCGCATCACGGACCGCGCGCGCGACCGCGAGATCGTTGAGCGTGACGTTGTGGGCCGCCGTCGCTGCGGCGTAGGCGTCGATCGCCGCCTGCTCGGTCGGGCCGGGAATGGTTGCCGGATTGCCGTCGCTGAGCGCGTTGGCCGCGGACTTGGCGTTCTGCATCAGCACCCGGGACTGATACTCGGCGTCGGAGGCGGGCTTGAAGACGTTGTAGATGTCCTCCACCAGAGCGACGTTGGCCAGGCTGGCCGCGGCGACGCCGCCGATCTCCAGGCCCTTGAGGATCGCGGCCGGGTTGCCGAGCGTCTGGTCGACGATGAGGTTGGAGATGGTGCGCAGGCTCGAGTCGAAAACGAAGGACCCGGGATTGTTGGAAGGCGCATACGACGTCGGGGTCGGGGGGCCGAAGCCGGGGGGGCTGGTTTCGCCGGGCCGGAAGTTCAGGTCGAGAAGTTCGGGAAACGTCTGGTCGGCGGCGCCCCACTTCTCCTGGCCGGGCAGCAGGTTGTTGTATTGGCCATCGACCGTGCGAAGGCCGATGCTCAGCGTATAGGTCGGGACCGAGCCGGCCTGACCGGCCGCGCCCACGCCGTAGAGCGGGGCGGCGTTGGGATCGTTCGGATTGGCGATGTAGGCGGCGTGCTTTTCCGCGACCTTGATCTGCGCGAGAATGAAATCCAGATCGCTTCTGATATAGGCAACCATGACGCCCTCACCTGTTGTTGGACCAAACCGCATCCCGCGGCCGAGTTGTTGAACCCAGTGTCGATGTCATCTGAAATTTTTCGAAGGCCGTCGGTTAGAGGCCAAGGTCCCGAGACGAACGGGAGCAAGGTCCCGAGAAAATCAGGACCAAGGTCCCGTGACATCGTCCGGCTGAGCGGGTTCCATCGATCGATCACTCCGCTATCGTTAGGCTTAACTGCTTCAAGGTCGGTCGAGGGCTATTTCGCCTCGTGGAGGTGCTACAATTTCGTCTGCAACCGCTTCACGATCGACAAAGACGAAAACGCTATTGGATTGCTCGTGATTTTCAAGTGCTCGCTTCGCGCAAGGACACAAGATGATTCGGCCGTTTGTTAAGATCGGCTCTAAGATTTTTCGGTTCGGACTTGCCCAACAATTTGTCGTGGCTGCCGGCATCACGATAGCCGCCTCGATGGCGTTGCTTTCGCTCGCAATCTCGCAGCGAACCGAAACCAGCATGATAAAAACGGCTGCCGACGAAGGTGCCGTCTTCACCGCGGTCTTCCTCGGCCCGTTAGCTCAAGAACTTGCCACTTCCCGCAGTCTGTCTCCTGAGAGCGTAAAAAAGCTGGATGATTTGCTTGCAGGAAGGCTCGGCGAACGTATGAGGTTGATCAAGATCTGGCTGCCGGACGCCACGCTGGTCTACTCGACGAACAAGGAAACCATCGGCGGGCAATTTCCTTCAGCGCAGATAACCGCAGCTCTCGAAGGCAAGGTGACTGGCGAGTTCGATTATCTGGACGCCGTCGAAAATGCTACCGAGAGCCACTTGCATGTTCCCCTCGTCGAAATCTATGCGCCGCTATTCCGTACCGGGACACGAGAGGTCATCGCCGTCGGCGAGGTATACAATGACGGCAGGAGACTTGCGGCCGATCTCGCTTAGATCCGACTCGTATCTATCGGGATCGTTGGTGCGGTTACCGCTCCCGCGGTGCATGGTACAACTAGCTCCGTAGAATTACGGTGAGCATTCAAAAACAGGATGGTACGAATGGCTTGGCAAGAACAATTAACGGTGCATAAGCATCGACGTTTACATTCGACACTTGACTGAGATATGTTTGACAATTCGTTAAATTAATTTTGGTAGAGTTTGCAGGGGTACCATTATGAGTACGGTTTCCGTTGGTTTAGTGGATGACCATCCTTTGATGATTGAAGGTATCCTTGGGCTCTTGTCACGCGCGCAGGGCTTCCGGGTATTATCGACTGGTTCGACAGCAAGAGACATCATCGACATTTCGTCGCGCTTCCATCCAGACGTCATCATCGTGGATCTGAGCATGCCGGGTGATGCCTACGCGGCGATTGCAAGCTCCATCAAGATCTCGCCGAACACAAAGATCGTCGCGTTCACCGCGGCAACCGGCGTGGACTCCGCGATCCGAGCACTCGATGCCGGCGCAAACGGATACGTCTTGAAGGGCAGCAGTACCCAAGAACTCATCCAGGCTGTTGAATCGGTTCGCCATGGCGAGACGTACATTACGCAAAGCTTTGCGAGCCAGGTCATCGCAGGATTGCAAAACGTCTCGCTGCGGCGGGCGGCGGCCGAAGCCGTCCGATTCAGTATCCGCGAAGATCAGATCGTTCGACTCCTGTTGCGCGGCAAGACCAATAGGGAGATCGCCGTTTCGCTAAAGATCAGCGAGAAGACCGTCAAAAACTACATGACGATCTTGATGCAAAAACTTAACGCTCGTAGTCGCCTCGAAGTTGTCATTGCAGCGCATAAGCGGAGCGAGCGCGGATTGGACGATTCTTCTGGGACTGCACGTTCGCAATCGCGTCTCGATTCTTAACGGAGAGACACTAAAAGCACACGCAGGTCTGACTTACTATTCAGCTATTTTTGCTTTCGTTTTAAAAAAGTTGATTATCACCGAAGGGCTCCACGAGCGGTCCCTGTGCAGTGAATCTGGAAATCACGTTACGTGTCAGCTCCTTTTGACGACAATGGCAATATTGCATACGTATTCGAAGGCGAACCAACCACTCCCAGCGAAAAAGGTTGGCTAACCCTATACGCTAACAAATGATCTCGAGCTCGATGAATGCGGCACGGGTCGGTGGCGTCTATCTAGACTGTTGAATTAGATGACCCTGCAAGACGAGAAACGACGGAGCCCGGAATACGGCTGGACAGACTACCGGCGGCGGTCTTTCAGTAGAGCGATCGCCAGTAAGAGACACGACACGATGGCAGCTCGACTGACACATACCCGGTAGGTTTCGTTCGAGACGCCGCGGGGCGCCGGTAGGCCAGAAACGACCTTATCAAGAAGGACTCGATTCCATGAGACGCTCAAGGAGAACGAACGGACCCGGCGCGCCAAAGCTTTGGGGATCGACGCTCGACACCTGATCGATGTCGTGAAGAGCGTCGCGGCGGGGAGCGTGTTCGTCTCACCGAACCTTACGCACCGTCTGGTGTCGAGCTTGCAGGCGAAGGCGAAAGTCAATCCGCTCGCCATCTTGACCAATCAGGAGGAACGGACGTTGCGCCTTGTCGCCCTCGGCAGAAGCAACCGCGCGATCGGCGAGGAACTCGGCGTCCTAGCAGCC
>Ga0193716_1002112_pt1 | contig 11360 bp, 13 predicted proteins | sample U2c1metaG_FD_145901 | JGI IMG/M metagenome (GOLD analysis project Ga0193716, IMG submission 145901) | Soil microbial communities from a riparian zone of the East river system, Colorado, United States - U2c1 | ecosystem: Environmental > Terrestrial > Soil > Riparian zone | place: USA: East River...
GGCGCTGTCGGACAAGCGCGAATTCAAGGCCAAGGTTCTGCTGGCCGATCCGCGCACCGACCTGGCGGTGCTGAAGATCGATACCAAGGGCGAGCGCCTGCCGGTGGTGCCCTTCGCCGACAGCGACGCGGTGCAGGTGGGCGACCTGGTGCTGGCGATCGGCGATCCCTTCAATGTCGGCCAGACCGTGACGATGGGCATCGTCTCGGCCCTGGCGCGCACCCAGATATCCGCCAGCGACTATCAGTTCTTCATTCAGACCGACGCCGCGATCAATCCGGGCAATTCCGGCGGCGCGCTGGTCACCACCGACGGCAAGCTGGCGGGCATCAACACCGCCATCTATTCGCGCAGTGGCGGCAGCATCGGCATCGGCTTTGCCATTCCTGCCAACCTGGCACGCCGGGTGGTGGAAGGCGTGGAGGGCGGCATGAAGAGCGGCGCCACCGCCAGCGTGCAACTGGCCTGGGTTGGCGCCAGCGGCCAGCCCGTCACCAGCGCCATCGCTTCCTCGCTCGGCCTGGCCAAGCCCGGCGGCGTGCTGATCAAGGACGTCTATCCCGGCGGTCCCTTGTCGAAGGCAGGCGTGAAATCGGGCGAGGTGGTGCAATCGGTGGATGGCACGGCGGTGGACGATATGCAGTCGCTGAATTACCGCACCGCCACCCACCGCGCCGGCGACGCTGTGAAAATGCATGTCGCCGCCGGCAAAACGGGTCGCGACGTCACGGTGACCTTGGCGCTGCCGCCGGAAACCCCGCCGCGTGAAATCGCCACTATCGCCGGGCGCAATCCCCTGACGGGCGCGCGGGTAGAGAACATTTCACCGGCCGCCGCCACCGAACTGCAGATGGATGTGATGGCCAAGGGTGTGGCGATCGTGTCGGTGAATTCCAGCGGCATCGCCGCCAATTACGGCTTCCAGCCCGGCGACATTGTGCGCACGATCAATGGCACCACCATTAACCGGGTCAGCGAGTTGGTGCGTGTCCTGAATGCGAGCAATCGTTGGGACATGGTGATTGAACGCAGCGGACGCAAGCTGACTCTGTCTGTAGAGGGATAGTCATCACATATGTGATGATCGCAGTCATGAACCCGGCGGCAATGTGTCTGATAATTTGTTACGCCATGTTGCCCGCGATCAATTATGACGTTTGTCTCGCTTGTAACGCGACGGATGGCAATTACCTGCGTTAGTCCTTGGGCATGGGGGGCACCATGCAAAGGGACTGTTATGAAAAAATTGTTTTTTGCTTCCGCCGTCGCACTGCTGCTCGGCTCCGCTGCGGCCCAGGCCGACACGTATGTTTCGGTTCTGGGTGGCCCGACCTGGGCGCCCAATCTGAATGTGGGCGGCACCGCGCGCGGCATGAACACCGGATTCAATGCCGGCGGACGTATCGGCTATTATCTCGACAACTGGAACCTGCCGAATGTTTCGGTGGAAGCGGACGGCTTGTTCAGCCAGTCCACCTATTCCGGCACCACCAACGCACGGCTGCAATCCAGTTCCTACATGGGCAACCTGATTTATCACATGCCTGTTACCGACCTGCCGTTTGAAGTGTATGGCGGCGCCGGGTTGGGCGCGGTCAATACCAATGTCGACAATGGCGTGGGCAATCACGGCGGCAGCACCGTGTTGGGCTGGCAGGCGCTGGGCGGCGTCGAATATCGCGCCTCCGACCAGGCCAGCATCTTCGCCGAGTACCGCTATCAGAACGCCCATGACGTCAATGCCGGGGGCCTGACCCAGATCGGCAACACCAGCAACAACCTGTCCTTTGGCGTGAAGTGGCGCCTCTAAGCCGGACCTGAAAAAGAGGCCTCGCGGGAACCACCCGCGAGGCCTTTTTTGTTGTTATAAGGCGCCATGAGCGACCTGTTCGAATCCAGCGATCTGGCAGCCGACGCGCCGCGGCCGCTGGCCGACCGGCTGCGGCCCAAAAGCCTGGTCGAAGTGGTGGGGCAGGAGCATCTGCTCAATCCCGAAGGCCCGCTGGGCCGCATGGTGGCGAATGGACGGCCCACCTCTATCGTCCTGTGGGGTCCGCCCGGTACCGGCAAGACCACCATCGCCCGGCTGCTGTCTACCGCCTTCAACCTGCACTTCGAACAATTGTCGGCCGTGTTCTCCGGCGTGGCCGACCTGAAGAAGACCTTCGAGGCCGCCCGCCAGCGCCGCCGCATGGGGCAGGGCACCTTGCTGTTCATCGATGAAATCCACCGCTTCAACCGCAGCCAGCAGGATAGCTTCCTGCCGGTGGTGGAGGACGGCACCGTGGTGCTGGTGGGCGCGACGACCGAGAACCCGTCCTTTGAACTGAACAGCGCGCTGCTCTCCCGCGCCCAGGTGCTGGTGCTGCGGCGGCTGGACGATGCGGCGCTGGAAAAACTGCTGACCCGCGCCGAGGCGCATTATGGCGAGCCGCTTAAGCTGACCGAGGATGCACGCGCGAGCCTGCGCGCCATGGCCGATGGCGACGGCCGCTATCTGCTCAACCTGGTGGAAGAACTTTCCAGCGTGAAGACGGTCAAGCCGCTGGACTCCGCCGCGCTGGTGTCGGCCGTGCAACGGCGCATGCCGCTCTACGACAAGAGCCGCGAAGAGCATTACAACATCATCTCGGCACTGCATAAATCCATCCGCGGTTCGGATCCCGACGCGGCGCTCTACTGGCTGGCGCGGATGCTGGCGGGCGGCGAGCAGCCGCTCTACATCGCCCGCCGCCTGGTGCGCGCGGCGGTGGAGGATATCGGGCTGGCCGACCCTGAAGCGGTACACCAGGCGCTGGCTGCAAAAGATGTGTTCGATTTTCTGGGCTCGCCTGAGGGCGAACTGGCGTTGGCGCAATGCGTGCTCTATCTGGCCAGCGCCCCCAAATCCAACGCCGTCTACAAGGCGCTGGGCGCGGCCAAGCGGGCGGCGCAGGAGCATGGCTCGCTGATGCCGCCGGCCCATATCCTCAACGCCCCCACCAAGCTGATGAAGAACCTGGGCTATGGCGCGGGTTACCAGTACGACCATGACGCCGAAGGCGGCTTTTCCGGGCAGAACTACTTCCCCGATGATATGGACCGGCAGCAATTCTACGCCCCCAAGGACACCGGTTTCGAACGCGAGATTGCCAAGCGGCTGGATTATTGGTCAAAGCTGCGGGCGAAGCGGAGCGGGGAGGGTTAGATGGGCACGGTATTCGCCGTGGGCGTGGGTGGCGGCATTGGCGCCCTGGCGCGCTATTACATCGCCGCGCTGGTGCAGCCGGCGGGTGCCGCCTTCAACTGGGGCATCTTTGTGGTCAACATCAGCGGCGGATTGCTGATGGGCCTGATCGTGGAAGCCAGCGCGCTCAAGCTGAACCTGCAGCCGGACGTGCGCGCTTTTCTGACCGTCGGCATCCTGGGCGGCTACACGACTTTCTCGACCTTCTCGCTCGACAGCGTGCTGCTGCTGCAGAAGGGCGAATATGCCACCGCCGCCGCTTATATCGTCGGGTCGGTGGCCCTCTCTATTCTGGCGCTGTTCGCCGGCCTGTGGATCGTGCGCGTAATCTATGCCTGAGCTTCGCACCATAGATCCCGACGATGACGGCGTACGGCTGGACCGCTGGTTCAAGCGCCATTATCCCAATGTCACCCATGTGCTGCTGGAAAAGCTGCTGCGCAAGGGCGAGGTGCGGCTGGACGGCAAGCGCGCCAAGGCGGCCGACCGGCTGGCGGCCGGCCAGGCCATGCGCCTGCCGCCGCAGGTGGTGCATGCCAAGGAAAAGCGCAGCGAAAAACTGCAAGCCGAGCCCAAGCACCTGCTGGCTTCCAAGGACATGGGAAGCCTGGCCGACCGCATCCTCTATATGGACAAGCAGGTCATCGTGATCGACAAGCCGCCGGGCCTGGCGACCCAGGGCGGCTCCGGCCTGACCCGGCATGTCGATGGCATGTTGGATTCGCTCCAGTACGAAAAGCCCACCCGGCCCAAGCTGGTGCACCGTCTCGACCGTGACACCTCCGGCGTGCTGCTGATCGCGCGCACCGCGCTGGCGGCCTCCGGGCTGTCGGCCAGCCTGGCGCTGCGCGATACGTCGAAAGTCTATTGGGCGCTGACCCGCGGCGTGCCGAAACAGAAGAATGGCGTGGTCAAGGGCGCCCTGGCCAAGGAAGGCGGCCATGGCCCGCGCGGCCGCGACGAACGCATGGCGATGACGGAGGAAGGCGAAGAGGGCGCCAAATTCTCCCTCACCGAATATGCCGTGATGGCGACGGCGGGAACGGAATTTGCCTGGGTCGCGGCGCGCCCCATCACCGGGCGCACCCACCAGATCCGCGTGCATCTCGCCAGCCTGGGCACACCCATCGTCGGCGATTTCAAATATGGCGGCACCGACGCGAGGGCCAAGGGCGAGATTGCCGACAAGCTGCACCTGCATGCCCGCAGCATCGACATCGGCCGACCCGATGGCGGGCGGCTGCAGGCGACCGCCCCGCTGCCGCCGCACATGGTGAAAAGCTGGAAGCTGCTGGGTTTCGATCCTGACGATACGCGCGATCCCTTTCCGCCGAAGAAAACCAAAAAGAAAAGATGAAGCGTTTCTACAAAGACGTATCCGTCGCGCCAGGCGAGGGCGGCTTCTGCATCTTGCTGGACGGCAAGCCGGTCAAGACCCCGGCGCGCGGCGCGCTGGCGCTGCCGACCGAAAGCCTCGCCCTGGCCATCGCCCAGGAATGGCGAGACCAGGGCGAGACGATTGTCGCCACCACCATGCCGCTGCTGCGCCTGGCCAACACCGTGATCGACGGCGTCGCCAAAAATCGCACGGATGTCATCACCGCGATCCTGCGCTTCGGCGAAAATGATCTGCTCTGCTATCGCGCCCACCAGCCGCCAGACCTGGCGGCGCGCCAGGGCGAAGCCTGGGATCCGCTGCTGGATTGGGTGCGCCAGCGCCACAGCGCACATATGAAGGTCGCCGAAGGCCTTGGTCACGTCGACCAGACCCTGGATGCGCTGGCCGCCTTGCGCGAGCCGCTGGAAGACCTTGACGCTTTCACCCTGGCGGGACTGCACGTCATCGCCTCCATCACCGGCAGCCTGGTGCTGGCGCTGGCGGTATTGGAAGGCTATGTCCCTGGCGCTTACGCTTTTGAACTGTCGCGGATCGACGAAACCTACCAGGCCAAAAAATGGGGCGAGGATGCCGAAGCCCAGAAGCGCGCCACTATGCTGGCCCATGAATTGGATAAGGCGGTCGAGTTGATCGCCGCTGTCAGGTGATGCAGCGAAAGGCGCCGCTGCGCGTCCGCAACACGCTGGAAAACCGGTTGTGGGCGCGGCTGCGGGCGCTGGATGGATACCGCTTCCGCAAGAAGTCGCCCTTTCGCACCTTCACCCTGGATTTCGTCGAGCATGACGCAAGGCTGGTGATCAGCCTGGAAGATGGGGAGCCCGGCCGCCCAAAAATAGAAAAGACCGGTACCATTGTCCGTGATCGGCTGCTCAGCGAGCAGGGCTATGTGATCCTCAGGCTGTGGCGGCACGAGGTCGAGCGCGACCTGCATTCGGCGGTCCATCGCATTCGTGCCGTTCTGGATGACCTCGCCACGCCCGACTCGGTGTAGCGTCCCGCTCGGGCAATAGGGGCATGGGGCATGGCTGAATCATCCGGTCCGCAATGGTGTGCGCGATTTGCGCCCAGCAAGTCGCTGGACGACTTGGTGCCGGATTTCGGTGACCGGGTCCGCGCCTTCCTGTCCCAGCTCAGCCATGCCGGCGCCTCGGTCTCCATCGCCGACACCTATCGCCCGCCCCAGCGCGCCTATCTGATGCATTGGTGCTGCATGATCGGCGGCAGTGGCCAGGATCCCCATGCCGTGCCGCCTCTAACGGGCGTGAATATAGACTGGACTCATGGTGGTTCGATCGCCGGTGCGCGTGACGCCGCCAAGCAGATGATGGCGGGTTACCAGATCCAGTTCCCTGCCGCGCTGGAAAGCCGCCACACCCAGCGCCGCGCCATCGACATGACCATCGGCTGGCACGGCGCCTTGAACATCCGCGACTTCAATGGCCAGAGCCATGCCATTGCATCAGGACCGCAGAATGGCTCGAATCCGCAACTGATCGCGGTGGGCGCCACCTTCGGCGTCATCAAGCTTGTTTCCGATCCGCCGCACTGGTCCGACGACGGCCACTAGACGTCTTCGATCACCGGCCGCGCCGCCAGCCGCGCCACTTTGCGCGCAGCATGCTCGATGTGATCCAGCCGCCGCCCCAGCACTTCCATCGCCGCGCTGCCATGCATGCCGGCCAGGCTTTCGCGCAGGGGCGGGGCGGCCTCAGTGGCATGGGCCATAGTGTCCGGCTGCAGCAGCGCCACCACCCGTTCGCGCGTGGCGGCGATGGCGGCATCGGCGGTAGGAGCGTCCAGGTCCGCCGCGCGCAATTTCACCAGCACCGGCATCGAGGTCAGGTCTGAAGCCAGCAGGTAGTTGGCCCCCAGCAGTTCGCCCAGCGACGCCAGGGCGCGGCGGTTGGTGTTGGGTTCGTCCGCCAGGCGCCGGATGGCGCCTGACAATTGCGCCACCGCGTCCAGCGTCTTTTTGCGGGCGAGGCGATAGCGCTGGGAGACGGGCGCGCGGCGCAGCGCCGCCTCGGCAAAACCGGCATCGGCCGCCAACAGGCCGCGCACGGTGCGGGGCAGGTCATCGCGCTCCCAGTTGGGCAGCAGGTAGCTGAACGCCCAGCTCAGCCCCGCGCCGATCAAGGTGTCCACGATGCGTTCGAAGAATTGCGGATGCACCGCTGCGTCCACGAAATGCAGCAGCAGCAGCGACGAGATCGAGGCCCCGACCGCGGTGACGCGATAGGCCACCAGCCCATAGGCGTGGCTGGTGCCCACCGCCAGCACGATCAGCAGCAGCAGCGCCGGCGCGGGCAGGGTGTTGATGAAGGTGACGGCCAGGGCGCAGCCGATCAGGGTGCCGGTGACACGGTCCCAGCGCCGCTGGCGGGTGACGCTGTAATTGGCGCGCATGATCAGGGCGATGGTCAACAACACCCAGTTGGCGTGGGCGAAGCGGGGAAACACCAAGGTCAGGCCCAATCCCGCCGTCATCGCCAGCGACAGACGAATGGCATAGCGCAGGGCGGGGCTGCGCCAGCGGAACTGGTTCAGCAGCACGCCGATGCCGCGCGGCCCGTCCTGGCGGAACAGGTCCAGGTCCAGGCCGGCTGCCAGCGCGCTGGGCTCGCAGGTGTCGTCCAGCGCCGTCGCCAGCGCCGCAAGGTAACTGTCGGCCAGCACCAGCTTGTTGGCGGTGGCGGTGAAAGCGTGGGTGATGGGGTCATCCGGCGCCTCGGCCTGTGCCTGCGCGACGGCCTCCTGCAATTGCCGCGCTTCCTCGGCATGGCGCAGCGGCGTGGTGTGGCCGTGACGGACGCGCAGCGCCAGGGTGAGCCGCTCGATTTCCTCCGCCATCTGGGTGACGAACTGGTTCAGCCGCCACATCAGCTCGCGTTGGGGTGCGCCGCGCAGCGCCTCCAGGTCGGCATCGCTGGACAGCACGGTCTCGAACACATCCAGCAGCGCGATCAGGGTGTCGATGCGCTTTCTCTGCATGCGGTGGCTGCGCCGCGCGAACAGGCTGTCGCGTGCCGCCTGCAGCCGGTCGGCCAGCGCCGCATGGGCGTCGATCATGGCGCGGAAGGCGGCGGGGCCCTCGGTGTCGGGATTGTAGAGCGCGGCCTTGGCGCGCAGATAGGCGGCGAAGGCGTGCATCGCCTCGGCCAGCAGCAGGCGGCGGCCGCGATCGTCGAACAGCCAGGCCACGGTCACGGCATAGACGGTGTAGCCCATGGCGCCCAACACCGTCAGCATCAGGTGATCGGCGGCGTCGGACGGACTGGCCAGGGTCTGGCCCATGGCGAAGACGAAGGCGAGCACGCTGGTCATGGCCAGGCTCAGCACCCATTTGCCATAGGCCGAGATCAGCCCGGCCCACAGCCCGACAAAGGCGGTGGCCAGGACGAAGGCCAGGGTGTCGAAGCGCGAAAAACCCGACAGGCCGGTGAAGAAGACGGTGCTGAGAAAGGCGAAGCCCATGATCCAGGCCTTCTGGCGTAGGGGATCGGTGCGGTCGCTGATGGAGGTACAGACCGCCCCGCTGGCCGCGGCCACGGCGGCCGGAAAACCCAGCGCCCAGCCGATGGTAACGCCGGTCAGGCCGACGCCGAGGGCGACCGACAGGCCGTTTTCGATATGGGCGCGGAAAACGGCCAGGGATACGGAGCGGGGAAAGGTGGCCATCTTGTCTGGAGAATAGGGCGAACTATGTTAGGTCAGCTAGTGAGCCGCCGGGGAGATTTGCGTGAGTGACGATATTACATCTCTGCGGGTGCATGTGCATGGCTTCGTGCAGGGCATCGGCTTTCGCGATTTCCTGGTGATGGCGGCCGAACAGCAGAAGCTGGACGGCTGGGTCCGCAACCGCTCCGACGGTTCGGTGGAGGCGCTGGTCTCTGGCCCCACCAAGGCGGTGGAGATTTTCGTCACCAACGCCACCAAGGGGCCGCAGGGCGCCAAGGTCAGCGCGGTGGACCTGCACAACAGTGAGCCTCCAGCGGAAAAAGGCTTCGTCCGGCGCCCATGACTTTAACCGAATATCTTCTGGAAGCTCTGCTTCAAGGCCACATCCACATCGGCCATCGAAATAATGATGCCCAGATCGGCAAGGCTGGTGACGCCATGGGCGCGCACCCCGCAGGGCACGATGCCGGAAAAATGCGACAGGTCGGGATTCACGTTCAACGCCACGCCATGCAGGGTGACCCAGCGCTTGATGCGTACGCCCAGGGCGGCGATCTTGTCTTCGCGCACATTTGAAGTGGAAGTGGGGCCACGTTGCACCCAGATGCCAACCCGGCCCTCGCGCCGTTCGCCTTTCACGCCCAACAGCGCCAGCGTCTCGATCAGCCACTGCTCCAGGTCGCGGACATAGGCGCGCACGTCGGGCGTGCGGGTCTTCAGGTCCAGCATGGCGTAACCCACCCGCTGGCCCGGCCCGTGATAGGTGAACTGGCCGCCGCGTCCCGTCCGGTAAACCGGAAACCGCGCCTCGATCAGGTCGGCGTCGTTGGCGCTGGTGCCGGCGGTGTAGATGGGCGGATGCTCCAGCAGCCAGACCTGCTCGCCCGCCGTGCCGTCGGCGATGGCCGCAGCCCGGGCCTCCATTTGCGCCAAGGCATCGGGGTAGGCAACCGGCTGGCCGCTCACCCTCCACTCCACCTGACTTCTTACCGGGGCGTCCAAATTAAGCTTTCCGAAACCATGTTCCGGCAGTCTGGCCGGGATTTCAACGTATGTAAGGTCCAGGTCCATGGCTTCCAATGTCGACAATGTCAAAGTTGAAATCTCGGTGGTGCTGGGCCGCTCGGTGATCCCGATGCACCAACTGCTGCGCATGGGCCGTGGCGCCGTGATCGAGCTGGACACCCACCAGGACGATCCTGTGACCATCCTGGCCAACGACAAGCCGGTGGCGAGAGGCGAAATCCAGATCCAGGGCGACAAGATCGCCGTTTCGGTGGTGGACCTGCTGAAGGGCTATTAATACGTCAGTTTTGACGTAGAATTATATATTCCCCACTCAATTCTTGCATTTTACCCCTCCCGGGCATACCTCTCTGCTCCTGAGAGGACCTATGCTTCCCCTTGTCCTGAACCCGGTAAATCTCAAGGCTGGTCTGGCCGGCCGTGGGCCCGAGCGCGATCGCAGGGCGGCCCTGCTGGCCGAGGCGGGGGTCGAGGTGCGCCTTCTGCCCGAGCCCGTCTCTGACGATCTGCTGGGCTCCCTTCAGGTGCTGTTCGTGGCCGGCCTCCCCGAGGGTGAAGCCCGCGACCTGGCCACCCGGGCCCGGGCGAAGGGCATCCTGGTCAATGTCGAGGATGTCCTGCCGCTTTGTGATTTCCATGTCCCGGCCATTGTGCGCCGGGGCGACCTGCTGCTGACCGCCTCGACCGGCGGGCAGGTGCCGGGCCTGGCGCGTGCCTTGCGCGAAAGCCTGGCCGACCAGTTCGGCCCGGAATGGACGTCCCGGTTGAAGGAGCTGGGCGCGGCCCGCGCCAAATGGCGCTCCGAAGGCCTTACGCCCCGCGAGGTTTCCCAACATGTGCGCGAACTGATCGTGCGGATGGGCTGGCTATGAGCAACGTCACTGTCATCGACACCAAGCGCGGGCTCAAGCCGCGCGCCGCTGCCGATCCCGATGTCGCCGCCCACCTGGCGCAGTTGCAGGACAAGGCGAAGGATCGCGACGCCCACGGCATCCTGGAACTGGCGCTGACCGGCGAGTTTGCCGGCAAGACGGCGGTGGTGTCTTCGTTCGGCGCGGAATCGGCGGTGCTGCTGAAGCTGGTGGCCGACATCGATCCCAATACGCCCATCCTGTTCCTCAACACCGGCAAGCTGTTCGGCGAGACCTTGCGCTACCGCGACCGGCTTCAGGACATACTGGGGCTGGGCGATGTGCGCTCGCTGGCGCCCAGCCTGGAGGCGCGCCAGAAGAACGACGCCGACGGCACCTTGTGGTCGCGCGATACCGATGCCTGCTGCGACTTCCGCAAGACCGTTCCCTTGGCCAAGGCGCTGGCGCCGTTCCGCGCCCAGGTGACGGGGCGCAAGCGCTTCCAGACCCGCGAGCGCGCCGACATGCTGCCGGTCGAGTTTTTCGACGGCCGTTACCGCTTCAATCCCTTGTGGCAGTGGGACCTGCAGCAGCTGGAAGCCTTTACCGAGCGCAACAATCTGCCGCGCCATCCGCTGGTGGAAGACGGGTATCCTTCGATCGGCTGCATGCCCTGCACGCGCCGGGTCCAGGCGGGCGAGGACTATCGCGCCGGCCGCTGGTCAGGCCTGGACAAGGACGAGTGTGGGATTCATCTCACCGACGGCGGCGGCATTTAAGTCCGGTCGCAACATTACGGAACGTTTAGGGTAATAGCGCATTTCCTAGCCGGAGGGCCTGCAGGTCTTGGAGATTCCAGGGCCTCCGGTCATTTGTGAAAGGAAGCCTATGAAAAGTTCAATCAAGATTTTGCTCGCCGCGGGCCTGTTGTGTGGTGCGGGTCTGACCACAACGGTGCCGGCCGCAGCCCAGCCCAGGGGGTTCTCGTTCCACATCGGCGATGTCGGTCTGGCCTATGATGACGGTTACTATGACCAGTCGCATCGCTGGCACAAATGGCGCCATAACCGCGAACGCGACTGGTATCGCGCCAACTATCACCAGCAGTATCGCGGCTATCGTCATGACCGCGACCATGACGGCGTGCCGGATCGGGTTGACCGCGACCGGGACAATGACG
>Ga0193716_1002113_pt1 | contig 11360 bp, 10 predicted proteins | sample U2c1metaG_FD_145901 | JGI IMG/M metagenome (GOLD analysis project Ga0193716, IMG submission 145901) | Soil microbial communities from a riparian zone of the East river system, Colorado, United States - U2c1 | ecosystem: Environmental > Terrestrial > Soil > Riparian zone | place: USA: East River...
CCGCGATCCTCGGAGTCGAAGAGCGTGACGTACATATCCCAGCCGTTGGGTTCCGTGCGCGCGCGCAGCTCCTCGAGCGACCCGATCCCCGACTCCATCTGCAGCAGCCGCCATCCGTGCGACGAGATCATCAGCCACACGTGCTCCTTCGCACGCACGAGCGCTTCGAGCAGTCGCACGGCGTACGGCGCGCCCGAGGCACCCGTGATCGCGACGACGATCGGCGCGCGCTCGCTCATCGCGCGAGCACCCGCCCCGCGAGCACGAACGCGAAGAAGGTCACGCTCAATACACCGTTCATCGTGAAGAACGCGGCGTCGAGACGCGACAGATCGGCGGGGCGCACGAGTGAGTGCTCGTAGATGAGCAGCAGCGCGACGACGCATACGCCCGCCCAGTACAGCGCGCCAGCGCCAATGCCGACTCCAACCAACGTGAGCATCGCGACGGTGCCGAGATGTAGTGCGCGCGCGATCGCGATCGCGGGCCCCGTGCCATGCTTCGCCGGGATCGAGTGCAGCCCATGCGCGCGATCGAAGTCGATGTCCTGCAGTGCGTAGAAGATGTCGAAGCCGCCACCCCAGCTCATCACCGCGAGCGCGAGCGCGATGAGCACCCACCACGGCTGGCTCCACGCGCCCGTGACGGCGAGATATCCGCCCACGGGCGCGATCGACATCCCCACGCCGAGCGCGAGATGCGCCCATCGCGTGAAGCGCTTCGTGTAGCTGTAGAAGAGCACCCAGCCGAGCGCGATCGGCGAGAGCGCGAAGCAGAGGGGGTTGAGCATCCACGCGGCGCCGAGGAAGATCGCGCTCGCCGCCAGCACCGCGATCGATGCTTCGCGTACACTCATCGCGCCACTCGGGAGCTCGCGTGCAGCCGTGCGCGGATTGAGCGCGTCGATCCGGCGATCGGCGATGCGGTTGAATCCCATCGCTGCGAAGCGCGCGGAGGTGAAGGCGACGGCGACCCAAACGATGTCGACGAGCTTTACATCCTTGACATAACTGGCGATCGTAACCCCAACCAACGCAAAGGGTAACGCAAACAACGTATGCGGCAGCTTGACGAAGTTCGCGTAGCGGATGAACCGCGAGCTGCCGCCGAACGTCTGCCCCTCTCGCCCCGCAGGCGCGATGGGCGCGCTCATTTCTTCACCGCCGTCGGCGATGGCAATCCGAGCTGCCCCCACATCGCATCCACGCGCGCCTTCGTCGCCCCGTCCATCTCGATCACCGTCGGCCACTCACGCGAGAATCCTTCCTCCGGCCACTTCTTCGTCGCATCGATGCCCATCTTCGATCCGTACGTGAACGCGCGACTCGAGTGATCGAGCACGTCCATCGGCCCCATCGTGAAGCGCGTGTCGCGCTCGGGATCGATGTTGTTGAGCGCCACCCACCACGCCTCGCGCGTGTCGCGCACATTCACCCACTTGTCGACGATCACCAGCACCTTCGCGAGCGACATCAGCCCCTGCCCCCACATCGCGTTCATCACCTTGTACGCCTGTCCCGGATACTGCTTCTCGATCGAGACGAACACGAGGTTGTGAAAAATCCCCTCGGCCGGCATGTGATAGTCGACGATCTCCGGCACTGTGAGCTTGAGCAGCGGAAGAAAAATCCGCTCGGTCGCGTGGCCGAGATAAAAATCTTCCATCGGCGGCCGCCCGACGATCGTCGTCGCGTACACGGGATGCTCGCGCATCGTGATCGCGGTGACGTGCACGAGCGGATACAGATCAGCGAGCGAATAAAATCCCGTGTGGTCGCCGAACGGTCCCTCCGTCACCAGCGATTCGGCGGGGTCGATATAACCCTCGATCACGAACTCCGCGTCGGCCGGAACCTCGAGATCGCAGGTGAGCGCCTTCACGAGCTTCACCGGCTCCTTGCGCAGAAACCCCGCGAACAGGAATTCGTCGATCGCCGGCGGAAGCGGTGCCGAAGCGGAATACACGCTCGCGGGATCGGCGCCGATCGCGATGCACACCGACATTTTCTCGCCGCGCTCCGCCATCTCGCGCCAGTGCGCCGCACCAACCTTGTGCCGCTGCCAGTGCATCGCGAGCGTGTCGCGCGACATCTGCTGCACGCGATACATCCCCACGTTGCGAATGCCCTTCACCGGATCCTTCGAGATCACCATCGGCAGCGTGATGTACGGACCGCCATCCTCGGGCCAGCACGTGATGATCGGCAGCTTCGACAAATCGATGTCGGCGCCCTTCCACACCACCGCCTGGCTCGGCGCCGAACCGCCCTTTACGCGCGGCGGAAACTTCCCGATCTCGAGCAGCTTGGGGAGCATCGAGAGCTTCCCGATCAATCCGTCGGGCACCTTCATCTGCACCAGCTCCGTGATGCGCGCGCCGATGTCATCGAGGTCGGAGACGCCGAGCGAGAGCGCCATGCGCTTCATCGACCCGAAGAGATTGATCGCGACGGGATACGCCGAGCGCGAGCCGTCGCGCAGCAGCACGTGCTCGAACAACAGCGCGGGTCCCCCGTGCGGACTCTTCATCACGCGATCGGCGATCTCGCAGATCTCGAGCTCCACCCGCACGGGCTGCTTGATGCGAACCAGCTCTCCGATCGTGTCGATTTGTTCGATGAACTCGGAGATCGTGTCGATGCTCATGCGGCGCGCTCTCCGTAGTGGAGCGCCGAGATGCCGAAGGTGAGCGGCTCCCACTTCACGTTCGCGATGCCCGCGTCGCGCATGCGGCACGCGAGCGCGTCGCCGTCGGGGAAGTTGTCGACGGAGCCCGGCAGATACTGGTACGCCGTTCTGTGCCCGCTCACGAGTCGTCCGATCACCGGCAGGATGTGGTGAAAATAGAAGTGGTAGGGCACGCGCACGGCCGCGGCGCGAGGAGTGGAACAATCAAGGACGACGATGCGCCCGCCGGGCGCCGTCACACGAAGCATCTCGCGCAGGCCCGCATCGAGATCATCGAAGTTGCGCGCGCCGAAGGCGACGATGATGCCGGCGCAGCTCTCATCTGCGAGCGGAAGGCGGAGTGCATCGGCGACGACGGCGCGCACTGGAAGCGCGTGCGTCTTTTCCGCGCCCGCGCGCAGCATCGGCTCGGCGAAGTCGGCGCCGATGATCTGTCCCGCGAAGCCCGGCTCGCGCGCGATCGCGGCGCCGATGTCGAGGGTGCCCGCGCACAGATCCACGTACGTGCCGTCTGGATCACGCTCCCAGCGCAGCGCTGCAATCGCGCGACGACGCCAGCCGCGATCGACATTCGCGCTCAGTACGTGATTGAGGAAGTCGTAGCGGGGCGCGATCTCGGAGAAGATGCGGCGCACGTACGCCCGCTTCGCGCGTCCGCCTGCGGCCGCGGAGAGTGCCTCCTCCTCCTCGGTTATGGTGGACATCCAGCGAAAAGTGCCGGGAGCGTAACATGCGCGCAAGCGTTCGCGCTGGCTCGCCCCGCGAGAGCGCCTTAGCTTACACGCGACGAGCGAGTTGTCGCGCGCTGTCTCTTTCTCTTGATGAATGGCCCTCGCTCTCGATCTCCGTAACCTCCCGGATGCCGATGTCGCTGCGCTCGCAAAGGAAGGGCGCGAGCCGGCCTTTCGGGAGCTGGTGCGGCGATACGAGCGACCTGTCTTCTCGCTGATCTTCCGGATGGTGCGCGACCGGGAAACCGCGGAAGACCTGGCGCAGGACACCTTCATCAAGGTCCTGAACAACATCGATCGCTACCGGCCCGAGTTCAAACTCTCGAGCTGGCTATTCAAGATCGCCAACAACGTCACCATCGATCACCTCCGTCGCCGCCAGCTGGCCACGGTGAGCCTGGATGGGTCGCCCCATGCGGCGACCGCGGCCGAGGCGCAGGCGACGTCGCTGGACGTCGAATCGCGCGGGCAGTCCGCGCTCGAGGCGATCGAGTCCCGCGAGCTCGGAAGCGCGATCGAAGAGGCGATAGGCAAGCTCCGCCCGGAATACCGGTCCTGCATCCTGCTCCGGCACGTCGAAGGGCGCTCCTACGAGGAGATCGCCGCCACCCTCGACCTGCCCCTTGGCACCGTAAAGACCTACATCCACCGCGCCCGGCACGAGCTCCGGGAAGCGCTGGAGGGCGTGCGCGAATGACCCGTACCCGCCGTCACAGTACTCAAACGCTCCTGAAACCTGCCCCGTCCGGGCCCCGTATGACCCAGTGGAGGAATAGTGGAACGACACCTACTGCCTGAAGAGATCGACCTGCTGCTGGACGGCGAGGTCGGATTCGGGACGCCGCCGTTGAAGGCGCACGTCCGGAGCTGCACCGTGTGCAGCAAGGAGCTGGAGGGCGCGCGAGCGCTCGTCCGGCAGCTCGAGCATCTGCCGCACATCGCCCCCTCGCCGCTGTTCGCGAGTCGGGTGATGTCGCGCGTGCAGCTGTTCGTGCCGTGGCATGTCGCGCTGCTCGACTCGGTGCGCGGGCTCATCCCGCAGTCGCGCGCGCTTCGCTTCGCCACCGCCGGCCTGTTCGCTACGATCGCGGTGGTGCTCACGACGGTCTCGGTGTGGGCGTTCTCGCGACTCGACGCGGTGATGTTCACAGCCGACTTCGTGCTCGACCGCATGCGCAGCGCGGCATTCGGCGCGGTGGCGAAGGGCGTCTCCGCGCTCTTCGGCGAGGCGGCGCGTCCGCTGCTCGACGGCGGCGTGATGGGACTCGCGACCGCGGCGCTCTTACTGGTCGTCACCGCAGCGGCTGCCGCCGCGATGATTCGAGTGGCGGCCGTCCGTGCACGCGGCCGTTAGAATGCGGCGCGTGCGACGCGTCGCGATCGCACTGGTCTTCGGCACGATCGCGGCACAGGGAGCGGCAGCACAAACGAAGGCAGACAGCGCGCGGTCCGGCGATCCAATTTCGGCCACGCTCGACTCGCTGCATCGCGATGCGAACGGCATCTCGCTCGGCCGCGCCGCTATCACCTCGGGCGCGCGCACGGTGGATGCCACGCAACACGTCACTGGCGACGTCGCTAGTTGGCGCGGGCCGCTCGAGATCCGCGGCACCGTCGATGGCAACGCGGTTGCCGTCAATGGCGACGTCGTGGTGCTTCCCGGCGGCCACGTCGGCGGCGATGCACTTTCGGTTGGCGGAGTCGTTCGCAATTCTGGCACGATCGATGGCGAGTCGCGCTCGATCAACGCGTTCAGCGTCGGCCCGATCGCCGGCACGCAGCTCACGCCCGCCGAGGCGACGAAGCGCGCGCTCTCGCTCGCCGTTGCGTGCTTTCTCATTCTCGTCGCCATGGCGCTCGCCGTCGCGATGGGAGCACGCAGCCATCTCGAGACGATCGCGTCGACGATTCGCACGGACTTCTCGCGCTCCTTCCTCTTCGGGCTGCTCGGTGAGATTGCGATCGCTCCGCTCTTCCTGCTCTCGATGGTCGCGCTCGGAATCACGATCGTCGGAATCCTGCTCATCCCCTTCGCTGCCGTCGCGTACGCGCTCGCCATCCTCGGCGCGCTCGACCTGGGCTTCCTCGCGATGTCGCTCCTCGTGGGCGACGCGCTCATGCAGGGCGAGAGTCACAGCAACGAGCGTCGGCCGGTGGTGAGTCACCTGATCGCAGGCCTCTCGGTATTTCTCGTGCTCACCACCGGCCGACGTGGTGCGGCGTATCTCGGGCTCGCCGGTAGCGTGTTGCGCCTCCTCGCGTTCCTGAGCACGTGGATCGCGGCGACGATCGGCTTGGGCGCGACGATCATCACGCGCGCGGGTACGCGCGTCGCGACGAGCATGCCGCCGATCGCGGCGCCGCCCGTCGAGGAATACGCCTGGCAGACGCCAACGCCCGTGTCGGGCGTCGCTGCCGCGCGCAGACCGACGCCGGCGCCGCGGCCGAGCGAACGATGAAGACTCTTTTTCTGGCGCTGGTCTCGCTCTTCGCGATCGGCGATCCGGGCGCGGACGCACACAACTGGCGCACGCTCAACGCGACTCGCGCGCGCGGCTCGGCAGACAGTCTGCGCGTGGTCGTTCGGTACGACGCCGGCAACGTCTCGATCGTCGCTGCGGCGGCTCCGCTGCTCTACGACGCGAGAGCGCGCTTCGATGCGACGCAGCAGCGGCTCTCGCGCAGCTACGACGCCACATCGCGCACGCTTCGGATCGGTCTGGACAGCTCGACGACGCAACGCGCCGCTCGGCACTCGAGACGCGCGCGCGACCGCGAAGGGTTCCTGGATCTCGGGCTTGCCTCGGGCATTCCCCTCGATCTCGATCTCGACCTGGGCACGACTCGCGCGAAGATCGACCTCAGCTCGCTCTGGGTGAGCACGATGCGTGTGTCGTCCGGAACGACGGAGACGGAGCTGACGTTCGGCAGCGCGAACCCGCAGCCGATGCGCGATCTCGTCGTCGACGCCGGAGTCGGGAGCATCATGATCCACCAACTCGGGAATGCGCACGCGCAGCGCACGACGATCGCGAGCACCCTGGGCGATGTCGATCTCGACATGGGCGGCGACTGGACGGGCGACATGCCGATCACGCTGCGTGTTGCGCTCACGTCGACGACGCTTCGCGTGCCTCGCGACGCGGGGATTGCGCTTCACCTCGCGCAGCGAATCTCGACGGTCGACACGGACGGATTCACGGAGCGCGACGGCGTCATGTACAGCGCCGGCTACGAGCAGGCGAAGCGCCACGTGGTGATCGACGGCAGCGCGACGCTCGCCACGGTGGACGTGGTCTGGAAGGACTGACCGCGGCCAACTTCTTGCTTTCGGTTCGGTCTTCCCGAACGACCGAGGGCGGCGATGCGGTGGACTCCAGGTGGCGAAAGCTCGAACATCGAAGATCGTCGCGGCGAAGGCGGTGGCGGCGGTTTTGGCGGCCTCCATTTCGGCATCGGCGGCACGATCATCGTGCTGATCCTGAGCCTCATTTTCCACCGCGATCTCTTCACCCTCCTCGGCGACGGCGGCGGCGCCACCACGACCGCGTCCGGCGACACATCGGCGCCGCCCGCGAGCGAGACGCCGGAAGAGCATCGCGAAGTGCAGTTCGTGTCCTTCGTGCTCGACGATGCGCAGCAGACCTGGGCGAAGATTCTCCCGCAGGAGGGCGAGCCGTGGCACGACGCGAAGCTCGTGCTCTTCCGCGACGGCGTGCAGTCGGGGTGCGGGCAGGCCGAGACTGCGATGGGACCGTTCTACTGTCCGCTGGACGAGAAGGTCTACATCGATCTCGGTTTCTACGACGAGCTGCGTGACCGCTTCGGCGCGCCCGGCGAGTTTGCGCAGGCGTACGTGCTCGCGCACGAGCTCGGGCACCACGTGCAGCATCTAGAAGGGATCGACGAGCAGATGCGGCGTTTGCAGAAGCAGCATCCCGATCAAACCAAGGAACTATCCGTGAAGCTCGAGCTGCAGGCGGACTGCTACGCCGGCGTCTGGGGTCACTCCACTGATCAACGCCAGCTGTTGGAGCGCGGCGACGTCGAGTCGGGATTGCAGGCGGCGGCGTCGGTGGGCGATGACCGGATCCAGAAGATGAGCACGGGCCACGTCTCCCCCGAGTCGTTCACGCACGGCACCTCGGCGCAGCGCGCAGCGTGGTTCAAGCGCGGCTTCGACAGCGGCGACCCGAAGGCGTGCGACACGTTCAACTCGAACGCGGCGTAGGCTGGGCGCGCGCGTTGTTGCGGTTTGAAAAAAAAAGAAGGAGTCGACCGGCCGAGGTGGACTCACTATCCGGCTTGAGCAGTCCGTTAAATCCGTTCGATCCGTTTGTGTCCGTATCAAAAGCAGTTTGGCCTTAGCGAGCAGTTACCCTCCTTTGGAAAACCGACACAAACGGAATGGACGGATTGAACGGACAACGGCGAGATGGGGAGCGGTTCACAAAAATGAAAAGTCCCGCCACGCGAGGTGGACTCACATCCGGCTCGATCAGTCCGTACAATCCGTTCGATCCATCTGTTGTCCGTATCAAAAGCAGTTTGGCCTAAGCGAGCAGATACCTGCTTTTGGAAAACCGACACACACGGATTGAACGGATTCAACGGACAACGGCGAGTCGGGGATGAGAAACCTTAGTACTAGGGCATTTTCTCCATCCCTTGCCTTTTCATGGGTCATGACGAGGCCAAGGGCGCGATGATCATCAAAGGGTTCCGGGTCGGCCCGCTGCTCAAGACCACCGGGAAAGAGATCCTCGACGACAACGTGTTGGGGCTCGCCGCGCAGGCAGCCTACAACGCGTTTTTTTCGATCTTTCCCTTTTTTCTCTTCGCGGCGCCGCTCCTCTCACTCTTCGGCGACAAGCAGAAGACGTTCGCGTGGCTGATGAATCAGCTCGCCACCGTCATTCCGAGCGAGGCAATCGACCTCGTGCGCAGCGTCATCAAGGATGTCGTGTTCTCGAAAAACGCGCCCGGGCTCATCTCCATCGGCGCCGTGCTCGCGCTCTGGTCCGGTTCCGCGGTGTTCGGCGCGCTCATGAGCACGTTGAACTCGGCGTACAACGTGACGGAGACGCGACCGTGGTGGAAACGCATTCTCATCCAGCTCGCGTCCGTGTTCGCGATGGGGCTGCTCACCGGCGTTGCCAGCATCGTGATGCTCGCCGGCCCGGAGATCGCGCGCGGCATTGGAGCTCGCATCGGCCTCGATCACGCCTTCGTGCTCGCGTGGACGATCGTACAGTATCCGGTCGCGATCGTGATGATCGTCCTGGCCTTTTTTCTCGTCTATCGCTTCCTGCCGAATCTCAAGCAGCACCCGTCGCAGATCCTAGTGGGCGCATCGGTGGCCACGGTGCTCTGGCTGCTCGTGACACTGCTCTTCCGCCTCTACGTCACCGACTTCGCCACCTACAACAAGACGTACGGCACCATCGGCGGCGTGATCGTGTTGCTCACGTGGATGTATCTCACGATGATCGTGCTACTCTCGTGTGGTGAGCTCAACTCCGAGCTGCACGATGGCACCGGCTCGACGGAACCGAGACGAGGCGCGGTGTACGCGGGGCGCATCGTGACCACCGGCAATCCGGGCCGCTCCTCGATGGATCTGGGGATCAGCCCGGCGACGTCACCCACACAACTCGCTTCCATCGTCCCCACTTCCACAGAGCCATCATCGCCACACCGCGTCCCACCGCGGTGAGCGAGATCGTCCACCAGATTCCGTCCGTGCCCCAGCGCGACGCGGCCCACGCGGCGAGCGGAATGCGCAGGGCGGTGAGCGCGGTGGAGGTGATCATCGGCGGCAGCGTGTCGCCCGCTCCGCCGAGCGCGCCCTCGAGAACCAGCTCCGCACCGGCGAAGAGTGTCGAGACCGCGCCAATTCTGAGATAGCGCGCGCTCTCCGCAATCACGGCCGGATCGGTCGTGAACAGTCGCCCGAAGTCCGTCGCAAATGAATACTCCGCGATCGCCGCAATGAGCCCAATCGTCATCGCGAAGCCGGTCGCGATCCAGGCCGCACGCTCGGCGCGCCTCACCTCCTTGGCGCCCAGATTCTGTCCAACGATCGCAGCAGCCGCCGCGCCGAATCCGATGCCGACCATGTACGACCAACTTTCCACGCGATGTCCGACGCCAAGCGCGGCGAGCGCGGGAGTGCCGAACTTCGTCGTCGTGCGCGTGAGGAGCACGTAGATGACGCTGAACACGACACCGGTCAGCGCCGTCGGCAGCCCGACGCGCACGATCGCGCGCAGCGTCGGGAGCGCGGGCCGGCCGAACGTCACCATGCGGCGCCGCACGAGGATCACGATGCCGATCAGGAAGGCGACGGAGCGCGAAAAGATCGTCGCGACGGCGGCGCCCGCGATGCCGAGTCGCGGCGCGGGGCCGAGACCGAGAATGAGCACGGGATCGAGTGCGAGCGCCGCGATCACGCATCCGAGCAGAAGCAGAAAGGGCGTGCGCGTGTCGCCTGCCGCGCGGAAGGCTGCATCGATCGCGAAGAAGCCGAAGATGAGCGGCGCCCCGAACAGATAGGTGCCGAGGTACTGCTTGCCGAGCGAGGTGACTTCCGGCGGCGTGTGCATGATGCCGAAGAGCGTGTCGAGATTCGCGAGCCCGACTGCCGCGAGCAGGACCGCGAGCGCCACCGAGAGAAAGAGCGCGTCCGATACCGCGCGCGCCGCCGACTCGTGCAGCCGCTCGCCGTGTCTGCGCGCCGCGACCGCCGTGAGCCCGACGCTCACCATCTCCGCGCACGAGATGAGCATCCACACCCAGAAGATCGACGTCGACACGGCGGCGAGCCCGCGCGGACCGATGCGCGTCCCCACCCAGAATGCATCGACGGTGGCGAAGAGCGTCATGAGCAGCGTCGACGCGACGGCGGGAAGCGCGACTGCGGCGACGGTTCTCGTGAGCGAGCCGCTCACGAGCGACGTGACCGAGCGGTACTCGCCCGTGATCGCGGTGGCGAGACCATCGCGAGGGTCCATTGGCAACGCGGCCGCCGGGTTGGAATCCGGCGGCCGCGTGTCGACGACTGGTGATGGAGTCACAGTCTCGCTCACGTCTTGAGTGCCCCCGCTGCTTCCACGATCTGCGTCGCGATGCCGCTCAACGCTCGCGCCGCCGGCGAATCCGGAGTCGCGAGAATTATCGGGCTGCCGGTGTCGCCGCCTTCGCGCACGCCGGATTCGAGCGGGATCTCACCAAGCAACGGCACGTGGAGCTCGTCCGCGAGCGCGCGACCGCCACCGCTGCCGAACAACGGCGTCGGCTTGCCGCAGTGCGCGCAGAGGAGATAGCTCATGTTCTCGACAATGCCGAGCACGGGAACGTTCACACGCTCGAACATCTTGGCGCCGCGAAGCGCGTCGCCCGTGGACACGGGCTGCGGCGTCGTCACGATCACGGCGCCGTGCACGTGCGTCGCCTGCACGAGCGAGAGCTGCGCGTCGCCGGTGCCCGGCGGCATGTCGACGAAGAGAAAGTCGAGCGTGCCCCAGTCCACGTCGCGCAGGAACTGCGTGACGATCTTCATCACGATCGGGCCGCGCCAGATCGCAGGCTGATCACGCTCGATGAGGAAGCCGAGGCTCATCAGCTTCACGCCGTGCGCCTTGAGCGGCTGAATGCGATCTCCGACGACGGGAGGCGGCGTGTTGACGCCCATCATCATCGGGACGTTCGGACCGTACACGTCGGCGTCCATGATGCCGACGCGCAGCCCCTGCTGCGCAAGCGCGACGGCGAGGTTCACCGTCACCGTCGACTTTCCGACGCCGCCCTTGCCGCTCGAGATCGCGATGATGCGACCGAGATTCGGATAGGCGACGGGCGTGGGCGCGGGCGGAACGTTCTTCGCCTTGGGCTCCTGCCCCATCACGGGGAGCGAGCGACCCTTCGGAGGCGTGAACGCGG
>Ga0193716_1002114_pt1 | contig 11357 bp, 11 predicted proteins | sample U2c1metaG_FD_145901 | JGI IMG/M metagenome (GOLD analysis project Ga0193716, IMG submission 145901) | Soil microbial communities from a riparian zone of the East river system, Colorado, United States - U2c1 | ecosystem: Environmental > Terrestrial > Soil > Riparian zone | place: USA: East River...
AAGAGCGCGGTGCCGATGGCGCGCTCGGTGCCGGAGCCGGCCGCGTTGTGGTTGACCGACATCCAGCCGACCACGATCACCGCGCCGGCCGCGAGCGGCAGGACCCGCCGCCACATCGGCTCCTTGCGCATGATCGCGATGAGCGCGAGCGACGGCCACGCGGCGAACGCGGTGCCGTAGGTGATGCTGCCGAGCAGGGCCATGCCCCACGCCGGCCACCACTTGCCCTTGACCGCGAACAGCAGCGCGCCGACCGAGATCAGGTTCGCGGTCAGCCAGGCCGCGCCGCTCATGGCGTGGGTGAAGTTGTGCAGGCCGTGCAGGCTGAAGATCAGCGCGGAGGACATCAACACGATCGACGCGCGCACCACCGGCGGCAGCGTCTTCGGGATCGCGAACCGGATCAGGACCACGGTCGCGATCGCGATGAGCACGTCGAGGTAGCCGAGGATCCGCTGGTTGCCGCCGAAGATGGTGGCGTCGCCGTAGTAGAGCAGCGACGGGATCGCGATCAGGTGCTCGTTGGACGCCTTGAACAGGCCGAGGAAGTTCAGCCCGCCGTCCAGGTTCACGAACCGGACCAGCGCGTACCAGTAGTCGACGAAGTGCAGCTCCGGCGCCTTCGAGACCTCGATGGCCATGGCGGCGGCCGGGACGAGCGCGAGGAGCTCGATCAGTCGGGCCAGCCACTTCGGCGTGCCGTAGCGCTCGAGCAGCGCCCGCCAGCGCGGGTTACCGCCCTTCGGTGTGTCCTCGGACGAGCCGCCCGGCTGCTGCTGCTCCGGCTCCGAGTCCTTCGTCACCGTGCTCGTCACGTCTCATTCCTCCGCGCAAGTGCCACCCGAATACCATGTCAAAGGCCGGCGCACGACCCACGCGCGGGCCGACCGGCCCTGCTATTCGGGTGTTTCCCCGGCCCCCGCCACGGCGGGCAGCCAGAGCATGTGGCCGTTGTCCAGGATGACGACGATCCGACCAGCCGGATCGGTCGGCGCGACCACCGCGAAACCCATGTCGGACGGCGCCCAGGTGAGCGAGCTCGCCACGTCCGGCCTGGCGAGATGGTACTGGCCGCCGCCGGTCACCTTGCCCGTTGCGTCGGTGCCGACGACGCACGTGATCGGGTCGCGGCCCGCCGTGACCCACCCACGCAGCAGTGACGTGTCGCCGTGCCGTTGCTCGGTGTCGACCGCGCCGGTAGGCCCCGGCCGGTCCGGGTCGGGCACCTGGACCGGTGTCATGTCGTCGACGTCGAGCCGGTCACCCAGCTCCGGTCCGCCGCACCCGATCGTGAAGTCGTCGGTGAACGGGTAGTGGTCCAGCGCCTTGAGCCGGGGTGTGAGGGCCTTCGTCGACGTGATGCCGGTCCAGAACCGGCTGTCGAGCTGGGCGCGGATCGCGACGGCCCGCAGCGGCACGTCCTCGAGCGCGCCCCGGACGACCCGCACGGTCGGGGCGCCGAGCACGAACCCGAGCAGCCCGACCCCGACGGCGACGACCGCGAGCCGGGGCGCGGTCCGCCGCGCCCGCGCATAGGAGACGGTCACCAGCGACACCAGCAGCGGCACCGACGCGAGCACCGAGAGCGACGTGTACCTGCTGGCCAGGCCGATGTTGGAGCCGAACCCGACGCGCGCGGTCGCGATCATGCCGGCGGCCAGCACCGCGTACAGGCCAAGCGCCCACCAGAACCAGAGCTGACGCGCCCGCGCGGCGGGGATCGTCAGCAGCGCGAGCAGGCCGAAGAGCACACCGGCGCCCGCGATCGCCGCGAGATCAGCCGACGTGCCCGTCCACAGGTGCCCGACGGTCGACAGGAACGCGAACAGCAGGGACGCGACGTCCCGGCCGCCGTCCGGCCTGACGACGGACGGCCGCAGCAGGAGCCATCCCACGAGCACTCCGGCGAGCAGCACCAGCGGCACGATCCGCCGCCACCAGCGTTCGCCGCGCATGGTGGCCAGCAGGAACAGCGCGGGCCACACGGCGAACCCGGTGCCGTAGCTCAGGCACGCGACCAGGCCGACGAGCCACGCGAGGACCCACCGGCCGCGTCGCGCCAGTAGCAGCGACGCGATGACCAGCAGGTTCGCCGTCAGCCACGCGGTGCCGCTCATGCCGAGCGCGAAGTTGTGGATGCCGTGCAGGCTGAACACCAGCGCCGAGATCGCCACCACGAGCCCCGCGCGCAGCACCGGGGGCAGGCGTTTCGGCAGCGCGGTCCGCAGCAGCAGCACCGTCACCGCGGCGATCACGACGGCCAGGTAGCCGAGCATCCGGTTGTCGCCGCCGAACAGCGACGCGTCGAGCCAGTAGAACAGCGACGGCACCACCATCGGATGCTCGTTCTGCAGCTCCCACAGGCCGCCGGCGTTGAACGTGCCGTCCGTGTTCGTGATCCGCAGCAGCACGTCCCAGTAGTCAAGGAGCTGCAGCCGTGGCGACGCGGCGACCTCGAAGACCATCGCGACCACGGGCAGCACGGCGAGCGCTTCGACGGCGACGGCGAGTCTTCGGTCCGCGATCCGGCTCCGCACCGGCGCGAGCCGCTCGGTGTGGTCCTGTCCTGTCCGGCGCTGTGTGTCGGCCCCGCCCATCACACGCGGGACTCTAACCGCACCGGGTCAGTTGACCGGGCGTTTCGCCAGCTCAGCAGCCAGCTTGTCGATGAAGCCCGGTTCGAGGATCTCGGGCACGCCGGCCGCGATGTTCCGTTCGACGACCTCGACGACGACGATCTCGGCGTCGGCGATCGTCTCGACCACCTCGTCCGGCCGGTTGCCGGCGGCCTGGTAGTACTGGACGGTCAGGTCGGCGAACGCGGCCGGCAGGTACCCGGACGCGGAGACCAGGAACGAGTCGCCGAGTACTGCGGTCGGCGCGTAGACCATGCCGTCGAGCCGCTTGGACTCGTAGTGCCGTGGCGCGAGGAAGTCCGTGGTGGCCTTGCGGGCCCGGTCGTAGCGGCTGTCCGGGCGCAGCCGGTAGGTGGTGGTCTTGTTCTCGCCCTTGCGCCCGATGAGCTTCGGCAGGTCGGCCTGGGACTTCGTCTCGTCCTTGCGCTGCACCCGCCACTTGTCGGTGACGCCGGGCTTGACCGTGTCCGCGACCGCCTCGACCATCTCGATGGCGCCCTCGTGGGTCCAGTGCGTGTCCTGCGGGTAGTAGACGGGCCGGTTGATGCGGTCCGACTCGGCCGCCAGCCGGGGCCGCATGTCCATGGCGCCGGCGACCTGGATGGCCTTCTGCCACAGGTCGGGCGTGACCGGGGCAGCGCAGTCCTTGCCGGGGTAGGTGCGGGGCAGGTGCTCGGGCACCATCGTGGTCTTGTCCGGCACCGCGACGAGCACCAGCCTGCGCCCGGACGCCTCGATCGCCGTCCGCAGCTTCGTGAACTGGGCCATCGTCTCGTCGAGCGGGCGGAGCGGAGTGCACTTCGACAGCGCGTCCGAGCCGTAGTAGAGCCAGCCGTCGCTGCCCTCCACGACCTGGCGGAAGCCGGCCTGTTCCGAATCGCCCGGCTGGTCCGTGGACGGGTCCTTCTGCCCTTCCTTGTCCGGCTCGGACGGCGAGCCGGGCAGGGGGCCGGTGGGGGTGCCGCCGCCACCCTGGTCGAAGGGCGCCGACTCACCGAAGAAGGTGCGGCTGACCCAGTCGGTCGCGGAGATGGCCTCCTCGCGGAACACGAGGTTGTCGGTGGCCCAGTCGTCCATGCCGGTGAACAGGCCCCAGCCGCTGCCGAAGCCGGGAAGGCTCGCGAGCTTGTGGTTCTCGATCTCGCTCGGCCGCATGCCCACGACCCACATCAGCGTCGGCGTCGCGAAGAACACGAGCGCGCTGATCAGCGCGGTGAGCTGGCGGCGGCCGTGGCGGGGCCGGTGGAGCGAGTGCTCTCTCGGCAGCCACGCCTCGTGCACCGGAGGTAGGTCGTTGGTCGGCCCTGCGGTCACGGGTGCACGGTAACCGGTCGCGTCACGCCTGGTCCTCGGCTTGCTCGAGCTTGTCCGCGATCGAGGTGTTGACCACACTCGTCCGGTCGTCGGTGCCGACGATCTGCGTCATCTCGCCGGAGGGCGCCTCCCACGCCGCGGACACGGGAATACGGACCTTGGGTGTGTCCGTTTCCCCTGTCGGTGCTGGTTGCGTCTCGGCGGCCGCCGCCCGGTCCGCCTCGGCGAGGATGTCCTCGCTCGCCACGCGGTACTCGGCGGTGGTGATGTCGCCGGCGCTCAGCCGGTCACCGAGAAGCCGCAGCCGGTCCTGCCAACTCATGACTAGTTGGTACCACGCGGCGCTACGTAGAGTGGAGGCATGGTGTTGTTCGGACGCGACAAGGCCCAATCGGTGGATGCGCTCCCCGGCCGTGCGACGGAGCTGCCGGTGCCGTCGGCGCACGCGGTGTTCACCGACCGCCCGATCGCCCCACCGTTCCCGGACGGTCTGCGGACGGCGGTCTTCGGCATGGGTTGCTTCTGGGGTGCGGAGCGCCTCTTCTGGCAGACCGAGGGCGTGTGGACAACGGCCGTCGGCTACGCGGGCGGCCACACGCAGAACCCGACGTACGAAGAGGTGTGCAGCGGCGGCACCGGCCACGCCGAGGTGGTCCTCGTGGTCTACGACCCGTCGGTCATCAGCTACGACGGCGTGCTGAAGGTGTTCTGGGAGGGCCACGACCCGACGCAAGGCAATCGCCAGGGCAACGACCTCGGCACCCAGTACCGCTCGACGGCGTACTACACGGACGAGGCGCAGAAGAAGACCCTCGAGGAGAGCCGCGCCGCGTACGACGCGGCGCTCCAGCGCGGCGGGCACGGGCAGATCACCACGGAGGTGGCGCGACTCGGCGAGTTCTACTACGCGGAGCAGTACCACCAGCAGTACCTTTCGGACGCCAAGAACCCGAACGGCTACTGCGGCCTCGGCGGCACAGGAGTCAGCTGCCCGATCGGCATCCTTCCGACGGACAGCTAGTCACCCGTGGTTAACAACGTGCCATGAGGGCGTCGGCCGCTTTTGGCTGGTGATGACGACATGAAGAAGCCCCAGGCGCTTGCATCAGAGGCGACACTGGGGCGTTCGTCACTAACGGTAGCATCCCGGCATGCCGCCCGTCGAGGTCGATGAGTCCGTGGTGTGGAACCTGCTGTCTGAGCCTCGGATGGGCCCGTACCTTGATGGTGCCGCTGGTAACAAGGCTGCGGCGCTTGGTTTGTACGAGTGGAGTGCTCGAACGTCGTCTGCGGCTTTCGAGATCGTCGGACACCTAGAGGTGTTGCTTCGCAACACTCTCGATCGTTGCCTTCGTCGGCACTTCCGTGAGGATCAAAGCGGGATTCCGTGGTTCCTGTTGCCGACTCCTGGCGGAGAACATGTTGAAAATGCGGTGACCACCGTTCGTGAACGACTTCGGCCACAGCGGAAGGAATCCCGACACCAGATCATCGCAGGACTGAGCTTCGGATTCTGGTCGGGTCTCCTTGGTCCGAAGTACGAGGAGCTCTGGCGCGACTGTCTCCATGAGGCTTTTCCGAACTCGTCGGGAAAGCGCAAGCAGGTTGCCGTAGCGGTCGAGCGGGTCCGCAAGTTCAGGAACCGCCTTGCTCACCATGATTCAACGATCAATGTCGATGTTCCCTTTGAGGTTCGGCAGATCTTTGAACTTGCCGCGTACATCGACGTCAATGCGGCCCGTACCTGTGTCAGCCAGGACGCGCGTTCAGGCCGATCGAGCGTGTTGCGTTCTATGCTGACCGGGAGATTAAAGTCGAGATCCCTGCTGTGCTTCACCGTCGCGATAACGTCGAGTGGACCCCTGAGGAGTCTGCTCGGCTGCGTGTTTCAGACGACCGATTCGATCGGAAAATCGCCAGTATCATCGACGCGTCAGTCGCAACCTGGGCGGATGGGCGATATCAGGTGTTCTTGCTGACCGGTCCTGGCCATCCAGACCATCGTCAGTTGTGTGATGTGCTGCCGCACCTCGCAACCGGGCGTGGCTCAGCGTTCGTACAGTCACAACGGTACGTTTCACTTCACTCGCTTGAGACTGCGGCAACGACAGCGGACTTGTAGCAGGGCCATGAAGACCAGGCGGCACGGAGTGAGCTGCCGATCAGACTCGGCGTCGAGGGGGACATCGCGTGACGAAGACCGAGGGCTGGTTCGACCGAACCCAGGTCACGGACACCGAACAGGCACGGCACGACGCGGAGGACTGCGGTCGTCTCGTCGAGGTGTCCCGTCTCGAGAAGGGCTGGACCCGCGCGCGGCTCGCGACGGCCGCCGGCGTGACCGAGACCGACGTCGAGCAGTTCGAGTCGGGCCGGACGTCACCGGTGGAGCCGATGCTGTCGCAGTGTCTGCGGGCGATGGGCCACATCTCCTGACCAGCAACTAGCACGTGACTACCGGCGATTTCGCTAACGAAGTCCGCTCGGTGATCCATCAGGAGGTTGAGACGCGTCGATCAAGTCGCGCCCCGACCGACTGAGGAGTCCGATGTCGGCTGGCGCGATCACCCGGTCCGATGGTGGGATGTCCCGACTTGATGGCGGGGTGAAGGGAAACCGGGCGATGACGTGGTTCCGGGCGGTGGACGTGACCGAGGCCGAACTGGCGCGGTGGGACGCGGCGGACTCCGGTCGGCTCGTGCAGACCATGCGTGAGGACCGCGACTGGAGCCGGAACCGGCTGGCGGAGCTCGCCGGCACGTCACACGCCGAGCTGGCCAGCTTCGAGATGGGCCGGACGGTGCCGGCTCAGCCGATGCTGGTCCGGTACCTCCAGGCCATGGGCTACCACGCCTAGAGCGCGTCAAAATAAGAGAGCGGACGACGAGATTCGAACTCGCGACCCTCACCTTGGCAAGGTGATGCGCTACCAGCTGCGCCACGTCCGCATTGCTCACCGGAAGTCTAGCCGACCCGTCATGCGGGCCGAGCGGGGCCGTCGCTTCCAGTGGTGACTCGGGGTGAGAACGGAGCGCGGATGCGACCACAGAGCGGTACGAACTGGTCTGAATGGCTTAATACCTTCGTCGGTATCGCCTTAACGTTCTTAACACTTGCCGTCCACTCGAAACTGACGTGTGGCATGTTGAGCCAGCATCCCGTGGCGGTCGGGAGGAGGTGTCGGGCTCTATGACCAGCGAAGCTCTACAAGCTGCTGATGAGGGCGCGGCAGAGGATCGGGCATTGCTCGAGCGGCTGCGTTCTGGTGAGGACGCGGCGTTCGGCGAGCTTTTCTCCCGGCACTCGGCTGCGGTGTTTCGGCTCGCGCTCGGACTGGCGCATGACCGGTCCGAGGCCGACGACCTCACGGCGGAGGCGTTCTTCCGGGTGCTGCAGGCGATCCGTCGCGGCTCCGGTCCGGTCGACAACGTACGCGGCTACCTGTTGATCGTCGCGCGGCGCGTGGCGTGGGAGTGGAGCATGCGCCGCAAGGACGTGCCGGTCTCCGACGAGGAGCTGACCCATCGCGCGCCCTCCAACCCGGACACCTCGGGGCAGTTCACCGAGCGCAACCTGATCCGTCGCGCGTTCACCAGTCTTCCCGAGCGGTGGCGCCGCGTCCTCTGGAAGATGGAGGTCGAGGGTGAGCGGCCCGCGGCCGTCGCCACGAACTTCGGACTGAGCCCCAATGCCACGGCCGCACTGGCCCGCCGCGCGCGCCAGGGACTGCGTGCGGCCTACCTGCAGGCCCACCTCGCCTCCGAGCGCAGCGCCACCGGCTGCCGGTCGGTGCTGGAGAAGCTCGGCGCGTACACCGCCGGCACCACCTCGGGCATCGAGCGCCGCCGGATCCGCGCGCACCTGTCGACGTGCACGGCCTGCGCGGCCATGTACGCCGAGCTGCGCGACGTCTGCTCCGGCCTGCGTGCCCACGCCGGACTGATGGCGGCGCCGGTCGTCGCGGCCGCCGGCTGGCAGTTGGCCGCGACCATCAAGGGCGTGTTCGCGAGCACGAAGGTCCAGGCCGCGCTGGCGGCGACGTCCGCGGCCACGATCGGTCTGCTCGGGTTCGTCGTCGCGCCGTGGAGCAGCGGCGGCGGCGACGCCACACCGCTCGACCTGGCTGGCAAGCGCGCGGTCGAGATGCACATCGCCGCCCACCCGGCCCAGCCGCCGATGGTGATCGACTTGCGGAGCGGCTCCCTCGACGGCGCCATCACGAAGCAGCCCGCGCAGAAGAAGGACCGCGAGTACTCCGACGGCGTCGACCAGGCCGCACCGACGTCCCCGCAGCCACCGGCCGCCGGCACGCCCGCGATCGGTGGCGAGGTGCCCACTCTGGACGGCGGCCGCAGCGACGCGCCGATGTCGAGCGAGGTCAAGCCGTTCGACGAGACCGCGCCGATCATCTACCGCGAGACGACGATCGAGACCTACACGACCGAGTACGAGGACTACACGTTCATCCGCGAGACGACCACGGTCACCGAGGTGAACATGCTGGACCAGACGCGGACGAGCACCGAGACCACCAGCTACACAAAGCCACGGGAGCCGGCGCCGACGAGCGACCCGGCACCCTCGATCGCGACAGAACCCGCGCCAACCACCTGACCGGGCCCTGACAACGACCCCCGGCGTAGGCCATCATTGAAGTTGATGTTGCCGGCCCGCCGGGAGGCGATCGAATGACGCGCGTTGTGCGCGGCGCGGATGGACGCAAGTGGATCCTGCGCGGCCAGATGGAATGGCGCACGCCGGCCACCGCCGATGACTTCGAGCACGACGTGAGCGTGGGAAACACGGCCGCGTTCGTGATGCTCGCCCTCGTCGTCGTGCTGGGCGTGGTGTTGGTGGTGTCGATCCCGGAGGACGTGGTCGCGCCGTGGAGCAGCAAGATGCTGTGGCTGGGACTGCTGATCGTGCTCGCGATCCTGTTCTTCCCGGCCCGGTGGGCGCTGCGCAGGCCGTGGACCGTGGTCGCCGAGACCGATGAAGACGGCGACGAACTGGCCGAGAAGTGGGTCGGCACCGTGCGGGGTGTGTTCACTGTGCGTCAGCAGGTGAACCGGGTGGCGAAGAACATCGCCACCGACTCGCAGCCCGGACTGGAGGGACCGCTACAACCCGTGGCGTAACCGCGGGATTCGGGCAAGACTGGGGTCGTGCCTGAACTACCCGAGGTGGAGGCGCTCGCCCAGTACATCCGCGAGCACGGTGTCGGCCGCACCGTGGCGCGGGTGGATGTCGCCTCGCTGTCCGTGCTGAAGACCGTCAGCCCGCCGTGGACCGAGCTCCACGGCAGGCAGTTGACCGCCACCGGCCGGCACGGCAAGTTCCTCGACGTCGACATCGACGGTCTGCACCTGGTGATCCACCTGGCCCGCGCGGGCTGGCTGCGCTGGGCGGACACGCTGTCGGTGGCGCCACCGAAACCGGGCAGGGGGCCGCTGGCGCTGCGGGTGCACCTCGGCCCGCCTGGGCAGGGCCCCGGGTTCGACCTGACCGAGGCGGGCACGAAGAAGGGCCTCGCGGCGTGGATCGTGGCCGATCCGCAGGAGGTGCCCGGCATCGCGGCGCTCGGCCCGGACGCGCTCGCCGTCACCCGTGACGAGTTCGCCGAGGTGCTGTCCGGGCGGACCGAGCGGCTGAAGAACGCGCTGACCACGCAGCGGATCCTCGCGGGCGTCGGCAACGCGTACTCGGACGAGATCCTGCACATGGCGAAGCTGTCGCCGTTCGCGACCGCCGGCAAGCTGCCCGACGACCAGCTCGACCGGCTGTACGAGTCGCTGCGGACGATCCTGACCAGCGCCGTCGAGCGGTCCGTCGGCCAGCACGCGGCCCGGCTCAAGGGCGAGAAGCGATCCGGGCTGCGGGTGCACGCCCGCACCGGCATGCCGTGCCCGGTGTGTGGCGATACCGTGCGCGAGGTGTCTTTCGCGGACAAGGCGTTCCAGTACTGCGCGACCTGCCAGACCGGCGGGAAACCGCTGGCCGACCGGCGGTTGTCGAGGCTGCTCAAATGATCTTGCCCTTGCCACGGGGCGCTACAGAGTCGAGCATTGACTGGTGACCGACCTGTTGAACGAGCGCGCCGCGGTCGGTGCGCTCGCCATGCTCGTCGTCGCGGGCCTGTTCGCCATCTGGATCCGGTCGCGTAAGACCGACAACTCGGTCGACGACGCGGTGCTGGACGCGGTGCAACGGCTGTCGAAAGCGGCGCCCGCGATGCGCAGCGGGCTGACCGAGGAGGCGGCGGACCAGGCGGCGAAACACCTGGTGGAGATGCTGAAGTGTGTCGCCATCGGCATCACCGACGCGTCCGGCCACCTGCTGTCGTGGGACGGTGGCGCCAACGAGCACTACGCGGACCTGACCGGCGCCATCGACCTCGCGGTCCGCAACGGCCAACGCGCGCACATCCACCACACGAACCTGAGCTGTGACCACCGCGGCCGCTGCCCCATGCGCACCGCGGTCATCGTCCCGCTGATCCCGGACGGCCAGGTCGAGGGCACGCTGATCGTGGTCGGCGGCGTCAACTCGAAGAGACTCATCCGCGCCGCCGACGAGGTCGCGAAGTTCGTCTGCATCCAGCTCGAGCTGGCGAAGCTGGACGAGTCGAAACAGCAGCTCGCCAAGGCCGAGGTGCGGATGCTGCGCGCGCAGATCTCGCCGCACTTCCTGTACAACGCGCTGAACTCGATCAGCTCACTCATCCGCACCGACCCGGAGCGGGCCCGCGACCTGCTGCAGGAGTTCGCGGACTTCACCAGGTACTCGTTCCGGACGTCCGGCCAGTTCACGACGCTGGCCGAGGAGCTGCGCAACATCGACAGGTACCTGACGATCCAGAGCCAGCGCTACGCCGACCGCCTCAACGTGCGCATCAAGATCGCGCCGGAGGTGCTGTCGGTGGTGGTCCCGTTCCTGGTGCTCCAGCCGCTGGTGGAGAACGCGGTGCAGCACGGCCTCGCGTCGAAGCCAGGCGGCGGCACCGTCACCGTCATCGCGAAGGACAACGGCAACGAGGCGCTGATCAGCGTCGAGGACGACGGCGTTGGCATGGACGCGGACCGCCTGTTCGCCGACCTGCGCGACGCCCACAAGACCGGCTCCCACGTCGGCATCGGCAACATCAACCAACGCATGCGCTCCGTCTTCGGCGACGAGTACGCGCTGATGGCGGAAACCGCACCGGGCGCCGGCATGAAAGTGATCCTGCGAGTGCCGAAGTTCTTCCCAGGCGTCCGCCCGGACTTCCCGAAGTTCGGCCCCCAGTCGGAGACGCAGGACCCCCAAACCCCCACGTCGACCCAACCCGCCAGCTAGCCTCGCGCCGAGCGAAAGTCCCACTCGCCCGGACAACATGCCCGAAGTTATCCACAACCCGCTCGGCGCGAG
>Ga0193716_1002116_pt1 | contig 11349 bp, 7 predicted proteins | sample U2c1metaG_FD_145901 | JGI IMG/M metagenome (GOLD analysis project Ga0193716, IMG submission 145901) | Soil microbial communities from a riparian zone of the East river system, Colorado, United States - U2c1 | ecosystem: Environmental > Terrestrial > Soil > Riparian zone | place: USA: East River...
CGACCAATGACATCGGCATCACGGCGCTGCTCTCGCCCTCTCCCGGCTCTTTCTGTTCGCTGTCCAGCGCACAGCATATCACGTTCAAGGTAAAAAATTATACCTCTTCGGCCGCAACCAATATCCCTGTGACCTTTTCCATCAATGGGTCCACTTTTACGGAGACCATTCCGTCCATCAACGGGAACGACTCGATCAATTATACCTTTGCACAGCCGGTCAATTTGTCCGCTTACGGATATTATACGTTCACAGGCTGGGTTCGCATGACCGGCGACAACTATAGCGCTAACGATACTCTGCAACCGGTGACCATACATAGCTCGCCACTGGTCTCGGCATTCCCTTACCTCGAAGGTTTTGAGAGCAACAATGGCGATTGGTATGCAGAGGGCGTCAACAGCAGCTGGCAATGGGGCGCACCGACAAAAACGATAATCAACAAGGCGGCCAATGGCAGCAAAGCCTGGGTGACCAACCTGACCGGAAATTATAATGACATGGAGCAATCCTATTTATATTCTCCGTGTTTTGACCTCAGCGGCCTGAGTCAGCCAGTGTTTTCTTTCAGTCATATCTTCCAGACGGAAGACGACTGTGACTGCGACTATCATTGGGTGGAATATTCCGCCGACGGAGTCAGCTGGACGAAACTGGGCAGCACCGGCAGCGGCGTCAACTGGTACGACAATGCTACCAGACAGGCATGGCAGGCTTCCGACACCAAATGGCATGTATCCAGTTATGACGTGCCCGTCAGAGCATCCAGCGTCAAATTCCGCATCGTGATGAAAAGCGATCCGGCCACCAATTACGAAGGCGTAGGCATCGATGATGTTCACGTCTTTGACAAGGCGGCCGTTTACAGCGGGTCAAATATTACCAGTGGCCTGAGCCAGACGGTCAGCGGCAGCGGATGGGTCAATTTCGATGTCGGCGGCCAGCGGGTGGCTTCGATCAATCCCAACGGTCAGGACCTGGGTCTCACCAATGTGAAAGTATATTTCAATACCGGCGGCGTGAGAAATGACGGCACTCAATATTATCTTGACCGGAATATCGTGATCCAGCCGGCAGTCGCGCCAACGGCTGCAGTTGGTGTCCGGTATTATTTCCTGGATGCGGAAGCCCAAAGCCTGATGACTGCTACAGGCTGCGCAGGCTGTACGACGATAGCCGATCCTTATCAGTCCGGTGTGACCCAGTATAGCAATGCTCCTGCCGAAGAGGACGGGGACCTGACCAATGATGTCAGCGGCACCCGGCTTTTCCATCTACCTCACCAGGACGTCAGCATTATTCCTAATGATAATGGGTATTATGCGGAGTACCAGGTCAACGGCTTCTCCGAATTCTGGATCAATAATGGCGGACCGACCAGCAGTATTCCCCTGCCGCTGACCCTGCTTTCCTTTACGGCGGTGAAATCGGGAGATAATGGGCTCCTGCAATGGAGCACGACCAACGACATCGGCGCAAAACGTTTTATCATTCAAAAAAGCAGCGACGGGATATCCTTTACCGACCTGGACTCTTTGCCGGCCACTGCCGACAGCAACACTACACACTCCTATCACTATACAGATATCCATCTTTTACCCGGAGTCAATTATTACCGGCTGCGGATGACGGATATCGATGGCCGCAGCACCTACTCTCCGGTCCGGACCATCGACGGCTCGGGCAATGGCCTGATCAGCATTTACCCCAATCCGGTTGAGGATGGTACCATTTATGTCAACAGTTCGGTCAATTGCCGGCAGCTTCGACTGACCGATGTGTCCGGGAAGCTCCTGCTGAGGAAGCAGACGCAGGGGTATACCCAGAAGCTTTTTGTTGGGGCCATCAGCCGGGGTATCTACCTGCTCATCGTGGATACGGATACAGGAACGACGGTACAGAAGGTTTTTATTAAATAGAACCTTATATTTGCCTCCCCCAGTCTGCTTCGCAGACTGGGGCCCAAAAACTATTACCCAATTATGAATTTTAATCGAGCGAACAATGTCGTCGGCTGGATCGTTGGATTGATTGCCTGTACTGTCTTTGTAATGACTATGGAGCCTACGGGCAGCTTCTGGGATTGCGGAGAGTTCATCTCCAGCTGTTACAAACTGCAGATCCCCCACCCGCCAGGCGCCCCGCTGTTTATTCTCCTTGGCCGTTTTTTCATCATCCTCTTTGGCGACAATCCCCTGACAGCCGCCCGTGGCGTCAACTTCATGAGCGCCATCGCCAGCGGACTCTCCATCCTCTTCCTATTCTGGACCATCACCCATTTTGCCCGTAAGATCGTGCAGAACGGGAATAAGCCGGCTGGCGCCAATGCCGGCCCAGGTCATGAGATGCCGGAGCCCAGCAAGGCACAAATGTTCACTATCCTCAGCGCCGGTGTCGTAGGCGCCCTGGCCTATACCTTCTGTGATTCCTTCTGGTACAGCGCCGTCGAAGGTGAAGTGTACGCCTCTTCCGCCTTCTTCACCGCCCTGGTATTCTGGGCCATCCTCAAGTGGGAGCACAATGCCGACAAACCCGGCTCTGACAAATGGATCGTCTTTATCTTCTATATGATGGGGCTTTCCATCGGGGTCCACTTATTGAACCTGCTGCCCATCCCTCTGGGGCACGATCGCAGCCTTCTTCATCGGCTGTGTTATTACAGGTGTCGTTCAGAAATTCGTTATACAATATACCATCAAGGGCGCTGGCGCCTTCGACATCTTCTTCGTGAATTCAATGGGCATGCCCTTCTTCTCCGGCTTTGCCACCTTCTTTATATTACTGACCATCGCGCTGATCTTCGCGATCCGCTGGGCGACAAAGAAAGCCTGGTATTATCTGAAGATCGGTTTGTGGTGCGCAGCCTTTATGCTGCTGGGTTATTCCACCTATTTCACCACCCTGATCCGCAGTACGGCCAACCCGGGTGTGGACATGTATAACGTGGACAACCCCGTAAGCCTCGTGGGTTATCTTAGCCGTGACCAGTATGGTGACTGGCCGCTCCTTTATGGTCCCGACTTCCAGGATCGCGCCCCCCGTGTAGATGCCGGTAATCTCTATGTAAAAGGACAGGAAAAATATGAAGTGGCCGGTAAGGTCTCTGCCCAGGACTGGAGTAATACGCCCTCTTCGCATTTCTTCCCCCGCATGTGGGATGGCAGCAACGACCGCGGGCAAATAGACTGCTACCGGAGCTTCTCCGGTATGGGTGATGCCGATGCTCCTACTATGGCGAACAATATCCGTTATTTCATAAGCTACCAGAACGGGGTCATGTTCCTCCGGTATTTCATGTGGAATTTCTCTGGTAAACAGAACGACCTGCAGGGTTTCGGCAACAACCGTGACGGCAATGCCATCACCGGCATCCCCTTTATAGATAATTTATTTCTTGGGGATCAAAGCCGGATGCCGGACAGCATCAGCAAGAACAACAAGTCCCATAACCGGATGTTCATGCTGCCGCTTATCCTTGGTCTCATCGGTCTTTTCTATCAGTGGTCCCGCAGCAAGAACGACTTCTGGGTCACGCTGCTGCTGTTCTTCTTCACAGGCTTTGCCATCGTCGTCTATCTCAACCAGGCCGGTTACCAGCCGCGTGAACGGGATTATGCCTATGCCGGCGCCTGTTATGCTTTCGCGATCTGGATCGGCCTCGGAGTCATCTGGGTAAAAGATATCCTCGAGAAATATGCATTAAAAGGCAAGGCCGACATGGCGAACTATGCCGCGGCAGGTCTTTGCTTTATTGCTGTTCCGGTGCTGATGGGCAGCCAGGAATGGGACGACCACGATCGGAGTAAGAAAACCCTGGCCCGCGACATCGGTAAAGATTACCTGGAAAGCTGTCCGCCCAATGCCATCCTCTTTTCCTTCGGCGACAACGATACCTACCCATTATGGTACGCACAGGAAGTAGAAGGCATCCGTCCGGATGTACGGGTAATGAACTATAGCCTGCTTGGCACGGACTGGTATATCAACCAACTGCGCTATAAGGTCAATCAAAGCGCCCCCACCGACGTGATCTTCACACCCGAACAGATCCAGGGCAATACCCGCGATGCCGTTCCATTACAGCCCCTGCCCGGATTTGATCAGAACAAATATTATGACTGCTATGATATCTTTAAGAATGTCGTCGGCAGCAATGATCCGAAATATACGGTTACGTCGGAAGATGGAGAGGCCTATAACATCCTGCCATCGCATCATTTGTCGGTACCCGTCAACCTCAACCTGGTAAGGACCAATGGTTCTGTCAACGCAAATGACAGTGTGGTGAGCGAGCTCCACCTGGATATTTCAAAAGATAAAGGGTACCTGTTCAAGAACGAGCTGGCAGTTCTGGCCATCATCGCAGCCAACAAATGGGAACGCCCCATCTGCTTCAATTCCACCTACGAGCTGGAAGCGCTGGGTCTTGGTAAATACATTCGCCAGGACGGGCTCGCGGGCAGGTTGGTGCCGGTAGAAAGCAAAAACGCCAATTTCGGTTACTACAACAATGAAGTGGCATACAAGAACATGATGACGAAATTCGGATATGGCAATGCAAATATCCCGGGAGTCTATTATGACGAAGAGAACCGCCGTCACCTTAATACGCTGCGGGCCGCACATGCACAGCTGGCGCTGAGCCTCATCGACGAAGGGAAAAAAGACTCTGCACGCAATCTGCTTGAGCATTTTGACAAGAACGTCCAGGAGTCCAATTTCCCATACGGAATGTCCTCCAACCGGGGTAATCAGCATAACCGTATATCCATGAGCTTCCTGTTGGCGACTTATGAGTCAGGGGACCTGGATCTGGCAAAAAAGGTGGCTGCTTCCTTGAAAAAAGATCTAAGCCAACAAATGCGTTATTATAAATCGCTGGGTGATAATATGACGGACGAGAACCTGGCGATCAACGCCCAGATGGCTTCCCAAAACAAGGGTGGTAATCTATCCAACCTTCAAATAACGTTCTCCAACGATATCCTCAGCAGCTACCAGATGATCCTTCAGCTGGACGAATGGAACAAACAATTCGGCAGCGGATCAAAAAGCCTGGGATCGACGCCGGGGAGCGAGAATACACCCGCTGTGATCAAGTCCAATGATACTCCACCCTCAAAAGCTGACGTGCAACCTAAATAAGACCAGGATTTTCCAAATAAGGGACATCGTGAAAGAGGCCGTCTGCTTTTGGCTAAAGACGGCCTCTTTTTTTGTTTCCGGCCCTGCAAACCCGGCGCCTGGGGGCGAACCAAATGGTTGAATAAGTTGTTTTTAATCTGTAACTTCAACTTCAATGTACGAGAACTATGATAGGTTTCCATTTTAACAAGTATGATCCCAATGAAGAGGGTAAGTCAAAGTTCGACCAGCTGCTGGATATTTTCATGCAGTTGCTCAGCTATACCAACGGCGACGTCGGTGAAGCTTTGCAATGGATGAATCAGCTCGACAAAGAGTACCAGATGACGGACGACCAGTATGGGATGGGGGATTTTATCGAGGATCTGAAAGATAAAGGTTACATCGACGATAACAAACAGACCGGAGAAATTCACATCACTCCCAAAACCGAACAGGGCATCCGCCGCCGGTCGCTGGAAGAGATCTTTGGCAAGCTCAAAAAGACAAAACAGGGAAATCACGATACTTTCAAACCTGGCGGCGGAGATGAAAATAATCCCGATACCCGTCCATTCAGGTTTGGGGACCAGCTGGAACAGATAGATTTTACGGAGTCGATCCGCAATGCACAGATCAATCATGGGATCGAATCCTTCAACATGCAGGAAGACGATCTCAAGATCAGGGAGACAGACTTCAAGGCTCAGACCTCTACCGTGCTGATGATCGATATCTCCCACTCCATGATCCTCTATGGTGAGGACAGGATCACGCCGGCCAAAAAGGTAGCAATGGCGCTAAGCGAGCTCATCACCACAAAGTACCCGAAGGATACACTGGACATTGTGGTTTTTGGCAATGATGCATGGCCGGTAGAGATCAAGGATCTCCCCTATCTGCAGGTGGGACCCTATCACACTAATACGGTTGCAGGGCTCGAACTGGCAATGGACATCCTGCGCCGTCGCCGCAATGCCAATAAGCAGATCTTTATGATCACGGATGGTAAGCCCACCTGTCTGAAGGTCGGCAAGCGATATTATAAGAACAGTTTTGGCCTGGACAGAAAGATCACAAGTCGCTGTCTGAATCTTGCGGCACAATGCAAAAAGCTGAAGATCCCCATTACGACGTTTATGATCGCGAGTGATCCCTATCTGCAACGATTTGTAAACGAATTCACAGAAACTAATAATGGGAAAGCCTTTTTCGCGTCCCTCGATCGCCTCGGGAGTTTTATCTTCCGGGATTTCGAGAGCGGCAAACGAAAAACGGTCTACTAACCTGCACGCGCCTGCGGAGTAGGGTAAACACTAATATTACTAAATGGACATTACAAAGATCAAAACACTGGGTGAGTTAAAAAAAACCGGCTATAGAAACAGATCCGTAAAGGAAGAAGTACGCGAAAACCTTATCAAAAAATTAAAAAACAAAGAATCTACTTTTCCGGGTATCCTTGGTTACGAGGATTCCGTTATCCCGGACACAGAACGGGCTCTTTTGTCCCGTCACAACATCTTATTTCTTGGACTACGCGCACAGGCAAAGACAAGAATGGCAAGGCAGATGACCGAGCTGCTCGATGAATATGTGCCTTTCATAACAGGCAGCGAGATCAACGACGATCCCTTCCGGCCTATTTCCAAATTTGCACGCAACCTCCTCGCCGCTAAAGGCGACGATACCCCCATCAGCTGGCTGCACCGCAGCGAACGCTATGGAGAGAAACTCGCTACACCCGACGTCAGCGTAGCCGATCTCATCGGGGACATCGATCCGATCAAGGCAGCTAATCTGCGCCTCAACTTCGCCGACGAGGAAGTCATCCACTTCGGCATCATTCCCAAAAGCAACCGCGGTATCTTCGTCATCAATGAAATACCCGACTTGCAGGCCCGCATACAAGTCTCTCTCTTCAATATCCTGGAAGAAGGCGATGTTCAGATCCGGGGCTTCAAGCTAAGGATGCCATTGGATATCCTGTTTGTCTTCACCGCCAATCCGGAAGATTATACTAATCGCGGCTCGATCGTGACGCCTTTAAAGGATCGTATCGAAAGCCAGATCCTGACACATTATCCCAAAACCATCGACACGGCGCTGGCCATCACCGAACAGGAAGCCGACGTTCACGCCGACCAGAAAGGCCGTGTCCAGGTGAGCGACCTGGTCAAACGCCTCATCGAACAAGTCTCATTCGAAGCACGCACCAGCGAATATGTCGACAAGAAAAGCGGTGTCTCCGCCCGTCTGACAATCGCAGCATTTGAGAACGCCGTTAGCGCGGCCGAACGCAGGGCCATCCTCAACAACGAGAAGGATACGCAGGTCTGGATGAGCGACCTGGTCGGCATCGTGCCCTCCATCACAGGCAAGATCGAATTAGTCTATGAAGGCGAACAGGAAGGCCCCTACCAGGTGGCATTCAACCTGCTGGAAAAATCCTTCCGTACATTATTTGTCAACTACTTCCCCAACCCCGATCAATTGAAAAAGAGAAAGGCGGATACCCGGGATGACAACCCTTTCCGCCCTATCACACATTGGTTTGACAAAGGCAATCATATCAACCTTTTCTTTAACACGCCCGATAGCGAAAAGATCCAGCAGCTCTACAAGGTCGATGGCTTACACGCACTGGTGAAGAAATACTTCAAAGGTTCCAATGAGCGCGAAGCCGCATTGCTGATGGAATTTGTGTTGCACGGTCTGGCTGCCTATTCCCTGATCAGCAAAAAAGTGGTAGAAGGAAAGATCGAGTTTAAAGACCTCATCGGCTCGATGGTGAACCTGGGAAGCCCAGGGGGCGGATTTGGCTCCGAAGAGGATGACCTCGAAAGCGATGACTTCAACTAATAAAAAAGCCTAGTGTACGACATTCACACCCCCGCCGCGTCGAATGGCGTCCAACTCGTTGTTCGCCGCGGCTAACTGGGCTTTTACCGTATTTAATTCCTGCTGCGAAGCATTGTACTGATCCGCCCTTTTCTGCAGCTCACGCACCTGTGACTTTGCATATTGCAGCTGCGAAAGCTTGTCCAGGACGGTATTATTCAAACGGCCATAGGCAGAAGGATCGCCCTTCTGGCGCAGCAGCTCCAGTTCGGTCAGTTTCCCGGTCAGCTGGATATTGATCTGCTCAAGATTGGCTCCCGCCACATTGCGGTCAAGTGAATCGAGCAGGAACACCGCCTCGTTCAGTTTCGTGACAAATCTGTTCTGCGTCGTTTCCTGCTGGCGCTGTACCTCGGCCTGTTCCCGCAGCACCTTATTCTCGCTGGTAGGCAGGCGATAATTAAAATACACCGCCAACATGACAAGAACAACGGTGAGGACAAAGAAAAGCAGGAACTTCAAAAAAGATTCGCGGCGCTGTATTCTATTTAAGACTTGTTGCATGGTTGGTTGCTTTTAATTGTTATATCCGAAAAAGTTTTGCATAGACGGCCCCTACTCTGCCAAAAAGCTCCTTCTCTTCGGAGCCGCCGGAGCCATTAACCCCTCCGGAGTAAGCGCCTCCTCTTTAACAAAGATGCCCGCATCCTTGCGTTTGCCGATGTATTCCAGCCGGGCCAGCTGATGAAACAACTGCGAGATCGTGCTCGTAAAACCAGCGATCCGGCTCAGGGAGGCCTGTATGTTGAGATGATCATAAACGTGTGCGGCCATCCCCGTGATCGAGGCCTCCAGCTCCCCCTGGCTAAAATTGCACCAGTCGGTGAAATAATTGATCAGCTCTTCCTTCCCGCTGCCCAGCCAGGTGTCGAGACCATTCTTCAGCAGACGCGCCAGCGCCGAAGTCTTGAAAGCCAGGTAAACAGGTGTTTGTAAAGTCCCTACCGACTTCCATTCGGCCTGTACTACCGCGGTATAGGACAGCAGCTGTTCACAAAGTCTCTGCACGATGATGGACAGTTCATTGGACTGTTTCTTTTGCAGTATCTTCTGCATAATTTGCAGACAGCAGGTCTCCAGCCGGGACCAGAATTCTTCCAGCGCAGCATGAGTATCGAGCAGATCGGTATGACTGTTGATGGCCGTGCAGGGCGGCACATAGGATTCATCCAATGACAGACGCTGTTCTTCCAGCGTCAGCCTGCCTACCGTAAGCTGGAAGTCACCCAATTTATTTTTTGTTACGTCCTCCGTGGTTAACAGATCTATTGTGTAGAAGGGTAATGTATATGGCAAACGCGCAGGTGACTCCGCCGGGTTGGCTAGTCCATAGGGCACTCTTTTGTATGGATTAATGGTCAGCACAACATACCATGTAGCAGCCCGCTGCTGTAGATGATTTAACGGAATAGGTGTACTGAGCACCGAGTCTTCGCTAAACTCTATATAATATCCACCCGCCGTAATCGCCCGGCACTGCTGCACCCTTACCTGCACCTGCTGCTGGTGATCGATGCTGACAAAGAGTTTGAGAGGCGTTGCACCGCCGGAAGGCAACAGCCCATAGCTCATGGGATTCAAAAGGCTGCCGGCAGCACGGGCGGTCTGCCAGGCGAAGGCTTGTTCCTGGATCAGAAAATGGGTACGGTTGATCTTCATACCGTCGACCCAGTTGACGGGTAAAAAACTATTATTATCCTGCATAGAGATAGTGTTTAGTTGAGCGATCGTTCGCAAATGATCACGTCGTCTTCTTTGATATGGTTGTTGAATATGGTGCGTCCTCCGTCGATATAACGCGTTATCATGGTATGCCAGCGGGGCTTTTTATAAAATATCCAGCCGTGAGGTTCACCCGTATCATTGATAAAATGAATACGGCCATTGGGATGACGTTCGTTATAGTCGTTGATAAAAAAATAGAAGAGCTGGCCGAATTCCATGTCGACGGGAGCTTTTGCCCGGAAATTGGTATAGTGCGGGTCGACCGTTTGCTTTCGAAACTCAAAGCTGATGACCAGCATATTCTTTAACTTACTATCCTCGGGATCTTCGAGCCCCTGTTCAACAGGATAAAACCATTCCTGTACGATCTTTGGCGGAATAACCATTGCCTTGCCGAAGGTTTGAAAAAAGAAGATAGGCACCAGGAAAAAAAGGCTGCTGGCAGCCATGCTCCATTCCAGGCCTTCCCGGTTGACCAGCCGGTACAGGAGCACAAAACCTATCGCCCCAAAAAGACAGACGACGACCGTAAATAATAATTCAAGTCCAAAGCTGCCCTTGTCGCCCGTCCATTGCAGGTATCGGTGCATCCCGTAATAATGCAGGATGCCCAACAGGATGAACCAGGCCTGCAGACTGATAAAAAGTACTTCGGTTGCGGCTTTCAGCGCAGGCAGCGCAAGCAGGGCAATGACGGAAAAAAAGAGAAGGGCCACAAGTAAATAGAGCAGGGTTGGCCGGGCATAAGGCCTGAAGCTGCCTTTGGTCTTCGCGATCCGGGCCGCAATAAGGGTTGTCAAAGCTGCAACCCCGACCCCGAGGAAGATCAGTAGCTTAGTCATTTCGTTGGTAATTACTCTTTCCATATTGCATATATTAAACAGCAAGCATTGAATATCCGAGAATTGCACTTTGTTGCTCATCCAGCACCAGCTCCGATAATTCGGGAGGCGTCTGAATAACCAATAATACATCCACACCCGCCGGCACAAAGAACCGGGTGATGGTTTCCATCAGGGTGTACCTCGCCCCTCCTTCCAGATAGTCGCCGATCATAGAGTGTTGCAGCGGGCCGATATTCCACTCGATCACCGGGTAGTCTTCGAAAAACCGCTCACCGCAAACCATATCGGTCCCGAGATTCGCCGATCCCAGGCTAAAAATTCCATCCGCTGAGACCTCCGTGTCCGGCGCCGCCGACCGGCAAACCTCCACGTCTTCGTGCAACAACTGCCGTAGGCATTGTTCCGTCAAAACCAGGTCACCGGCAATCCGGTGCGCCTGCGGCAATAACAGGATCAGCGGCAGGATAAAATTTGCCGGAATATCTGGTGACAGTCCCCATAGCTGAATAAAATAATCATCGAGGATACCGGTCTGCCAGCCTTCCAGCAGCCGCGTTTCTTCTTTTTCGATCTGGACACGCTGCCAGAAAAGATCGTTCTCAAAGGGCAAAAAGAAGCGGCGTATCTCCTCTTCTTTCTTTTTATTATACCGGTAGTCCAGGGCCATATCCGCTGCCGTAGCATTATGCAATGGACCCAGGGGCTGAAAGAAAAGCCCTTCCGGCAGCTGGTCATAAAATCCGCCCCGGGTAAG
>Ga0193716_1002117_pt1 | contig 11337 bp, 12 predicted proteins | sample U2c1metaG_FD_145901 | JGI IMG/M metagenome (GOLD analysis project Ga0193716, IMG submission 145901) | Soil microbial communities from a riparian zone of the East river system, Colorado, United States - U2c1 | ecosystem: Environmental > Terrestrial > Soil > Riparian zone | place: USA: East River...
AATTCGCGCATCAATCTCACCGACGATGCCGAAACCATCGCGCAGAAGATCCGCAAGGCCAAGACCGATCCGGAGCCGTTGCCGTCGGAGGAAAAGGGTCTCGACACCCGTCCCGAGGCCGACAACCTGGTCGGCATCTATGCGGCGCTGTCGGGTCGCAGCAAGCAGGACGTGCTCGGCGAGTTCGGCGGCGGACAGTTCTCCAGCTTCAAGAACGCGCTGGTGGAGCTTTGCGTCGAAAAACTCGCGCCGATCGCCTCCGAGATGAAAAAGCTGGTCGCCGATCCCGGCCATATCGATTCCATCCTGATCGACGGCGCCAATCGCGCCCGCATCATCGCGGACGAGACCATGCGCGCGGCCAAGGACATCGTCGGCTTTATCCGCAAGCCCTGAGGTTCGACGGCACTGCAGCACGCGAACCCTTTGCGGCGCGCTTGTCTGGTATGGCCGCGCCGTGGCAGCATGCCGCCTGCTTGACGCAGCCCGGGACATTGCATGACCGCCCAGCGACGAAGCTACGAGACGGGTCACAAGCCGAAATGCCTTGTCATCGTTGACGACACCGCGGAATGGGACCGCGCGGTCTATTATGCCAGCCGCTGGGCGATGCGGGTCGACGGCGGGGTGGTGATGCTGCGCATCATCGAGACCGAAGAACAGAACCAGCAGTGGCTCGGGGTCGCCGATATCATGCGCGCCGAGGCCCAGGACGACGCCAATGCCGCGCTCGATCGCGCCGCCGGCCGCGCCAACGGCATCGCCGCCATTACGCCAGAGCGCGTGATCCGCGAGGGCGAGGCCACCGAGCAGATCCTCGACGTCATCGACCAGGACGTCGACATCACGATGCTGGTGCTGGCGGCCAATCCGGGCCCGGAGGGCCCCGGCCCGATCATCACCATGATGGCCGGCGTGGTCGGCTCGTTCCCGATCCCGGTCACGATCGTGCCCGGGGATTTGAGCGACGAAGACATCGACGCGCTCTCCTGACCAGGCCCGCCTGAAACGGCCCGGAAACCGCCCAATTGACGGGAATTGCAGGTGTTTTTCAGGTTCGCCGGACTTGATCGTGCGTTTGCGGTCGCCATCTGATAAGGAACCTTACGCGCCGGCCTTGAACCGGCGACGCCGGAGAAACCCATGTTCATCCAGACCGAAGCCACGCCCAATCCCGCTACCCTGAAATTCATTCCCGGCCGCGTCGTGCTCGACAGCGGCACCATGGAATTCGTCAATCCCGAGGCTGCCGCGCGCTCGCCGCTCGCCGCCAAACTGTTCGGCGTGCCCGGCGTCACCAGCGTGTTCTACGGCTCCGACTTCGTCACCGTGACCAAGGACGACAGCGACTGGCAGCACCTCAAGCCGGCGATCCTTGGCGCGATCATGGAGCACTACATGTCCGGCGCGCCGCTCCTGGCAGACGGCAGTGTCGCCAGCGACGAAGCCGCCGATCAGGAAGACGAGTTCTTTAGCGAAGGTGATGCCGAGACGGTCGCCACGATCAAGGACCTGATCGAAACAAGGGTGCGGCCGGCGGTCGCCAGCGACGGCGGCGACATCACCTTCCGCGGCTTCAAGGACGGCATCGTCTATCTCAACATGAAGGGCTCCTGCGCGGGCTGCCCGTCCTCCACCGCGACCTTGCAGCACGGCATCCAGAACCTGCTGAAGCACTTCGTGCCCGACGTGGTCGAAGTCCGGCCGATGTGATGATCTGATCGGCCAGATCTGTAGATGAATTCAGAGGATTTCGTCATGGCCGGGCTTGTCCCGGCGATCTACGTCTTGTCTTGTATAAAAGTAAGATAGACGTGGATGCTCGGGAGCGCCGACAAGTATACGTAGTCTGCGCAAGACAGACTACTATGCCCGGGCATGACGAGAACCGAAACCAATGCTGATCCTCGCCATCGACACCGCGCTCGATGCCTGCTCCGTGGGCGTGCTCGACACCCGCGCCAGCAAGCTGATTGCGCAGGAATCTCTGCCGATGAAGCGCGGGCATGCCGAAGCGCTGATGCCGTTGATCGTCCGCGTGATGAAGCAGGCGTCGCTGGCCTTCACCGCACTCGACCGTATCGCGGTGACCACCGGACCCGGCAGCTTCACCGGCCTGCGGGTTGGGCTTTCCGCCGCGCGCGGCATCGCACTGGCGGCCGGCAAGCCGGTCGTCGGCGTGACCACGCTGACGGCCTACGCCGCGCCAATCGTCAGCGCCAATAGCGCGGCACCGGTGATCTCGGCGATCGATGCGCGGCATGATCATGTCTATGTCCAGGTGGTCGCCGGCGACGGCAGCCCTTTGATGTCGCCGCGCGTCGCCGCGATCGAGGAGGTGCTTGCCGCCCGCCGGTTTGGCGTGCCGCATCTGGTCGGCAACGCCGCCGGGATTCTCGCCGAGCGCTGGCCAAAGGAAGCGACGGCGCCGTTTCAGGTCGATGCGTCCGCCGCGCCCGATATTACCTGGGTCGCCTGGCTCGGCGCCGCGGTTAGTCCGGAAACCGCACCGGCCCGGCCCTATTACCTGCGCGCGCCGGACGCGAAACCGGCCAAGGACATGCTGCAGAAAGCTGCGCAACCCCCGGCCTCATGATGGCGTGGCTGTCCGGATGGTTTGGTGGCGGCCCCGCCGTCGTCGAGCCCGCGTCGATGCGCGATGCGCGGCGCCTTGCTCAGTTGCACGGAGAATCGTTTCACCGCGGATGGGGTGAAGGCGAATTCGAGACTATGCTGACCGAGCGCAACACGCTGGTGCACCGCCTGCGGGCGGGCGGCAAAATCATCGGTTTCGCGGTGTCGCGGATGGCGGCGGACGAAGCCGAAATCTTGTCGATCGCGGTGTCGGCAAGCCATCGGGGTCGCGGCCTGTCCCGCGACCTGTTGCTGACCCATCTGGGGCATCTGGCGGGCCGCGGTGTGCGCACCATATTTCTCGAAGTCGAGGAAAATAACCAGCCGGCGCGCCGGCTCTATGAACGGGCCGGATTTAGCGTCGTGGGCCGCCGCGAACGCTATTACCAGCAGTCCGGCGGGGAACAATTGAACGCCCTGTTGATGCGCCGCGACTTGTCGTAGCGCTGGCGCGGTGGCACAAGTGGCTCGAATATGACGTGCGCATGATGCCGTCGCCAAACCACATTTTGGCGGATCATGTGCTTCTCCAAGGCGAAGATCATGACGGCACTGAAATCCACGTCCGCGCTCAAGGCCACCGGCATCGAAGCGCGCTGCGCCGCCACCGGCATGCGCATGACCGAGCAGCGCCGGGTGATCGCGCGCGTGCTGGCGGAAGCCGTGGATCATCCCGACGTCGAGGAATTGTACCGCCGCTGCGTCGCGGTGGACGACAAGATTTCGATCTCGACGGTGTATCGCACCGTAAAACTGTTCGAAGACGCCGGCATCATCGAGCGGCACGATTTTCGCGAGGGCCGCGCCCGCTACGAGCAGATGCGCGACAGCCATCACGACCATCTGATCAATCTGCGCGACGGCAAGGTGATCGAATTCACCTCCGAGGAAATCGAGAAGCTGCAGGCCGAGATCGCGCGCAAGCTCGGTTACAAGCTGGTCGATCACCGGCTTGAGCTTTATTGCGTGCCGCTCGACGACGACAAGTCCTGAGCAACCCGGTTCGCGTGAGCAAGACGCTGCAAACTAACCGCGGCAATTTCGATCTCGTCATCTTCGATTGCGATGGCGTGCTGGTCGACAGCGAACTGATTTCGTGCCGCGCACATGCGCAAATCCTGTCCCGTCACGGCTACGCCATCACTGAACAACAGGTGCTCGAGCGATTTCTCGGCGTCTCCGATCGCGAAGCGCGCCTGACCATCGAAGCCGAGAGCGGCCGCGCTCTGCCCGATGATTTCGAAGCGCAGGTCAAAGCGGCGACCCTGCAGTTCTATGCCGGCGATTTGCGCGCGATCGCAAACGTCGGCGACGCGATCGCCGCGATCGATCTTCCGAAATGCGTGGCATCGAGCGGCACACCTGAAAAAATAAGACACGGCCTCACTTGCGCCGACCTCTACGACATCCTCGCGCCCCATATCTTCTCGGCAACGCAGGTCAAGCGCGGCAAGCCCGCGCCGGACCTGTTTCTGTTTGCGGCGGAGCAGATGCGGACGTCGCCTGCGCGATGCGTCGTGATCGAGGACAGCGTGCCCGGAATCACCGGTGCGCTCGCCGCCGGCATGAGCGTGCTGGGCTTTTGCGGCGGCAGCCATTGCCGGCCCGGACACGCCGACAAGCTGCGCGCCGCCGGCGCCGCCACCATCTTTGACGATATGCGACAATTGCCGACATTGATCGCGGCCGAAGCCGCCGCGGACTCATAGACGCTCCGCACCCGGCGCCGAAGAAATTGGACGCATGTGACCCACCTCACAGTGGCCGTCAAAGCGCTGGTCTGATTTATTGCCGGCGGCCGGCAATCGACCGGCTCGAACCGGGATTATGGGGCCGGTAAAGACAGCGAACAGGCCAAAGGCCCGTAAAATCCAGCGTTCTTTCTCGCCTTTGTGCCGGTCCGTAGCCGGCCACCGGCCCCCGAAACGGCGATTCGCGACGGTCTGACGCTGGATTTCCGGCGTTTTGGCCTATAACTGAGGGCCGATATCGACCCGCGCGCCGTATTGGCGCCACGTCCAACCCGCACGCAGGTTCCATGAAGCCGCCGCGCAAGCTGCATATCAAGTCCTATGGCTGCCAGATGAACGTCTACGATGCGCAGCGCATGGTGGACACGCTGGCGCCGGAAGGTTTTGTCGAGACCGCAACCGTCGACGACGCCGATCTGGTGATCCTCAACACCTGCCACATCCGCGAAAAGGCTTCCGAGAAGGTCTACTCAGAACTCGGCCGGCTGCGTGTGGTCAAGGACGAAGCGGCGCGCAACGGGCGCGAGATGCGCATCGCGGTAGCCGGCTGCGTCGCGCAGGCCGAAGGCCAGGAGATCATCCGCCGCGCGCCCGCGGTCGATGTGGTGGTCGGGCCGCAAAGCTATCATCATTTGCCGCAACTGCTGGCGCACGCCAAGCGCCACGGCCGCGCGCTGGAGACTGAATTTCCAGTCGAAGACAAATTCGGCTTCCTCGCTCCGCCAAAGCCTGCGGCGATCCGCGCGCGCGGCATTTCGTCGTTCGTGACGGTGCAGGAAGGCTGCGACAAATTCTGCACCTTCTGTGTGGTGCCCTATACCCGCGGCGCCGAGGTGTCGCGGCCGGTGGCGAAGATCGTCGATGATGTCCGCAGACTCGCCGACAGCGGCGTCCGCGAGATCACCTTGATCGGGCAGAACGTCAATGCCTATCACGGCCAAGGTCCTGATGGACGGATCTGGTCGCTCGGCGATCTCATGTACCATCTCGCCGAGGTGCCGGGCATCGTGCGCCTGCGCTACTCGACCAGCCATCCCCGCGACGTCGACCAGACCCTGATCGACGCCCACCGCGACTTGCCGGCGCTGATGCCGTTCGTGCACCTGCCGGTGCAATCCGGTTCCGACCGGATCCTGGCGGCCATGAACCGCAAGCATAGCGCCGAGGATTACCGGCGGGTCATCGACCGGTTTCGCGCGGTCCGCCAAGATATTGCTTTCTCATCGGATTTTATCGTGGGCTTCCCCGGCGAAACCGAGGAAGATTTTGCCGCGACCCTCGCTCTCGTCACACAAATCGGATACGCTGGCGCTTATTCGTTCAAATATTCGCCGCGGCCAGGGACGCCGGCGGCGGACCTGCAGGAGACGGTGTCAGCGGCTGAGATGGACGAGCGATTGGTGCGGCTCCAGGAATTAATCGACAGCCAGCAATCGGCCTTCAATCAGGCTGCGATTGGCCGCACGGTCGACGTGCTGTTCGAACGCGCTGCCCGCAATCCCGGCCAGATCGTCGGACGCACCGCTTATCTGCAACCGGCGCATGTGATGGCCTCGCCCGATGTCATCGGACAGGTCCTGCCGGTGACCATCGAAAGTCTCGAGCGCTACAGCCTGCTGGGCACGCTCGCATCATCAGCCCATCCGCAGCCCGCATTTTCTCCTCCATTGCATACGGGAGCCTGAACCCTTGCCAAAAAGTGCATCGGATTCGTCTTCACTCGCTCCCAGCCGCAAACTCGACCGCGACATGCAAGTCCCACCCGAAACCCAGGTCGTCATCGACTTCGATGACAACAAGGGCGCATCGGCGCTGGTCGGGCCCTACGGGCAGAACCTGGCGTTGATCGAACGCCGGCTCGGCGTGGTGGTCGATTCCCGCGGCAATCACATCACCATCGCCGGATCGCGCGACGGCTGCGACGCCGCACGGCGCGTGCTGGAGACGCTGTACGCCCAGGCCACCCAGGGCCACGATCTGGCGCAGGGCGATGTCGAAGGCGCCATCCGCGCCGTGATCGCGCAGGGCTCGCTGTTCGAATTCGACCCCAAATCCGCCAAGCAGGCATTCGACACCATCAATCTGCGCAAGCGCCCGGTGCGGGCGCGCACCGCCGCCCAGGACGCCTATATCCGCGCGCTCAAGCGTCATGAACTGGTGTTCGGCATCGGCCCCGCCGGCACCGGCAAGACGTGGCTTGCGGTGGCGCACGCCGCGCAATTGTTCGAGCGCAAGGAAGTCGACCGCATCATCCTGTCGCGGCCCGCTGTGGAAGCCGGCGAACGGCTGGGCTTCCTGCCCGGCGATTTGCGCGAGAAGGTCGATCCGTACCTGAGGCCGATCTACGACGCGCTGTATGATCTGATGGATTCGCGGGTGGTCGAGCGCGCGCTGCAGACCGGCGAGATCGAGATCGCGCCGCTGGCCTTCATGCGCGGCCGCACCCTGACCAACGCCGCCATCATCCTCGACGAAGCGCAGAACACCACGTCGATGCAGATGAAGATGTTTCTGACCCGGCTCGGTGAAAACAGCCGCATGATCATCACCGGCGATCCCAGCCAGGTCGATCTGCCGAACGGCCAGGCGTCCGGCCTCGCCGAAGCCGCCAAGCTCTTGGATGGGGTCGAAGGCATCGCCCAGGTGAAATTCACGGCCGAGGACGTCATCCGCCATGAACTGGTGGCGCGGATCGTCGCCGCCTATGAAGGATTGCCGCAACGAGCGGCAACCGCCAAATCTTGATGCGAACATTTTACGCCGCGCGCGCTGGGACCTGTTTCCCATCGCCGGAGAAATTCTAGTCCGATGGCGCCTGTTGCCCTTCCAATATCAGACGTTCTCATCGTCGCCGATTGCTGGCTGGCGCAGCCGGACGTCGAACCCGTGATCCTTCGCGCCATCGCGATGGCGGCCGAGATCGCCGACGCCGATCATGGCGAAGCCGAACTCGCGGTCATGCTGACCGATGATGCCGGCATTCGCACCCTCAACAGCAACTGGCGCGGCATCGACAAGCCGACCAACGTGCTGTCGTTTCCTGCCTTGCCGCCGACCGGCCCTGTTGGTCCAGACGATGCACCGCGCATGCTCGGCGACATCGCCATTGCCTATGAGACCGTGCGCAAGGAAGCCGATGAGGAACAAAAGCCGTTCGATCACCATCTGAGCCATCTGGCTGTCCACGGCTACCTGCATCTGATCGGCTACGACCACGAAAACGACGCCGACGCTGAAGCGATGGAGAGCCTCGAGACCGAGATTCTCGCACAGCTCGGCATTCCCGATCCGTATTCTGATCGAGATCCGGATACGGACCGGGAGCGGATGGACTGAGATGCCGGACTCCGACCCTACCCACGACAACCCGAAAGACACCCGCAATTTGCCGGCGGTGGTGCAGGACGGCGAGGTCATGCGTCCCGCCGCCGACAACTGGCTGGTGCGCGCGATCCGCACGCTGTTCGGCTGGAAGCCGGGCTCGGTGCGCGATGATCTGCAGGTCGTGCTCGATGCCAGCACGCCGGACGAAGTGGGCTTTTCGGCGATCGAGCGCACCATGTTGCGCAACATCCTCGGCCTGCACGAACGCCGCATCGCCGACGTGATGATCCATCGCGCCGACATCGTCGCGGTCAAGCGCGACATTCCGCTGGGCGAGTTGATGAGCCTGTTCGAGAGCGCGGCCCATTCGCGGCTCGTGGTCTACAATGAAACGCTCGACGATCCCGAAGGCATCGTTCACATCCGCGACCTGCTGGCGTTCATGACCGCACGCGCGCGCGTGACCGAAACCGGCAAGGCGAAGCGCAAGAAGGCCTACCCCGCGGGCCTCGACCTGCGCGCGGTCGATCTCGCGCTGCCGCTTGCCGAGGCCAATATCATCCGCAAGCTGATCTTCGTGCCGCCGTCGATGCGCGCAATCGACCTGTTGGTGCAGATGCAGGCCTCGCGGATTCATCTGGCGCTGGTGGTCGACGAATATGGCGGCACCGACGGCCTGGTGTCGATCGAGGACATCGTTGAACAGATCGTCGGCGAGATCGACGACGAGCACGACAGCGACGAGCCGCCGTCGATCGTGCGGCAGCCGGACAATTCCTTCATCGCCGACGCGCGTGCCAGCCTCGACGACGTCCGCTCGGTGATCGGCGAGGATTTCGTCACCGGTGAAGCCGGCGAGGAAGTCGAGACGCTGGGCGGCTATCTCGTGACCCAGGTCGGGCGCCTGCCGGTGCGTGGCGAGGTTATTTCGGGCCCCGGCACCTACGAAATCGAAGTGCTCGATGCCGATCCGCGGCGCGTCAAGCGGCTGCGCATCGGGACGCGCAAGGAACGTCCCGCGCCCCGCACCCAGCGAGAGACCCGCCGCCGCGAAAACGCGCCGGACGTAAATCCCGCGCAGGCCAATGACAACACCAGCCCGCCATCGGCCGATGGAGCCAGTTCCTCGTGAGTGCCGCGAATAAGCTCCGCGCCGCGGGCCTTGCGATCATCCTGGCCTGGGGATGGAAGCGCGCTGCCATCGCGCTCGTCGCGGGCGCGTTGTCGTCGCTGGCGATGGCGCCGTTCAATGCATGGCCGGTGCTGTTCCTGACATTTCCGGTCATGATCTGGCTGATCGACGGCGCCGGCGCCGGACGCGCGCGCGGCGTGCCCGCAGCAGCGATGGCCGGCTGGTGGTTCGGCCTCGGCTATTTCGTCCCGGGCCTGTACTGGATCGGTTACGCGTTCCTGGTCGATGCATCGACCTTCGCATGGTTGCTGCCGTTCGCGATCCTGGGCCTGCCGGCCTATCTCGCGCTGTTCACCGCGTTCGGCTTCGGCTTCGCGCGCTTGATCTGGACCCGTGATGCGTCGCGCGTGCTCGCACTCGCGGCGGCGCTGACCGTGGCTGAATGGCTGCGCGGCCACGTGCTGACCGGCTTTCCGTGGAACGCGTTCGGTTACGCCCTCACGGAACCGTTGGCGCTGGCGCAAACCGGATCGCTGATCGGGCTGTGGGGCCTGACTTTTCTGAGCGTCGCGATCTTCGCCAGTCCGGCCGTGCTGATCGACGGAACCTCGCGCGGGCGCAAGCCGTGGATTGCGCCGGCGCTGGCCCTGCTGCTGCTCGTCGGCATGGGGATTTTCGGCGTGGTTCGCCTGACGCAGCGGCCGACGAAACTCACCAACGTCAAGCTGCGGATCATGCAGCCCAATCTGCAGCAGGATGTTCGCTTCAACTACTCTGCCAAGGCAGAGGTGATGCAGAAATATCTGACGTTGTCCGATCGCGCGTCGGGTCCGCAATCCACCGGCGTTCGCGACGCCAACGTCCTGATCTGGCCGGAATCGGCCTTTCCGTTTTTCCTGACGCGCGAAGCCGACGCGATGGCGCAGATCGCCGACCTCTTGCCGAAGGGGACCGTGCTGATTACCGGCGCGGTCCGCGCGCCGGATCTGCCGCCCGGCGTCAAGATCACCCGCGCCTATAATTCGATTTACGTCATCGACCACGACGGCAGCGTGCTGTCGGTTTACGACAAACTGCATCTGGTGCCGTTCGGCGAATATTTGCCGTTCCAGAACTGGATGGAGAGGCTCGGCTTCGAGCAGCTCACCAAGGTTCAGGGCGGCTTCATTCCAGGCTCGGTTCGCCGCACGCTGGACATCCCGAATGCACCGCACGCGCTACCCTTGATCTGCTACGAGGCTATCTTTCCCGGCGACATTGCGTCGCGCGACAATCGGCCGGGCTGGATAGTCAATCTGACCAATGACGGCTGGTTTGGAATCTCGACCGGCCCCTATCAGCATTTGCAGCAGGTGCGGCTGCGCGCGATCGAGGAAGGATTGCCGGTGGTGCGCGCCGCCAATGACGGTATCTCCGCGGTCATCGATCCTCTGGGGCGGATTGTCGCGCAGCTTGGCCTCGGCCTTGAGGGTGTGCTGGATTCAAGCCTGCCGTCTGCGATTCCGCCGACGATCTACACCCGCACCGGCGACATCCCCGCCGCGATTTTCGTCGCCTGCGGCCTGATTTTCGCGATCCGGCGGCGCGCCGCGAAACGAGCTTCCTGACCTCGGCCGATTCATGTTTGGTTTGGATACCGCTGGAAGCCAGGCGCGCGCTGCGTCTCCGGTTGACAGATTAGCCTTCATTCGCAATCTGGCCACAGTAATGACGAATAAATTCAGCCGATTGAATTCAAATTGTTCGCATTCCTGATCGGCCTCCCGGCTGAATTCGATGATGCTTACTCCACGGCCGATGCATTTTCGTTTTGCCTCATCCCCTCGCGTAGTCTCAAGGAGTGTTGGAGATGTCGACCAAAGCGCCCAATCCTGTCGATAAATATGTCGGCAGTCGTGTGCGCATGCGCCGCATCATGCTCGGTATGAGCCAGGAAAAGCTCGGCGAAGCATTGGGCCTCACCTTCCAGCAGGTTCAGAAATACGAGAAGGGCACCAACCGGGTCGGCGCCAGCCGCATTCAGCAGATCTCCGAAATACTGCAGGTGCCGGTCTCGTTTTTGTTCGAGGGAGGACCAAGCGGCGCCGCGAGCGCAGGCGGATTCAGCGATAGCGCTTCGCCCGCCTATATTTCCGATTTCCTCGCGACGTCGGAGGGGCTGGCCTTGACCCGTGCCTTCACCCGCATTTCCGACGCCAAGCTTCGGCGCAGCATTGTCGATATGGTCGAGCAGATCGCCGCGCGCGAAGGCCCGGACCGGCGCTGAGATTTGGTCGTTTTGGTTTGCGAGACAATTTGGTTTGAGAGACTTGGAAATCTGGACTATGCCGTCATGATGTTCGTTCTGAAGGCAGCATATTCCGATGACCGCCCCCTCCAATCCCTTTGACGCCAGAGCCATCCTCGACGGCATCCGCCGCTGGGTCGAGATGGAAACGCCGACCGAAGCCCCTGATCACGTCAATCGGCTGGCGACTGTGGTCGCGGACGGCTATC
>Ga0193716_1002118_pt1 | contig 11336 bp, 12 predicted proteins | sample U2c1metaG_FD_145901 | JGI IMG/M metagenome (GOLD analysis project Ga0193716, IMG submission 145901) | Soil microbial communities from a riparian zone of the East river system, Colorado, United States - U2c1 | ecosystem: Environmental > Terrestrial > Soil > Riparian zone | place: USA: East River...
CGCAGGAAGCCGAGCAAGGCGTCGAGCGTGCGCGAGTACGGCGGGCGGATGCCGACGGAGAAGAGCAGCTGGATCACGATGTAGAGGATGATCAGCAGCGTGTAGACGTAGATCAGCGTCGAGAGGTAGTCGGCGATCTGCGTGCGGGCGCTGGCGAGAAGCATCGCGTCAGCCCGCCTTCGGCCGGGGACTTGCGCCGGAGGACGGAGCGCCTGGCGCAGGCTGCAGAACGGCGTCGAGGGCGTCGCTGAAGGCGGCGCGCAGGCCTGCGCGCTCGAGCGCGTCGAGCCCGCGCGCAGTGATCCCGCCGGGCGAAGTGACCTCGCGGCGCACGGCGACGGTGTCATAGCCGCGCGTGCGCAACAGCTCGGCAGTGCCGGCGAGCGTCTGCACGACGAGCTCGGCGCCCTGGGCGGCGGGGATGCCCTTGCGCACGCCGGCGTCGATCTGCGCCTCGGCGACGAGCGCGACGTAGGCGGGTGCGCACGACATCAGGCCCATGGCGACGTCGACGAGCGCGTCGTCGAGCACGACGAGCGTGCCGAGCTCGGCGAAGGCGGAGGCGACGAGCGCATCGAGCGAAGCGTCGCGGTCGGGGTGCTCGCGTTCGGCCTTGTCGGCGGCGTCGCGCCCCTGCACGACGGCGCCCTGGCGCACCTCGACGGGCAGCGAGGGGATGAAGCGGTACACGGGGATGCCCGGATAGGCCTCGCGTAGCGATTGCAGCGGCGTGGCGGCGAGGATCGAGGCGACGGCCTTGGCGTGCGGCGCGACTTCGGCCGCCACGTCGTTGAGCTGCGCGGGCTTGTGGCAAAGCACGACCAGGTCGGCGCGCTCGGCGACTTCGGCGTTGCTTGCGAGCGTCTCGCCGCCGAGCTCGGCCGCCAGCGCCTCAGCCCGCGCGTGCACGGGGTCGGCGCACAGCACGGACTTGCCCCACCCGCGGGCCAGCGCCCGCGCCATGTTGCCTGCTCCGATCAGCCCAACTTGCATACAACCATCCAGACTAGACCTAGGCCCGGGTCGTCGAGCCGTGCCTAGCTCTGATTGAAAAAGCCCTTCTCGATCAGACGGGCTCTCTCCTCGGCGGAGATCTCGACGTTGCGCGGCGTCAGCATGAAGACCTTGTCGGCGATCCGCTGCATGCCGCCGTCGAGCGCATAGGTGAGCCCGGAGGCGAAGTCGATCAGGCGCTTGGAGAGGTCTGTTTCGGCGGACTGCAGGTTGAGGATCACGGGAACGGAGTCCTTGAACCTGTCGGCGATCTGCTGGGCGTCGTTGAAGGACTTGGGGATCACCAGGTGCACGCGGACATCGCCGTTGGGCGCAACCGACTTGAGCACGGTCGTTGGCCGTCCCCCACCGCGGCGAGAGCCGCCTTCCTCCTCGGCGAAGATGTCGTCGAACTCGTCACGGCGACGTCGCAGACGGCGCACGTTGGGCCGCTCGCGGTAGCGATCCTCGATCTCCGCCTCGGGCGGAGCATCATCGAAGTCGTCGTGATACTCCTCGGCAAGGCCGAAGTAGACGAGCGCACTGTGCCAGGAGTCGCGGAAAGCCATTGCAGTAGGTGCGTTTTTCGCCCGGCAGGCCAGATTCCCTGCTCGTGGCGGATTCCCTGCCCATGCTAGTCGCCGTTCCCGCAGAATGCGCGGGCGGGTCGGCGACAACCGTGTGCCGAGAGCGCCTCGGCGGCGAACGCGAGCGTCCGCCGCCAACGCGAACGCCAATCGTACAGCTTCGTGTCGATTCGCACGATGCTCGTCCGGGTGTTGTCCATGCCCGCCGCGGCGAGGCATTCGCCGCCCCTTCAGGGCACGTCACGGCCGGCCCGATCCACCCCTGCACCGGGCCCGCGCGAAAACATGCGCCCGTTTGAGGGGTGACGGATCGGCCAGCCCACCCGTCGGTGTCATCGGGGCGGCGGCACCCGCTTCGCACGGGCCCGTCGGCTCCCAATCGCCAACCGCGACAGAGACCTCCCGGCAACGATTGACAATTCGTCGAGCGAGCCCTCCGGCCCCGATCGTCGCCTACGTGTTTTTGACTCCCCACTGTTTGTTTCTGTCTCGGGGAGGTGCGTGCCCCAACTGACAGCGGAGCCTCTCTCTCGTCGCGCGTACAGCCCTACGCCAGTTGGGAATTCCGTGTTTCTGACTCCGCCGAGCAGCATGCACGAGTGATTATGTGCACTGTCTACCTGGAGTGGCTTGCCAAGAGGACGAACTATGTCTCGTTCTTGACTTCCAAGCGAACCCTCGGGTAGCCTCGCCGCCGACGTTAATCGGGGAAGGGAAAATCGGGGAAGGGCTGCGTTCACCGCACTGGAGTGGGTGGGTACGCCTTCGATCCCAAGGCCAGGCAAGGCGGGAGAAGCGCGGATGGGGAGAGCGATGGGGATTGCTCGACGGTCCTTGGCACGGGGCTCGGTGCTTGCACCGGATCCGGCGCCTGCGCTGCCGCATTTCAACCGACAGCGGCTGTGCCATGCAACGCGCTCTCGACTCCGGTTTGCACTCGGATCTCACAAGCGCGCTCGACTCGACTGTTCACCGAGCTACATGCAGATGCGCGTAGCGTCGGGCATTCGAGGGAGAGCTCAGCCACCTCCGTCAAACCAGACCAAGAAGGAGCACAGCACAGTGAAACGCATAAGGACGCTCGGAGTCTGCCTCGTCGCCATGTTCGCGATCGGTGCGGTTGCAGCGGCAGGCGCCTCCGCGGCAGAACCGCCAACATTCAAATCGTGCGTAAAAGCTGCGAAAGTCGGCAAAACGTACGTCGGTAAGTTCACGAGCAAAGAATGCACCCCTGCGAGCAAAGTCGAAACCGGCGGTAAATACGAACTCGCCGAAGTCGAATCGGGTACGCCATTCACGATCAAAAGCAAAGCCACGACCCTGACGGTCGAAGGCAAATTGGTGAAGTGCAAGAAGGACAAAGGCGCCGGGCAGATCGTCGCGAGCGAAGCCGAGTTCCTGACGATCACCTTCGAAGGTTGCGCCATCAACGGCAACAAAAAAGAACCGTGTACGACGACCGGGCACGCGGCGGGAACGATCGTTACCGACGAACTGATCGGCGAGCCGAAGTGGATCAATGCGAGCGAAACCCAGATCGGCCTCGTGGTATTCGGGCTCGAATTCGTATTTGCGGAATTCGACTGTGGGAAAGGGCCTATCGCGCTCAACAGCATCGTGATCGGAGCCGCCACCAACACGAAAAAGGGCATCACGGTCGCGTTCAAAGTCAGCGCTGGTAAACAGGAACAGCGCGCCTACTGGCAAGAAGGGGAAGAACAGACCAACTTCGGCGAAACGCTGCCGTTCCACCTGTACACGAACCCGGGCGAAAAAGAAGCGACGTTGGAAAGCGCCGAGGAACAGGGTCCGAAAGGCGTCGGGATCTTCGCAAGCTGAAGACTTGTCGCGACGATGACGTGCAGGGGGCCCCATGGGGCCCCCTGCACCCTCGCCGGCCAGACTAGACGTACAAGCTCGTGCCGATGCGCACGATCGTTGCACCCTCCTGCACGGCGACGAGGTAGTCCTGGGAGGTGCCCATCGAGAGGTGCTCGAGCCCATGCTCAGCGGCCAGCTCGCGCAGCCTCGCGAACCACGGCCTGCTCTGCTCGGGGTCGTCGGCGAGCGGGGGCATCGTCATCAGGCCGGCCACGGGCACGGGCGAGCGCTCGATGAACCCGCCGAGCTGCTCAGGCGCAACGCCGGCCTTCTCCGTCTCGCCGGCGATGTTGACCTCGATCAGGATCCGCAGGCCGCTACGGGCCTGCGGCAAGCAGCGCTCCAGCGCGCGCAATGCGGACTCCGAGGCGACTGAGTGGATCAGCCGCACGTAGGGCACGATTTCGCGCACGCGGCGACTCTGCAGCTGCCCGATGAAGTCCCACTCGAACAGCTCGCCGTGCGCGGCGTGCTTGGCCTGCAGCTCCTGCGCGCGGTTCTCGCCGACGAGCCGGATGCCTGCCTCGGCGAGCAGCGGCAGATCCTCGCCGCGCACGTACTTGATCGCCGCGAGCAGCTCAACCACGCGCGGATGCCGATCGGGACCGGTGTGCACCGAGCGCTCGGCGGCAGCGTCGATCTCCTCGCGCACGCGTGACACGTTGGCGCGGATGCGCTGCACGTCGAGGTCCTCGATCAAGCGCGCCATGCGATGCCCGAGCCTCCGCTCATCGGACCCATGCGATCCCGGCCTGCCTTCCGGCAGCCTTGCCCTGGCGACGGTGGGAGAAGAAGCGCTCGTCGCAGATCGTGCAGGCGTCGGCGTGCGAGACGCTCATGACGCCGGCGGCGAGCAGTTTGTCGACGGCGAGCGCGCGCAGGTCGATGTTCTTGCCGCGCCGATACTCGCCGTCCGTGCCGAACGTAGCGCGCACCTCCTCGCCGACCTCGTAGCAGCAGACTCCGGCGCCAGGGCCGACGATCGCCTCGATCGGACCCGTCGCGCCCAGCTCGTGCAACGCGCGGACGGCCTCCTCGAGCACGCCGGCAGCGAGCCCGCGCCAGCCGGCGTGGGCGATCCCCACGATTGCCCCTCCCCCGTCAGCTCCCGCTCCTTCGGCCACGGCCCCGAGCGCGACCGGTAGGCAGTCGGCGGTGAGCACCATCGCGCCGACCCGAGCGAGCGCCGTCGCATGTCCGTCGGCGTCGATCCCGACCGGCTCTCCCCCGCCACCGGCAACCTCGTACACGCGCTGCACGGTCGAGCCATGGGCCTGTCGGCTCGCGCAGAGCCAGTCCAAGCTCAGGTCCTCGCATAGCCGGTCGCGGGCTGCACGCCCTTGCCCATGCCTGTCTCCGGTCTGCGTCGAGAGGTTGCCGTGCGCACGCGAGGTGAACAGCGCGCGGGCGCCGCCTGGAAGCTCGCACGAGAAGCCCTCGGCGTGCTCGGTCACACGGGCAGTCGCTGGAGCTCCCTCCTCGGGGGCGCGCGCCGTGCTCACGCGTCCTCCATCGCAGCGGCCAGCTCTGCGCCGCGCTCGTCCTCGGCGCCGGCCAGCTCGCCGTCGAGCTTGCACATCAGCGCATGGCGCAGGCGCCGGCCGATCTCGGGACCCCGAGACACGCCCGCAGCGAGCAGGTCTTCGCCACCGATCTCGAGCTCCACATGGCGCAGCTGGGAGAGCCAGCGCTGCGCGGCGCCGGCCGCGTCGCTGTGGCCCGCGGCCCCTGCGATGGCAGCGCCGAGCGCGATCGCCTCGAGCGGCTCGCCGTGCAGGACGCCATATATCTGCGAAGGCTTACCGGCGTGCCTTAGGCGCTCTGCGATACGCGGGGCAAGGATCGCGCTGCGCACAGCTCGCTCGCGCTCGGGCCCCGGGAACTCGTAGCCATCGAGTAGGGCGCGCAGGCGTGTCTGGTAATCAGTTGAGTCATAGGAATGCCCAGGGCGTAGCAGCGAGGCGAGCAGCAGCACATCCGGCCACGCATCCGGTGGCGACGGCAGCTCGGCAAGCGCCGCGCGCGCGAGTAGTACGTCCAGCTCGATCGCGTCGTGCAGCGCCGAGAGCACACCGAGTTGCTGCAACGACTCGAGCGCCGCCACGGGGTCGGGCTCTGCGAGCGTTAGGCGCAGCTCCGCGCCGATCCGCGCCGGCGAGACCGTGTCGAGCGCGCCTGCGGCGATCGCCTGTTCGGCCAGGCGCGCAGTGTGCTGATCGGGCCCGAAGCCCAGCCGAGCGGCATAGCGCGCCATCCGCAAGAGGCGCGTGGGGTCATCGAGGAAGCTACGCTCGTGCAGCACGCGCAGCCGTAGCGCGGCGAGATCCTCCAGGGCACCCCCAGCGCAGCGGAGCTCCGCGCGACCGGGTCCGCCGAGCCGCACGGAGATCGTGTTGACGGTGAAGTCGCGCCGCGCGAGATCATCTTCGACCGTCCCCTGTCCAACCTCGGGCAGTGCACCTGGATGGGCATAGCGCTCGCTGCGGCGCTCGGCGATGTCGATGCGCCCTTCAGGCCATTCGACGGTAGCCGTGCCAAAGCGATCGTGGACGTGCGGCGCCGGCGTGTCCGCCCGAGAGCGGTGATCATGCGAGAGTTTTTCGGCAAGCGATTCGGCCAACCCCGCGGAGTCGTCCGCTACGACGACATCCAGCTCGCGTGGGGTGCCCCTGGCATCGAGCAGCAGGTCGCGAACGGCACCGCCGATCAGCTCGATGTCCGCGCGTCTCTCGGCCAGCTCGAGTAGCTCACGGCCGCCCGGCAGCTGGCGCAGGCGCTCGATCACTGCCGCGCCGTCCGACGGCGCCAGTCCGGCGCTCGACTCCTCCACGCTCGATCTCTCCACGCTCGACACCTCGCGCCCTTGGCCTCGCGCGCGGCCTCAGCCCACGCGCACGGGTATCCCGGCTGCGACGAGGTGCGCCTTGGCCTCGGCGATCGTGTGACGGCCGTAGTGGAAGATCGAAGCGCACAGCGCCGCGTCGGCACCCGCGCGCAGGGCTTGCGCGAGGTGGTCGAGCTCGCCGGCCCCGCCCGAGGCGATCACCGGGACGCTGACGGCCTCGCTGACGGCTTCGATCAGCGGCAGGTCGTAGCCGTCGTTCGTGCCGTCGCGGTCCATGCTCGTCAGCAGGATCTCGCCCGCGCCGCGCTCGACGCCCTCGCGCGCCCACTCGACCACGTCGCGTCCTGTCGGTGTGCGCCCCCCCGCCAGGTATGCCTCCCACTTCGACGGGTGCTCGAGCCCCTCTCCGACGAACGGATCCGCTTTGGCGTCAATCGCCAGCACTACACACTGCGAGCCGAACACCTCGGCCAGCTCGTTGATCAGCTCCGGCCGCTTCAGGGCGGCCGAGTTGACCGAGACCTTGTCCGCGCCCGCGTCGAGCACCGCCTGAGCATCCTCCGCCGAGCGGATGCCGCCGCCGATCGTGAACGGTACGAACACGTCGTCCGCCGTCGCGCGCGCCAGCTTGGCGATCGTGTCGCGCTTCTCGTGCGTCGCCGTGATGTCGAGGAAGATCAGCTCGTCGGCGCCCTCGCGGTCGTAGTGCGCCGCCAGCTCGACCGGATCGCCCGCATCACGGATGTCGAGGAATTCGACGCCCTTGACGACGCGCCCCGCATCGACGTCGAGGCACGGGATGATGCGCTTGAAGTGCACCGGACTACGGTAGCCGTCTGTTCACGGGGCGGCGGGAACGACTGCATAGCCACACGCGACCGTTGCGTCCGCCAGATCGCGATCCCACGTGACCGTGACCAGCGCAGCATCTTCGATCGCGATCGCCGAGGCGAGATGAACGGCGTCGTACCCGCGCAGACCGTGAAGCTCGGCCAGTTCGCCGGCAAACCGCGCCAGCGCGCCGTCCAGACCGATCACGCGAAGCTCGGCGTACAGGCCGTCCATCGCGCGCACGGCGCTGCGCAGCGTGCGCTTGTCGATCCGGCCCGTTCGCAAGGCTGACGCAGCCGCCGCACGCGCCTCTGGGTATATGAGCTGGCTGGACGCCACCGACTCGGCTTTGTCCCACAACTCTTTGGCTACATCTGAGCCCTGCTCGGCGAAGATGAGCTTGATCAGCGCCGACGTGTCGAAGTAGGCAATCAGCGCCGCTGCTCGGCGACGAGGTCAGATACCGGTTCGAGCGAGCGAAGCTGCCGGTGCTCTGTGCTGCTCCGCTTGCGCTGGGTCGGCTCTCGCACGAGTCCACGCGCGCGCAGATCGGCGAGCGGGTTCGCTGCGTCCATGGGCGAGAGGCGGGCTACTCGCCTGCCGCGCATCGTCACCACCACCTCACCGCCCTCGGCGGCATGGCGCACATACCGGCTCAGCTGATCGTGCAGCTCACGAACGCCGACTTCGGTCTTCGGCTGATGTAGCGTCATTTACTGAAGGATAGACGCTACATGCGGACGATGCAAGGCGGCCGGTGCGGACGGCGGTGCATCCCGCAAGCGGCCGGGCCTATAGCCGTCGCGCTCAGCTATCGAGCGCCTCGAGCGCCTCGGCGACCGTGAAACGCCGCTCGTACAGCGCCTTGCCGACGATCACGCCGTCGAGGCCGTCGAGTTGCTGCTCGCCGCGCAGACGCGCAATCGCTTGCAGGTGCTGCAGCTCGCCGATGCCGCCCGAGAGGATCACGCTGCCGTCGCCGGCCGCGCGAGCCGCCATTGCCGCATCCTCACCGTCGATGCCGTCGAGCATCCCATCGTGGTCGATGTTCGTGTAGACGAAGCGCTTGACCCCGCCGGAACCCTCGCTCCAGCGTTCGATCGCCTCGCGCGCCGAGACCTTCGTCGCCTCCAGCCAGCCGTGCGTTGCGACGAAACCGTCGCGCGCGTCGATCGAGATCAGCACGTTCTCGTGGCCGTGCTCTTCCATCGCGCGAAACGGCAGCTCCGGATCCGTGAAGATCGCCGTTCCCAGGATCACGCGCCTCGCGCCCGCTTCGAAGGCCGCCTGGATCGAGACGTCCGAGCGCAGGCCGCCGCCGAACTGCACCGGCAGGCCGAGCTGCTCGACGATCGCGCGCAGATGCTCGATGTTGACCGGCTCGCCGCTCTTCGCCCCGTCCAGGTCGACCACGTGCAGGTAACGCGCGCCTTCTTCAGCGAACGCGCGTGCCGCCGACAGCGGGTCCTGGTCATAGACCTTCTTCGCCTCGAAGTCGCCCTTGATCAGGCGCACCGCGTTGCCGCCGAGGATGTCGATCGCCGGGTAGAGATTCACCGTGCGGAAGCGTCAGATGCCGGCTTGCACGCCGGTCGTGCCCGCCGCGCTTGGCTCGCGCGCGGCCACGCAGATACCGGCGAAGTTAGCGAGCAGGCGCAACCCCGCCGCCGAGGACTTCTCCGCGTGGAACTGCACGCCGCAGAACGAGCCCTTCTGCACGGCCGTCACGAACGGCGCGCCGTAAGTAGTCATGCCAAGCACGTCCTCCTCGCGCTCCGGCTCCGCCGCCAGCGAGTGCACGTGGTAAAAGGCGCATTCCAGCGGCAGCTCCGCGATCAGCGGCGAGTCCGGTTTCGTGAAGCGGACCTCGTTCCAGCCGATGTGCGGCAGCTTCAGCGTCCCCGCGCGCAGCCCGTGCACCTCGCCCGCGATCAGGCCCAGGCCGTCCGCACCGCCCAGCTCGCTCGAGTGCTCGAACGCCAGCTGCAGCCCAAGGCAGATGCCGAGCACCGGCGTGCCGTCCTCGACACGGTCGCGGATCAGCTCGTCCAGGCCCAGCTCGCGCAGGTGCTCCATCGCGCGCGGGAATGCCCCCACGCCCGGAACAACCAGGCCGTCGGCCTGTCGCAGGTGGTCGATGTCGGAGCTGACGCTCGCGCGCACGCCGACGTGCTGCAGCGCCTTCTCGACCGAGCGGCGGTTGCCCATGCCGTAGTCCACGACTGCGATTTCGACAGGCTCTTCGATCAGCGGCGTCATGAGGTCAGCGTCCCCTTCGTGCTCGGCACGCCGCTCTCGCTCGGGTCGATCGATGCCGCCTGGCGCAGCGCGCGCGCGAACGCCTTGAACGCCGCCTCGATCATGTGGTGCGCGTTCGTGCCTGCTTCCACGCGCAGGTGCAGCGTCAGCTTGGCCGCGTTGGCCAGCGCGCGGAAGAACTCCTCCGTCAGCTCGTGCTCGAAGCCGCCCGTCGAGCCTGGCGGCAGCTCCGCCTCGAACAGCGTGAACGGGCGGCCCGAGATGTCCAGCGCGCAGCTCGCGCGCGCCTCGTCCATCGGCACCGTCGCCGCGCCGTAGCGGACGATCCCGCTGCGGTCGCCCAGCGCGCCGTCGAGCGCCTGGCCGAGCACGATCGCCGTGTCCTCCGCCGTGTGGTGCGCGCCTGTCTCCAAGTCGCCCGTGACCTTCACTTTCAAGTCCAGGCGCCCGTGGCGCGCGAGCAGGTCGAGCATGTGGTCGAGAAAGCCCACGCCCGTCTCGCGCGTGCCCGCCCCCGTGCCTTCGAGCGTCAGCGACAGGCGCACGTCGGTCTCGCCCGTGCGACGCTCGATGCTCGCCGTCCTTTCATTCTCTTTACTCATAAAAATTGTCGCTCAGTTCAGCCGTCTGACCCATTGTCGCCGATCCGCGCCTCCATCGAGCGCGCGTGCCACTCGAAGCCCTCCGCGCGCGCGATCGGCACGCCCGCGCTGGCCAGCTTGCCCGCGGCGGCCGGCGAGACGCGCACCTCGGCCATGCGCCGGCGGAAGTGGCGCGGGGAGAGCATCGAGGCGAAGCGCGCCGCGCCGACCGTCGGCAGGATGTGGTTCGAGCCGGCCACGTAGTCGCCGAACGCCGTCGCGCTCGACGCGCCGACGAACAGGCACCCCGCCGAGCGCACGCGCGAGGCCTGCGCCTCCACGTCCACGCCGATCAGCTGCAGGTGCTCCGGCGCGAACTCGTTCGCGATCTGAATCGCCTGTTGCGAGTCGAGCGCCTGCACGAGCGCGAACGTGCCCGCCGCTGCGCCGCTTCCCGGCAGCTCGGCGTCCAGTCGCTGGAGCGCGTTGCCGAGCGCCTCGATCGCGCCCGGGCCCGCCGAGACGCCGACGACCAGGCTGCCTTCGCCGTGCTCGCCCTGCGCCAGCATGTCGAGCGCCGCCAGCTCCACATACCCCTCGTTCAGCTCCGCGCCGAGCACGACCAGCAGGTCGCTCGGGCCCGCGAAGCCGTCGATCCCGACCTTCGCCGAGAGCTGCGCCTTGGCCTCCTGCACGTACAGGTTGCCCGGCCCCACGATCACGTCCACGCGCTTGACCGTCTCCGTGCCGTGCGCCAGCGCCGCGATCGCCTGCGCCCCGCCCATCCGGTAGACGCGCTCCACGCCGCACAGCCGGCACGCGCCGAGGATTGCCGCGTCGATCTCGCCGTCATCGCCCGGCGGGCTGCACACGGCCACGTCGAACACGCCCGCCGCGCGCGCCGTGACGACGCCCATCGCCACAGTGCTCGGATATGGCGCGCGGCCGCTCGGGACGTAGATCGCCGCCGAGTCGACCGGCATCTCGCGCAGCGCGATCCGCTGGCCCTGTGGCAGGTCGACCGTCGCGTCGCGCCCGACGCCCGCATCCGCAACCTGCGCGACGTTCGCGATCGTCACCTGTAGGCCCGCCACGAGCTCGAGCGGCATCCGCTTGATCGCCTCGTCGAGGTCCTCCGGCGCGACGAGCAATGGGCTCGGCTCGACGCCCTTCGTGTCGAACTGGCGCGTGTAGTGGAGCACTGCTGCATCGCCGCCGTCGCGGACGCGCGCGACGATCTCGCGCACCGGTCCCTCGACCGAGTCGCCGTCCGGCACGAGCGCGCGCAGGTGCGCCGCCACGCCGGGCGGACCGCCGAGGCGCTCGAGCTCGGCTATCTCGACGCGCTCAATCTTCATG
>Ga0193716_1002119_pt1 | contig 11331 bp, 7 predicted proteins | sample U2c1metaG_FD_145901 | JGI IMG/M metagenome (GOLD analysis project Ga0193716, IMG submission 145901) | Soil microbial communities from a riparian zone of the East river system, Colorado, United States - U2c1 | ecosystem: Environmental > Terrestrial > Soil > Riparian zone | place: USA: East River...
GGCGAACTCCTCTGGTACCGCGACACCCTCCGCAACGGCATGAACGGCCCCAACGGAACCGCCGGCTGGGCCACCGGCAGCGGCAACCAGATCGGCGCCGGCTGGCACAACTTCCCCGCCGTCGTCGCGCCCGGCGCGGCCGACGGGATCATCTACGCCACCACGCAGACCGCCGACCTGCGGTGGTACCGGGACGACCTGCGCAACGGCACCAACGGCGCGGCCGGCACGGCCGGTTGGGCGCCCGGCAGCGGCGCCAACATCGGGCTCGGCTGGTCGATCGAGCCGCGCACGCTGATCAGCGGCTACCCGGTGCCGCTGAGCGTCGCGCGCGGCGCGTCGGTGGCGCTGCACCTCAGCGCGCGGACCATCCCGGTGCCGTGCACGGTCACCGTGACCCGCCTGCGGGAGAACGCCGACGGCTCGGTCGGTGTGCCGGTCGGCCCGCCGATCGCCACGACCGCGACGCATCAGACGACGTCGCCGAACGCGTGGCAGGACGGCTGCGGGTGGCCGGCCACCGTGTCCGTGCCGCTGGACCCGACGTGGCGATCGGGTCTGTACAGCGCCAGGGTCACCGCGGGCGCGGCCACCACCGACGTCGTGTTCGTGGTCCGGCCGGGCGCGGTGCAGAAGGACCTGTTGCTGCTGGCCAACACCAACTGCTGGAACTCCTACAACGCCTGGGGCGGGGCGTCCAACTACAGCGGGCACGCCGACGTGGTGACGCTGAGCTTCGAACGACCCAACCCGGAGACCGTGCCGAGGTCCCGGCTCGGGACGGCCTACGTGCCCAACCACCTGACAGCGGCCGAGCTCTGGTTCTCGACGTGGCTCGAGGACGCCGGCTACGAGTTCGACACCTGCTCCGACCTCGACCTGCACCTCGGCGATCCGCACCTCTCGGACTACAAGGGCGTGATCCTCTCGACGCACCCCGAGTACTGGACCATCGAGATGGCCGCACGGCTGTCCGACTACGTCGCGACCGGCGGCCGGGTGCTCTACCTCGGCGGCAACGGGGTCTTCCGCAAGATCGAGTTCGCGCCCGACGGACGCTCGATGACGGCGGGCAGCAAGCCGGACTGGTTCGCCGGCAACGCGTGGGCGCAGGGTCCCAAACCACGCGGCCTGCTCGGTGTCGCGTACGAGGTCGCGCACGACCTGCTGTACCCGGCGCGCTGCGGATATGTGATCACCCAGCCCGCGCACAAGTTCCTGGCCGGCACCGGTCTCGCGCTCGGCGACGTGATCGGCGCGCAGGGCCGCAACGGCGGCGGCGCGTGCGGTTGGGAGATCGACACGGCGATCGACTTCGGCGAGGGCAACGGCGCCACCAGGGCCGACCTGGAGATCATCGGGCACGGCGAGTTGGCCACCCCGGACGGCTACACCGGCCACATGACGTACTACGAGAACGCCGAGGGCGGTTTCATGTTCGCCATCGGGTCGATCACCGTGGGCGGCAGCGTGCCCGTCGACACGCGGCTGCAGCGGATCGTGCGCAACGCGCTGGACGCGTGCCTCGCGGAGACCGTGACCCCGGTCGCCGCGAAACAGCCGGTCTGACCTGCTCTACGATTCTGGCTGGTGAGCGCAACATTGGTCGCCAAGGGGCTGTCGGCCGGGTTCGCGGACCGGGTGCTGTTCTCCGGTCTGGACCTGGTCGTCGCGCCCGGTGACGTCATCGGGCTGGTCGGGGTCAACGGAGCGGGGAAGTCGACGCTGCTGCGGGTGCTCGGTGGGCTGGCGCCGCCGGAGGAGGGCACGGTCCGGCTCAGCCCACCGAGCGCGAACGTCGGGTACCTGCCGCAGGAACCCGACCGCAGGCCGGACGAGACCGTGCGTGCGTTCCTCGGCCGCCGGACCGGGGTGGCCGCCGCACAGACCGCGCTCGACGACGCCACCATCGCCCTCACCGAGGGGGCCGACGGCGCGGACGACACGTACGCGACGGCGCTGGAACGCTGGCTCGCCCTCGGCGGCGCCGACCTCGACGACCGCATGGTCGAGGTGGTGGCCGACCTCGGGCTCACGGTCGGGCTCGACGCGCCGATGCCGTCGTTGTCCGGTGGGCAGGCCGCGCGTGCCGGTATGGCGTCGCTGCTGCTCAGCCGCTACGACGTGGTCCTGCTGGACGAGCCGACCAACGACCTCGACCTCGACGGCCTCGACCGGCTGGAGACGTTCGTGGCCGGGCTCCGGGCCGGCACGGTGTTGGTCAGCCACGACCGCGAGTTCCTCGCCAGGACCGTGACCGGCGTCGTCGAGCTGGACCTCGCGCAGCAGCAGGTCCGCGAGTACGGCGGTGGCTACGAGTCCTACCTCGCCGAGCGCGAGGTCGCCCGCCGGCACGCCCGCGAGCGCTACGACGAGTTCGCCGGCACGTTGTCCGCGCTGGAGCTGCGGGGCCGCACCCAGCGGGCGTGGATGGACAAGGGCGTGCGCAACGCGCGGCGCAAGGCCACGGACAACGACAAGATCGGCCGCAACAAGAAGGTCGAGTCGACCGAGAAGCAGGCCGCGAAGGCCCGGCAGACCGACCGGATGATCGAACGCCTCGATGTCGTCGAGGAGCCGCGCAAGGAGTGGGAGCTGCGGATGGAGATCGCCGCCGCGCCACGGGCCGGCGCGGTCGTCGCCGCGTTGCGTGGCGTGGTCGTCCGGCGTGGCGGGTTCACCCTCGGACCGGTGGACCTGCAGATCGACTGGGCCGACAAGGTGGCGATCACCGGCGCGAACGGCGCGGGCAAGTCGACGCTGCTCGCGGCCATGCTCGGGCGCGTCGAGCTGGCCGACGGCCACTCGTCGCTGGGGCCGGGCGTGCGGATCGGCGAGGTCGACCAGGCACGCGCGCTGTTCGCCGACGACCGGGCGCTGCTTGCCGCGTTCGAGGGGCAGCTGCCGGACTGGGCGCCGACCGACCTCCGGACGTTGCTGGCGAAGTTCGGGCTGACGTCGGCGCACGTGCTGCGTTCGTCCGCGAGCCTCTCCCCCGGCGAGCGAACCCGCGCCGCGCTGGCGCTGCTGCAGGCCCGCGGGGTCAACCTGCTGGTCCTCGACGAGCCGACGAACCACCTCGACCTGCCGGCCATCGAGCAGTTGGAAGCCGCGCTCGACGAGTACCCGGGGACGCTGCTGCTCGTCACCCACGACCGGCGGATGCTCGAGGCCGTGCACACGAACCGGCACCTGCACGTCGCCGACGGGACCGTGACAGACAAGTGACGGGGCGGCCGAAAGGGCCGCCCCGTCACTCGAATCGAACCGTCAGCACATTGTCGTTGCCATCACGTCGTTCGGGCTGGCCCACGAGGCGCACCCGTTGAAGGAATGGCCATACCAGTTGTGCCCGAACTCATGTGCGGCGAGCAATGCGGGGTCATTCACCGCGCCGGGGAACAGTTTGATCAGCTGTCCCGACCCGTAGTTGCAGCCGACCACGATGAGATTTCCGTGCACGTCGGTGATCTCGATACCCTCGTTGAAGAAGCCGCAGTCGGTGATCGCGGAGTTCTGACACTGCACCGGCGTGCCGCCGCCCTCGGAGGCGCCACCCCAGTAGTTGGCCCCCGTGCGAATCGGCGACTCCCAGCCGCCACAGGACGCGCCGATGGTGTAGGACCAGGAAGGCGCCGGTGCCTGTGCGGCAGCGGCGGGCTTGGCGGCCGCCGGCTCCGCGACGGCCGCGCTCGCGAGCGGCGCGCCGATGACCCCGACCGCGACCGCCGCAGAAATCGCCGTCACCAGTTTCATTACCAGCCTCATCGCATATCCTTTTCAGTAGCAGGGGTTGACTGATGAACAAATGCGATGGAAATACGCCTGGGAGGAATATCCCGGCAACATTTAACGTACTAACGCCCGAATTCACCCACAACCCGCCGAAGGTAGGGGCCACACCGTCCGGCAAATGGTAAATCCGCGCCGTTGATCACTTGTCGTCGCAGGCCGAAGCCACTGTTCCGCAATGTGAGACGAATACATCAATGATCAACGGGAGACGATCTTGTTCGCACCGGCGACGGTGGACGAAGCCTCGAGCAAGGCCACAGCAGATGGGTGACCGGGCCCGCCCCCAGTGCCCCGGAAACCATGCCGTGAAAGGCGCGTTCAGGGCACCCAGCGCCGTCAACGCGCCTTTCACGGCGTTGAGTGCCGTGAAGGGTCCTTCACGGCATCGGCGACGTCCCACATGAGCCCGTCAACCTGTCAACTCTGCCGACCTCGTTCCGAGTCGACGGAATCTTGCGGGTGCCAGACCCCGTACACACAGAGGTCGGCGATCTGGTCGACGTCGTTCAGGGTCGTGCGGGGGATGAGGATGAAGCTGAGCAGAATCCGGACCGACCATTCGGCGACCTGAACAGGGGTGGCACGCAGTTGCCGCGGGTCGGCCTGGCTCAGGCCGACCTCCGCGGCTGGCCGCATGACGTCGATCGCGGTGAGCCGATCGCCTTCCTGCACGAGCAGTTCGAGGAACTGTTCCGGTTCGTCGGCCAGCACGCGGGCCAGCACGGGGTGGTTACGGACCCACTCCAGAACGAACGGCATGGTGTCGCGCAGTACGGTGTCCGCGGCGGCGGTCAGGTCAACCGCCTGCCGGTAGCCGTCGATGAACCGGGCGATCTCGGACTCGACCACGGCCGCGATGAGGTCGGGTTTTGCGGCGAAGGCGCGGTAGGCGGTCGCCCGGGACACGCCGGCCCGCTGGGCGACATCACTAAGCTGGGTCTTGCGGACGCCATAGGAGCTGAAGCACTCCAGTGCGGCATCGATCAGGTCCTGGCGCAGCCGGGTGTGAGATCCCATGTGCTCATCGTCTCAGACGTCAAAAGTGAGACCGAGATTGCATCTAGTCTCAAAGTCTCGTACTCTCGGAGTCGGGAATCCCCACCGTCTCCAGTGAAAGGAGACTCGTACGACATGGACAACATGTTTCTCACCGGCTGTCTGGCTCCCGCCACCCAGGAGTGCACCGCCACCGACCTCACGGTAACCGGCACCATCCCCGACTACCTCGACGGACGCTACGTGCGCAACGGGCCCAACCCCGTTGGCGAGATCGACCCGGACACCTACAACTGGCTCACCGGCGACGGCATGGTGCACGGCGTCCGCATCCGTGACGGGCACGCACAGTGGTACCGCAACCGCTGGATCCGCACCCCGCGTGTCCGCGCCGCGCTGGGTGAACAACCAACACGAACCACTCGCCACCCTGCCGGGATGCAGTTCCTCGGCGCCAACACCAGCGTGATCGAACACGGCGGCCGCACTCTTGTCGAGAGCGGTGTGGCCACCATCGAGCTGACCGACGAACTGGACACCGTCGGCCCGCACGACTTCGACGGCACGCTGTCCGGCGGCTACACCGCACACCCCAAACGCGACCCGGCCACCGGCGAGCTCCACGCCGTGTCCTACTCCTTCTCCCGAGGCAACACCGTGCAGTACTCGGTCATCGGCACCGACGGCCGAGCCCGCCGGACGGTGGACATCGAGGTCGACGGCAGCCCGATGATGCACAACTTCTCGCTGACCGAGAACTATGTCGTGCTCTATGACCTACCGGTCACCCTGGCCCCCGGTCTGGCCGCGGAGGTGACCGTGCCCCGGCCACTGCGTCTGCCGGCCAAGCTGGTGCTCTCCGCCCTCATCGGCCGGGTCCGAATGCCCGACCCGATGACCGCGCTGTTGGACCGCCGAATGCAGCCCAACCATCGGCTTCCCTACCGGTGGAATCCCGAACACCAGGCCCGGGTCGGGATTCTGCCGCGGGAGGGCACCGCGGACCAGGTGCGCTGGTTCGAGGTCGAGCCGTGCTACGTCTTCCACCCGCTCAACGCCTACGAGGACGGCGACACCATCGTGCTGGACCTCGCGCGGCACTCCTCGACGTTCGACACCAACCTCGCCGGCCCGGTTGCCGTGCCGACACTGGACCGCTGGACGGTGGACCTGACCGGAGGCAAGGTCCGCGAGGAACGCCTCGATGACCGAGGACAGGAGTTCCCCAAGGCGGATGACCGGCTCCTCGGGCGCCGACACCGGTACGGCTACACCGTCGCCGGCACCGGCGCGGAACGCCCCTTCGACGCACTGATCAAACATGACTTCACCGGTGGGTCCGCCATCACCCGCGACTTCGGCTCCACCGCCTACGCCAGCGAGTTCGCGTTCGTCCCCGCCCACGCCGACGCCGCAGAGGACGAAGGCGTGCTGATGGGGTTCATCCACGACAGCTCCATCGGCCGCAGTGACCTGCTGCTGCTGGACGCGGGCACACTCGACACGGTCGCCACGATCCAACTGCCCAACCGGGTGCCCGGTGGCTTCCACGGCGAATGGCTGCCGACCCACCCCTGACCAGCGTTCCGTTACAAAAGGCGCGTTCGGGACAGTGGCGGTGCTGTGAAAGGCGCGTTCGGGGCACCCAGTGCCGTCAACGCGCCTTTCAGGACATCGACGATGCCGTGAAAGTGGCCACCAACCTCGGGAAGCGAGGCGAGAGCTGACTCATTCCGTGCACATGCCCAGTGGTGTCTTCAGTGACGTCAGCGTCGACTCGTCCGTCTCGGGTTTGTATATCGCATCGACCGGTACTTTCTGCTCGTCGACGATGATCGAGAGATGGCCGCTCGCCCGGTCGAACGTGCGGGCTGCTCTGATGATGTCGCAGTAGAGCTGCTGCTCCATGTCGTCGGCCGTGGTCGGGCTTTTGCCGTGGGTGTCGCAGACCCACTTGCGGGCGATGCGCTCGATGTCGGCGATGTGCCTCGCCTCGTGCACGCGGACCATGTTGACGATCTTGTCGAACGCCTTGGTGTACTCGGCGGAGATCTTCGCGCCCGGCATCAGCCGCCAGGTGGGCCGGATGAGGGTGAGCGGGATGGACACGCCCGCCCGCTCTATCGCGAGGGTGGTCGGGTTCGTCTTCCATTTGATGGCGAACCGCGGATAGAACTCCACCCTGCCCACGATCGGATTCGGGAGAGCATATTTCCTGAAGTCCGTGGCGGCCACGACGTCGGCGTGGTTCGGCTTCTCGGTGATGGCGATCCGCGGTTCCTCGTCACACGGGGCCGGAGTTCGCGGGGCGGTCCACGGCTGAGGTTGCGGCGCCTTGTCGTTGCCGGACAGACCGATCGGGTAGCTGACCTCGCCGCTGATCTGGTCGCAGGACACATCGCCGAGCTTCACGACCACATCGATCGTTTCCTTGCCAAGGTAGGGCGTGTAGTCGGCGACCCCAGCCACGATGGGATAGCGCGACACCACACCTGCCGCCGGATAGTGCGTGACCTGACCGTTGCCGCCGGTGAGGTGCAGTTCGGTCGCGTTGCCGCCAACCTTGCCACCGGCGACCTGCAGGACACCGGGAGTGATCCACTTCTCGCCGTTCCGCTGCACGGTGATCGTCGACGTGAGGTTCGACTCCAGTTCCCACGTGCCGTGGATCTCCTGGCTGCGGCTCACGGCGAGCTGGAGGTTCATCGTGCCGGTCTCGACCTGCTCGTCGTGCACCTTGCCGACGACAGGTCCGGCGTCACGGTCGCCGTCGACCTGGCGCGAGATCGCCAACGGCGCTTCGTACCTGCCGGGCGGCAGCTTGCCCGGCTCGACCGTGCACTCATCGGCCGCCGCGCTGACGTTCGGTGTCGGATCGCTGCCCGGTATCGCCATGACTGTCGCCGTGGCCCCGGCGGCCACCACCGCGACACCGGCCGCCAGCACAAGAACTCGCCTCATCGATCCCCCCTTGTCGCCCCGCCGGTGATCGCTCAACCCACTCCGCGCGTTAGGGGGAAATTCCGGACCGCCCGACGACCTGCCTCCTGGCCCAGAGCCGAGCGCCGTTACGGCGAGCCGGGTCGGTTGGGCCGTGTCAGGCCGGTGGGCGTGCCGTGGTCCCATGATCTGGAAACCCGGCGGCGGTTGTCGGTGGTGTCACGGAGGATGCGGGGCATGGCCACCATGCACGTCGACCGGGTCGGGCCCGGTCGGTTTCCCCGGTTCAGTCCCGCCGCGATCGCGGGGCGGGTGCTCGGCGCGGTGCCGCCGCCGGCGCAGGTGCTCGCCGGCATCGTGAGCGTGCAGATCGGCGCGGCGCTGGCCAAGCAGCTGTTCGGGGCCGTCGGCAGCACGGGGACCGTCGCGCTGCGACTGTTCTTCGCCGCGGCCGTGTTGCTGCTCGTGTGGCGGCCGACGGTACGCATGGGGCGACGCGCGTGGGCCGTGGTCGTCGGCTACGGGCTGGTGCTCGGCGCCATGAACCTGTGCTTCTACCTGGCGCTCGCGAAGATCCCCCTCGGCGTCGTGGTGACTATCGAGTTCCTCGGCCCGCTCGCCGTCGCCATCGCGGGGTCCCGTCGCTGGCTCGACGCGCTGTGGGCGCTGCTCGCCGCGGGCGGGGTCGTGCTGCTGACCGAGGGCCGGGGCGACCTGCCCATGGCGGGCATCCTGTTGGCGCTCGCCGCGGCGGCCTGCTGGGCGTCGTACATCCTGCTCAGCGCGGCGCTCGGCAGGCACACCACCGACGGCGGTGGCCTCGCGCTGGGCATGGCCCTCGCCGCGGTGGTCGTCATGCCCGTCGGGATCATCGACAGCGGCACCGCGCTGCTCGAGCCGTGGGTGCTCCTCGTCGGGTGCGGGGTGGCGCTGCTGTCGTCGGTGATCCCGTACTCACTGGAGCTCGAGGCGCTGCGCAGCATCCCGCCGAAGGTGTTCGGCGTCCTGATGAGCATGGAGCCCGCGGTGGCCGCGCTCGTGGGGCTGGTCGTCCTCGGCGAGATACTCGGCCCGCTCCAGTGGGTGGCCGTGCTCCTCGTCGTCGCCGCCTCCGCCGGCGCGACCAGAATGGCGCGCTAGAAGGGATCAGTTCCAGATCGCCGTGGCCCACTCCGGGTGGTCGACGAACGGGTTGCGGTTGTGCTGGAACTGGTCGTAGATCACCTGGTTGCGACGCCGCTCGAAGGTGTCCGGTGGGTCCTGGGCGTGCCACGCGAGCAGCACCGACATCCGGCCGAGGTAGGGCGCGGTGCCGTTGTTGACCGAGTTGTTCATCTCCAGGTTGGGGAAGCCGTCGCCGCCCTCGTAGCGCACCGCCATGTAGAAGACCATCCGCGCGACGTCGCCCTTGACGGCGGCGCGGGGCTCCCACGAGTCGGCGTCGGTGCGGCTGCCGGGCGCCTCCGCGACGGCCGAGCCGCCGTTGTCGAAGTCCTTGTTGCCTCGGACGCCGTTGACGCTCACGTCCTCCGGCCGCAGGTGGTGGATGTCGGTGCCCGGCCCGGTCGCGGTGCCGAAGTCACCGTGGGACTTGGCCCAGACGTGCTCCCGGTTCCAGTCGTCCGGGTTGCCGCCGTTGGTGCTCTTGGACTGTGAACGGCCGGAGTACAGCAGGATCACGTTGTTCGTGTTGGCCGGGTCCTGGTCGGTGACCTTGAGCGCGTTCCACACCTGGTCGTAGGTCAGCTTCGCGTTGGTGCTGATGATCCGGTGCAGCTCGGACTTCAGCGCGGGGCCGGTCTGTCCGATCGCGGTGCGGTAGTAGGTCTGGTCGTAGTCATCGTCGGGTGGTGGGTCGGTCGGCGGGGTGCCCGACGCCGGCGCCATGGCGGTCGGCGAGGTGAGGCCGGCATGGGAGAAGTACGCCCCGAGCGGGCCGGTGACGTCGAGTTGGTCGCCCATCAGACCGGGGTTGGTCCGGAGGCCGTACTGGGCCCGGAACGCCGCGGTGACCTGCACGTAGATCATCCGCGCGGTGCCGGTCTCCCCCGGTGCGTCGGCGAGCGCGATGGCGTAGTCGGACGGGAACGACGACGTGACAACGGTGTTGGTGGCGGTCGGCTGACCGACGACGTAGCCGCGGACGGTCGCGGTGCTGCCCTGCTGGCCGATCGCCTGTGCGACGGTGAGCGGGGCCGCGGCGGCGGCACTGAACGGAACCGATAGGGCGACGGTGACCAGCACGGCGCCGACGAGCGGCGCGAGCAGCGACCATCGCCTCATGCGAGCGAGGTGCACGAGAGTACGTCCTTCCCCGACAAACCCTGAGGAAAGAGTCGCACGAAAATTTCCACCCAAGAAGCGGCCGAATGGAGCACTTTGCGGAGCCTGCGAAGCAAACATTGGATACAGTCGGAGCGCGCGATGCGTTGGAATCGTTGTGGGGACTGACAGAGAGGTCGACCATGGACGGCTCGCGCCAACGAATTCTCGCGGCGTGCGCGGTGCTCGCCGCGGCGGCCGCCATGCTGTCCGGCACCAGCGCGGGCGCCGCGCCGCCCGACACCGCCGCGCCGGCGGGCATCGACCAGCGCTCGCTCGGCGGCCGCTACACCGGTGCCGGCGTCACGTTCCGGGTGTTCTCGGCCGCCGCCACCCGGCTGCGGGTCGACGTGTACGCGGCCCCCACCGGCGCCGCCGCGGCGACCTACCCGCTGACCAAGGGCAGCGACCAGGTGTGGTCGGCCACCGTGAGCAACGCGCAGCTACAGGCTGCCGGCGTCACCGGCACGGTCTACTACGGCTACCGCGCATGGGGCCCGAACTGGCCGTACACCGCGTCGTGGACCCCCGGCTCCGCCGCGGGTTTCGTGGCCGACGTCGACTCGGCCGGCAACCGGTTCAACCCCAACAAGTTGCTGCTCGACCCGTACGCGCGGGAGATCAGCCACGACCCGCTCACCCCGGCCAACCCGGACGGCGCGCGGTACGCGACAGGTTCCGCCAACCGTGCCGTCGACTCCGGACCTACCGCACCGAAGGGCATCGTGCTCGCCGCGGACGGCACCGGCACGGGCACCAAGCCGACCCGGCCACTGCGCGACGACGTCATCTACGAAGTCAACGTGCGCGGCCTGACCCGCAACGACCCGTCGGTGCCAAGCGCCTACCGCGGCACCTACCGGGGCGCCGGGCTCAAGGCGCAACAGCTACGCGCGCTCGGCGTGACCGCGGTGGAGCTGCTTCCCGTGCAGGAGACCCAGAACGACACCAAGGACGTCGCCCCCACCGGCACCGCCGGCGACAACTACTGGGGCTACATGACACTGAACTACTTCGCCCCGGACCGTCGCTACGCCGCCGACACCTCCCCCGGCGGGCCCACCAAGGAGTTCAAGGCCATGGTCGCGGCCTTCCACGCCGCCGGGATCAAGGTCATGACCGACGTGGTCTACAACCACACCGCCGAGGGCGGCCCGTGGAGCGACAGCGACGTCACCACGTACTCGGTGTTCTCCTGGCGTGGCCTGGACAACCCGACCTACTACTCGCTCACCGCCGACCGGCAGCGGCCGTGGGACAACACCAGGGTCGGCGGGA
>Ga0193716_1002120_pt1 | contig 11326 bp, 10 predicted proteins | sample U2c1metaG_FD_145901 | JGI IMG/M metagenome (GOLD analysis project Ga0193716, IMG submission 145901) | Soil microbial communities from a riparian zone of the East river system, Colorado, United States - U2c1 | ecosystem: Environmental > Terrestrial > Soil > Riparian zone | place: USA: East River...
CGAAATCTGCCACGTGCGGCGAACCGTTCTCGTCGAGCAGCACGTTGGCGGGTTTGAGATCGAGATGCAGCACGCCGAGGCTGTGCGCATAATCGACCGCTTCGGCGACGACGCGCATCAGCGCAGCGGCGCGGCGTGGATCCAAAGGACCGTCTTGGCGCAGCGTGAGCGCAAGGCTTGCGCCACGCACCAGACGCATGCTGAAGAAGTGCAGCTCTTCCGCCGTGCCGACCTCGTACACGGTGACGATGTTCGGATGCTGCATGCCGGCGGCATGGCGCGCCTCGCGCAGGAAACGATCGACGAATTCGCGCGAGGCCCAAGGGCCTGCTGCGAGCAGCTTGATCGCGACCTCTCGATCGAGGCTCGTCTGGCGTGCGCGGTAGACGACGCCCATGCCGCCCTCGCCGATCAGTTCGAGCAGTTCGTAGTCGCCGAAATGGCGTTGTGTGGGATCGGAAAGATCGAGCTCGAGCGTATCCGACGGCAGGAAGGCGAGATGCCGGCCCAGCGTCACGCCCGATGCAGGAGTACTGGACACAGATCCGTGGCTGAGGCTGCCGAACGCGAGATCGGCCAGCGCGGAACTGCGTGCGGCCGGCGTCGCGGCGCCGGGGTCGTCAGCGATTGCCACATTGGCGAGGCCGACGAGTTTCACGACGTCACGGGCGCTGGCTCAGCACGGCGTGCAACGTTTGCTGCTCCGCTTCGAGTTCCCCGGCCGAACTGACGGTCTGGGCCAGCTCATCGCCGATCAGCTCGCGGAAGCGCTGGCGCAGCCGCTTGAGCGCGACCACGAGGGCCAGTGGTCGACTGTGTAAACCCGTGGCGATCTCCTCGTACTCACCCGGAGCGGGGTCGACCGCCAGGTACGGCTCGAGCGCTTCGTACATCGGCAGATGGCCGGTTTGTTGCGCCTCCTCGCGCAGGCGCTTGAACGCGCGCGCGAGAATTTCAAGAGCGAAACTGCGTTGATACGCTTCCTCCGGCGACGTCGCCTGGGCATTGTCGTTCTGGTTGCGTCGCTCGAGATCCGGGGGCGGCACGGACAGCTCAGGCAACGCTTCCTCATCCAGCGTTGCGCGCCAGTCATCTGCGAGAAAGGTATTCAGCCGCTCCAGCAGATAACGGCGGAACTGTCCCTTGGCCTTGAAATCGGTGCGTTCCTGAAAATGCGCAAGCAAGTGCTGAAGGAAGTTACGCGTGATGTCCTGGGCGATGGATGGCGCGTGTCCGCAGCGGCGAACGTAGGCGTAAACCGGATACCAGTAGCGCAGGCACAGGTCGACCAGCGCGCCGCGCGCGTCGCGCGGCGCATCGAGCTGCATGACCAACGACCAGCGCGTAGTCTTGAACTCCCGATGGAGCCGGTCGTGGCTGTGCATCATGGTCGACGGTTCGTCATGGCGTTGCTTGCCTCCTGATTCAGGAGTCGCCGACCGCGATTACGCGAGGCCGGCAAAAACTTTCCGGAAACTCCTATTGCATGACTGTCCCCAGCGCCGCGCGCAGCTCGCGCAGTTCGCTTTCCAGTTCGTCGCGGCCGGTCGCGGTTTCGGCCAGCTCCTCGCGCACCATCTCGCGTAGGCGGTGACGCAGGCGATGCACGGCAACGGCCAATGTGTTGCGGCGCAGATTGAGCGTTTCGGCAGCGTGAGCGTAGTCGGCTTCGTCCGGCGGTTCGGTCAGGAAATCGCGCAAGTGGTCGAACAGCTCGCGCTTGCCGGCATGCTCGGCCTCGGCCCGCAAACGCCGCATGGCGTTGTCGAGCACGACGAATGCCCAGGCGCGCTCGAATGCTTGTTCCGGAGTCTCGTCGGCGGACGCGATGTCGCGTTGACCTTCATGCTCCTGGTCCAGCGATTCGAAATGCACGCGGCCGCCGCGCTTGACCGCATGCGCCTCCTCGCCGGCGTTGATCAGGAAGCGCTTGACTGCCGTCAGCAGGAAGGCGCGGAAACGGCCGCGCGCAGGGTCGGCGTCGGCATGGCTGGCGCGCTCGAGAAATCGCGCGAAGAACGTCTGCGTCAGGTCCTCGGCTGCATCGCCGCCGAATCCGCGACCGCGTATGTAGGCGAGCACCGGCGGCCGGTAAGCACGACACAGCGCTTCGAGCGCCGCGCGATTCTCGGCCGCATCGCCGCGCGCCCTGAGCACCATGCTCCATCGTGTCGTATCGAACCGGCTCATTCGGGCTGCGCTCCCGCGTCAGCCGCCAGCATGTCCAGTATGCGCGCGCATTAACCGCCCGGGAGCGCGGTTGCGGTCATATCGCAAAATGATTTTCTTCCCGTGTGGACGAGCGGGCCGCCGCTCCCGGGGCGCGGACACCCGCCAGGTCCCGCGCAACCGGTCGCCGGCCAATTTGGGCACCCGAGCAGCCTGGGAAGTCATTTCCGCTCAGCACACCCGGAAGGCGTGTTCCATGCTGCCCGAGGCGTAGGTGGATCCGCGCACACGCCGCAGCTGCTGCTCCAGCCGCCTTTCCTGTTCACGCTCTTCGAACCATTGGGCGCGATCGATGTTCGCGCTTTCCGGAGGGACGCCCAGGCGCAGCGCCTCGCTATGGCGATAGCGGCAGAAATCGGCGTAGTTATCGAGTTCGGCACGCAGGCCGTCCATCGCCATGTCGACGAGCAGCGCTTCGTCGAGCCGGCCGATCATTGGCGCGTCGTCCGGCAGCAGGCCCGCGGGATCGTCCATGTACGCAACCAGCTCGCGCACGCGGTCGCACGCGGGAGTTTCCATCGACCAGCCGGAATCAGCCAGCGCGGCGCGCATCTCGGCGGCGCGGCGCAGCCGCACCTTGATGAAGGGCGACTCCGCGCCCTTGGCCGCTGCGCGCAGCACGCGCCGGCAAACGCCGGCGATCTGGTCGAGATCCATCGGCTTGAGCTCGGGCGCGAGTGACAGGGCGACCGCATTGAATCGCGGCAGCGCCTGCTCGTTGATCTCGATCGAAGCGATCTCGGGCGTGAAGATGCCGGACCTGCTTGCGGACGTGTCCAGTCGGGCGACGGAGCGGTTGAAATCGAAATCGAGTTTGGTCGGCATGGCGCGTCCTCCGGGAGAATTTGCGGTCCCGGACAACACCGGGCTCGCAACTGGATTCCGCGTTTCGCGCACAGAATTACGCCTGCGCGAAAAAAAAACCCCGCTTGAAGCGGGGTGTTCTGTTGGGCAATCGTTGCTTTGCGCAGGCGAGTCGCGGAGGTGGCGCGATTCGGCGATCCATGGCCATGCAGCGGGATCGCCGTGGTTTCAGCCTGGCGAAACCCGTTCGTCGGCCTTGAACAAACCGGCCCGCACCAGAGCGCGGTACAAGCGCAGCGTCCTATCGTAGGCCGTGCGGTACTCGGCATACGCCGTCCGCGCTCCGAACAGCATGCCGATTTCGCGACGCGTCAGCGGACGCAACTTTCCGACATGGGCGATGCTTCCCGGCGGTTTTGTCGAACCGGCTCCGCGCCAGGTCAGGTGCTCCGGATGCGGAGTTGCCGGACCATTGCGCAGCGAGTACTCCAGGATCTCGGCGCGCGTGAACTGCTTTCGCTGCGCGTCGCCGGCATGCGCGATGCCGGTGGCGGCGCACAGACAGGTTGCAACGGTGATCGCAAACATGGTTTTCATGACGGCCTCCTTGGCCCATGCGGACAGTCCGCTTCCATGGTCTGTCCGCGCAGGAACGTATTGCGAATGGATCCTTCCGAACGCTGAAGGCAGGGGGCCTTCAGTGATTGATTTTCCGCAAAGCGCGCGAGGAATTACGTCGGCGTCGAGGCGCAGGAGGTGCTGCAGAGTGCGAGCGCGGCCTTGCGATACGTGCTACTCGGCACTGGTGCGCATGCGAGCAGGCAACGACAGGGTTGCGAGGCGATGGGTATCGGATTGCCGGCGATGGGTTGCTGTGACCGACCCGTCGAAATAGGCCGGAGGTCGTATCCAAAGCTGGCCGGTTTGCTTGAACGTCTGTGGGTTGCTCGAGCCGTCGGGGTCCACCAGGTCCGCGTCGTCGATCCTCAGTGAATGTTCTGCGGCGAAAGCGTCTCCAGGGACTGTCCGCGAGTCTCGATGCCGAAGCAAGCCAATATGATCAACACGATCACCTGTACGCCCAAAACGACTCCCATCACGCCTTCGATGCCAGCCCTGCCGAATGTGCTGACAACCACATAAGGCATAAAGATCGACACCAACCGACCGATCGCATTGCAAACACCGGTACCGCGCAAACGCAACCCGGTCGGGAAAAGTTCCGGCACATAGATCGACCAGACGATCACGACATTGACGTACGTTACCGCGACCAGCAAGAAGCCCATCGCCGTAATCACGGATGGAATCGTCATCTGCGAATAGATGACGCCCATAATCGCGCCCGCCAGGGAAAACGCGATGAGTGTCGGTTTTCTTCCCCATACGTCGGAAAGAACAAGACCGACGACGGCGCCAACCGGTCCGCCAAACGTCATCAGCATATTGACCGCCAACGAGCGGTCGATACTGAGGCCCTGATGCACGAAAAAGCTGGGCAGCCACGTGATGAAACTGTAGATCACGGTATTGAGACCGATCATCAATGCGCAGCCGACGATCGTCCGCAACAACAGGTGGCCGCGGAATAACGCGGCACTGGATGAATCTAACGCAAGTTCCGGCGTCGGTTCGCTGGGGATGCTTGCGCGCGTGACGCCGGCCGTGTCCTCGATACGACGCAGCGTCTCTTCCGCTTCTCGCAAACGACCTTTCGCTTCCAGCCATCGTGGCGACTCGGGCATTGATTTGCGCAAGTACCAGACAATGAGCGCGCCCACACCGACAAGCACGAACATCCAGCGCCAACCGAAGCTCGGAATGATGATCAAGCCAGCTACCGAGGAAATGAACAGGGCGGAGCTGCCGATGGCTCCCAGCACGCCAGCCCAGCGTCCACGGCTCGCAGGTGGCAGGAATTCATTGAATGTCGCATAGCCGACGACGACTTCCGCGCCGAGTCCCAGTCCGGTGACGAACCGCGCAGCGATGAGCCAATCGATATTCGGTGCCGCGGCCGCCGCCAGCGACGCAAAGCCAAAAACAAGCAGATGAACATGGCGTTGTGGTTCAAATCGGAGAAGCCGGTCTTGTCGAGCGCCCCCAGCACGCTACCGGCCAGGTTTATGTCAAACGTATCCAGCAGCAGCCCGCTTCCGATCAGCAGAAGCAATCGAACGTGAAAACGTGAAAAGGGAATTCGATCCAGCCTGGCAGCAGCATTCACTGTAGTAGACATTCTGTGTAGGCCTTCGCTTCTTGCTGTCGGTGGGGAGCGTCGATGGGTGACCGCGCCGTGATCTGCATCGCTCAGATCGCGCATGAGCTCGTCCATTGGGTGCGCGCGTTCGCGGCGTCATCCAATCCATCTTGTCCAGCGTTCGCGTTGCTCGATGGACCGCCAACCGCAAACGCTCTACTTGACGCGGCGTCCAACCTCCAGCGTCTTGCCTCGCCGTGGAAGCAGTCCGTGCAGCCGCCGGAGCTGCGCGTTCCTCCTTTCCATCGTCGCTTTCCATCGTCGTTGCGGAACTGCGCCGACGACACCAGTCCGAACGACTCTCTCGACCGAGGCGTAGCGATCCACGGTGTTGATTGTATGAGCTTGACAATGGAAAACGCCGGCTAGTATGGTCACCAACATTGATGAATGATATTGTACATCAATATGAATGTACAACGAATTCTAGGTTGCGCTGCAGCAAATTGAAAACCAGCCGGGAAGAGAGAGATGATTTACACAAGTGGGCGTCCGGCGAGCGAAGTCGGCGGGCCGCAGTACGCTGACCTGGCGTCGCTTTCGCCCACGCAGACGGGAGCCTCAACCAAGTTTCGAGCAAGCGTCATACGCCAATTCATTGCGATGCGCGTGCGCCTCGGAATCCTTTTCGGGCGCCGGTCGTGCTGCGCTGCGGCGAAATCAGGCGCTATTTTTCTGTTGTTTGCCGTGAAACTTGTAAGGGCCGATGGTCTTTCTGATTGGTTGATGCAACCAACGATGACCGGCGACTGGGGCGGCCTGCGCACGTCGCTCAAGGACGCCGGCATCACGGTACGCTCGTTCTACTGGGACGAGTTCGCATCGAATCCACGTGGCGGCAAGAGCCAGGGACAGAGCAATGCGCAGCAGTTCGGTTTGCTCGCTGATTTCGACATGGGCAAGATCGCAAGCATCAGCGGTGGCACGTTCCACTTCGCTCTGAGCAATCGCTGGGGCGCTAGCAACTCGCTGAAACATGTCGGGAACGTGCTCGAGGATCAATCCGACTATGGTGCCGGACAGAACTTTCGACTGGCGCAACTGAGCTACGAGCAGCTTTTCGACGACGGGAAAGTGGACACCCAGTTCGGCTTCATGGCGGATTTTGGCTATTCGTTCGGATTCACGTTCTTGCTTTGCAACTTCCAGAACGTCGGTTTTTGCGCGCACCCTTTCGTCCTCTACCGCGATAGCGGCGCTGTCGCCTACCCGACGGGGCAGTGGGGTGCGTCCGTCAAGTTCAATCCTTCCTCAACCTTCTATGCCGAGACCGGTGCTTTCGAGGTCAACCCCAGCCGGCTGCTGCGCGACAATGGGTTCAATGTGAGTCTGGCCGGCACCACCGGCGTCATGGTTCCCGTCGAATTCGGCTGGACGACTGCGTTCGGCTCGGACAATCTGGCGGGCCACTACAAAATCGGCGGCTACTACGACACATCCGACGTCGCCGATGTCGCATTGACAACATTGCGCCGTTCCGGTCGCTACGGAGCGTACGTTCTCGCCGATCAAATGCTCTTCAAGTTCCAATCCGGCACCGAACGCGGACTGATTGCTTTCGCACAGGCCACCGTCTCCGACTACGGTACGTCGACGATTCCGTATTCGATCAACGCCGGCGTGATCGTGCAGGGGCCGTTCGCAGAGCGGCCGCGCGACTACCTCGCATTCGGTGCGGTCTACGAGCCGGTCAACAGCCGCGTGCTGCGGGCGCAACGCTCGAGGCTGTTCCAGCAAATAGGCATTGATCCTGCGTTGCAGGAAGGCGAGACCGACGTCGAACTCGGCTACGGCTTTTCCGTGGCCCCGTGGCTGATGATCAACCCCAACATCCAGTACATGTTCAATCCGGGCGCATTCTCCTACTCGCATACGAGGAATGCGCTCGTGCTCGGCATCCAGACCAAGATGGTGTTCTGACGAGACTGCAAATGGACGCTGCAACTTGCGTGTTCCGACGCCCCAACCGCGCGGACCTGAATATTGGTTCAGCGCCGCACGCTCACGCGTTGACGCGCGCGCGCTGTACTGCCAGACGCGTGCTTTCGATCACGGAACGCAGCGCATCGACCGCATTGTCGAGGTGGCGTCGCATGGCTTGTTCGGCCACGTCGGGATCTTTCGAGGCGATTGCGGCAACGAGCTGGCGGTGCTCGTTGTTGAGCTGCTGCATGCGGCCCGGGGCGAGGATCGGCCGATATTGGAAAACGATGATCTGCGCACGCAAACCCTTGATGAGTTTCGCCGCGTGCTGGTGCTGCGCGATCCTGATGATTTCCGCATGAAAATCCATGTTGACAGCCGAAAAGCGCGTGGAGTCGCCGCTCTTGCTGGCCGCCTCCATCGTCTTCGTCATTGCACGCAACCCGGCGAGATCCGCCGCCGTCGCGCGCATTGCCGCATGACGCGCCGCGAGGGATTCGAGCACACATCTCAACTCCATGATCTCAACGGCATCCTCATCCGAAACCTGGCGGACGCGCGCGCCATGATTGCGCTCCCGCACAACCAGTCCTTGCTGTTCCAGTACGGCCAGCGCCATCCGGATCGCCGTGCGGCTCGTGGAAAGCTGTTGCGCAAGATTTTCCTCGACGAGCCGCTCGTTGGGGAACAGGCGTCCTTCGAGGATCGCGTTGCGGATACTGGCGAGCGGGTCGATGGCGGAACTCTTTTCGGGTGCCTTTTTTGGCATGGCCGGTCTTGCCCCCTTACGGATCGTCCAAATGGGATATGCAACCTCTGGATTTGGATACTAGCTTTCGCTCCAACGCTTGACTACTGCGTCATGGGTCATTATTGTATATCAATAATGATCGACAATGTTAAGCAAATCCTGGATTTGACCGGGAGCACAGCTTGAATGCAGAGGCGGATGCCGGCGAAGGGCGCGACGTGGTGGGCGAAAAGAACTCGGCCTGTGCTTCCGGGCCGGCGCCGCTGGCGGGCGTCGTCGTGCTCGACCTTACCCGCGTGCTGTCCGGTCCGTACGCGACGATGCTGCTCGGCGACCTCGGCGCCACAGTGATCAAGATCGAGGATCCGAAAGGCGGCGATACGACGCGCCACAGCCCTCCCTACAAGGCCGGTCAAAGTCACTACTTCGCCTCGGTCAATCGCAACAAGCAAAGCGTTGCGCTCGATCTGACTGTGACTCGCGGCCGCGAGCTCCTGTTGTCGCTGGTGCGCAAGGCCGACGTGCTGATCGAGAACTATCGACGTTGCGGGCGGCGAATCCCGATTTGATCCTGTGTTCAATCTCCGGCTTCGGACAAACCGGTCCGCTGCGCAATCGCATCGCCTATGACGTGATCACTCAGGCGATGAGCGGCGTGTTGAGCACCAATGGCGATCCGCAAGGTCCGCCGGTAAGGCTGTCGTTGCCAATGGGCGATCTCGCCGGAGGCCTGATGGCGACCATTGGCGTGATCGCGTCATTGTTTGGACGCAGCCGGGGAAGCCCGGCGCGCACGATCGACCTCAGCCTGCACGACACGTTGATCTCAATGCTCGGCTATATGGCCACGCTCTACGACGTCACCGGCGAAACGCCACGGCGCACCGGCTCGCGTCACCCGAGTATCGTTCCCTACGGGACGTTTCGCACCAGCGACGGCTGGTTGGCATTGGCGATCTTCACGACGCCGTTCTGGAGAAAATTCTGCGCCGCGATCGAACGTCCCGACCTGGCGAAGAGCGCTCTTTATGCCTCGACGCGCGACCGCATGACCCATCGGCAAGAACTGGAGGCGACGGTCGAGACGATCATTTCGCAGCGGTCGACGGCCGATTGGGAGTCGCTCTTCGAGGAGGCCGACGTGCCGGCCAGCGCGATTCTTTCCGTGCCCGAAGCGCTCGAACATCCACAGACCCAGGCGCGCAACATGTTTCCGCGTATCGCCAGGCGCTCCCCCTTTTCTGGGCGAGCACACGGTCGCAGTGCTCCGCGACGTGCTCGCGCTCGACGAAGGCGTTATCGCCTCGCTGCTGGCTGAGGGCGTCGTGGCCGTCAATGAACCTGCTGGCCGGGAGGCCGGGTGAAGTCCTCTCTGGAAGGCATTCGCGTCATCGATCTGACGCATTTCGTCGCCGGCCCCTGGGCAACGTCGCTATTGGGTGACTTCGGTGCGGACGTCATCAAGATCGAGCGCCCCGGCGCCGGCGATGGCTCGCGAAACCTCGATCAGCTGTTCGGCGAAGGACTTAGCTCGTATTTTGTAGGGCTCAATCGCAGCAAGCGCTGTCTCGCGCTCAATCTGCATACGCCCGACGGACAGGAAGTCCTGCAACGGCTACTCGCCTCCGCGGACGTGGTGATCGCGAATTTCCGACCAGGCGTGATGGCGCGTCTCGGTCTGGCCTACGACGGTCTCAAGGAAAGATACCCCCGGTTGATTCACGTCAGCATTACCGCCTACGGAGAGGAAGGCTCGCTGGCGGACAAGCCGGCGATGGACATCATCATCCAGGCACAGGGCGGCGTAATGGGCTTGACGGGAGAGCCCGGCCAACCACCGGTAAGAGTGGGCGCGCCCATTGCGGATTTCGTCGGATCCTATCTGGCGTTTTCGGCGATCCTGCTCGGCCTCTACGTGCGCGAAACGCAAGGCATCGCGCAGCAAATCGAAATCAATCTTCTGGATGGCCAAATTTCATTGCTGGCCAACCTCATGGCCGGTTACGCCAAAACGGGCGAGCCGGCGGGACCACAAGGCAGCGGCCATCCGCAGATCGTTCCTTATCAAGTGTTCGAGACACGCGACCAGCCAATCGTCATCGGCTGCCTCACCGAAGAATTCTGGCGTGCGTTCTGCAAGACGATCGATCGGGCGGACCTCGTCCACGACGAACGATTCGCGACCAATGCCAATCGCGTCGCGAACCGGGAACAGCTGATTCCTGTCCTCAGCGCGATCATGGAGGGCAAATGCCACGCCGATTGGTTACGCGGGATGGAAGCCAATGGCGTGCCGTGCGCTGGCATCAACACCTTGCAGCAATTGATCGATAGCGAACAAGTGATTCGCAACGGGATGGTGCGCGAAGTCGCGCACCCCGATCACGGTCGCATCACTGTCGTTGGTAACCCGTTCCATCTGCGAGCCACTCCGCCGCGTCCCCATCGCTATGCGCCGACGCTCGGTGAGCATACCGGGGAGATCCTGAGAGATCTCGGCTACGGCTCGGACGAGATCGCCCGTCTGCTGCCCGCGAAGAAACAAAAAATTGCCAATTGAAGCCGACAAGCGCTCTTGCGCTGCGCGCGGGCGGCTGCGCCGTGCCATCACGTTTCGGCATGAATGTCGCTAAACACCACGAAAGCAGGAGATCAGATCATGCCGACCGCAGAGAAAGCGCGCACCCAGCCCCCGGTGGGAACGTACATCACCGACGACGCGTTGAACGCGCTGCGTGCGAAGCTGGGCCAAGTGATCACCAGTTCGCACACGCCGTATTTGACCGAGACATCGCGCGACGCGGTGCGTCACTGGGCGGAGGGCATCGGCGATATGAATCCTCTCTGGACCAACGAGAATCAGGGCCTCAGCAGCGCATGGGGACGTCCGCTGTGTACGCCGACGATCCTGTATGCGTTTGATCGCCTCGCCATCGGCTATCGTGGCGGCTTGCCGGGTATCCATTCCATGTTTGGCGGCAGCGACTGGACATGGTTCCGGCCGATCTCGTGGAACGAGCGCATCCACACCATCGTCCGTTTCATCGATTTGGTGGAACGCCCGAGCGCGTTCGCGGGCCGCTCGTTCCAGCAGATATCCGAGATCAAATTCGTCACCGATGCGGGCGAGATCGTGGCCATGGCCAAGTCATGGGGCTTCCGGGTCGAACGAACGACTGCAGCCAAGAAAGGAAAATACCGCGACGTGCACGTCGCGACGTACACGCCGGAAGACGTGAAGGAGATTTCCGAGCGCTATCGCAAGGAGAGTGTTCGAGGAAGCTCTGCGCTATGCATTGAAGACGTCAGGGAGGGCGAGGCGATTCCTGAAATCATCCGAGGGCCGTACACGGTCACCC
>Ga0193716_1002122_pt1 | contig 11320 bp, 13 predicted proteins | sample U2c1metaG_FD_145901 | JGI IMG/M metagenome (GOLD analysis project Ga0193716, IMG submission 145901) | Soil microbial communities from a riparian zone of the East river system, Colorado, United States - U2c1 | ecosystem: Environmental > Terrestrial > Soil > Riparian zone | place: USA: East River...
GGATGCGGTGCTAGCGGTCGCGAAAGAAGTGGGCTCTTCACCCACGGAAGTCGCCATTGCCTGGCTGCTGCACAAGGCCGCCAAGTCCACGACCAGCCTGATCCCGATCCTCGGTTCGCGCACGCGCGAGCAACTCGATGCCACCCTCGGCGCGCTCGAAGTGAAGCTGTCGAGCGACCAGATCGCGCGTCTCGATGAGGTTAGCGCAATCCCGCTCGGCACGCCGCACGAGCAGATTGCCGGTTCGGTACCTGCCATGGCTGGCGGCAAGCCTGAGCTGTTGGATATGCCTGCGATTCCGGTCGCATGAATGCTGCGCATAAATGACGGTGTTAAGTAGGTATGACAATCAACCTACAGAATGGAGACAAGGGAAATGACAGCATTTAAAGTTTCCACCGGTATACAACATCCAGTTCATTACAAGACTGTTCGTATCAGCGATCTGGATATCTTCTACCGCGAAGCAGGTCCGCAGACCGCCCCTGTGATCTTACTCTTGCACGGGTTCCCAACGTCGTCTCACATGTTTCGGAATCTCATGCCGCGCCTCGCTGGTTCATTGCATGTGGTGGCGCTTGACTATCCCGGCTTCGGCCAGAGCAGCATGCCGGACCACACGAAGTTTACCTACAGCTTTGAGAACTTTACGAACATTGTGGAAAAGTTGGTCGAGCAGCTCGGGCTCGGCAAGTTCTCCCTCTACGTGATGGACTATGGAGCGCCGGTTGGTTACCGGCTTGCTCTGCGTCGTCCCGATCAGATCCAGGCGCTCATCGTACAGAATGGCAACGCCTACGACGAAGGGTTACGCGAGTTCTGGGACCCGATCAAGAAATACTGGGCGGCTCCCAGCCCTGAAAATCGAGCGGCGCTTCACTTTCTGGTCGATGCGAAGTCAACGCGATGGCAGTATGAGAATGGTGTGACGGACCACACCCTGCTGGATCCGACAGCGTGGCTGGTCGACCAAGTCGGCTTGGATCGCCCGGGAAATAGAGAGGTCCAAATGGATCTGTTCTACGATTACCGGACGAATGTGCCGCTGTATCCCCAATTTCAGGCTTTCTTCCGGAAGTATCAACCGCCGACTCTGATCGTCTGGGGCAAGAACGATTTCATCTTCCCGCCCGAAGGGGCCGTGCCGTACCGGCGCGACCTGCAGAACGTAGAGACGCATCTACTCGACACGGGTCATTTTGCGATCGAGACGCACGGGGAAGAGATCGCGAGTCGGATCGAAGAGTTCCTGCAGAAGCAGAAAGTGGCGAGCTGATCCAGCACGCCGGCACTCAAACTCGCGCAATTCTAAAGAAGCAGACTTGTGATCTGACCCGATTCTGGTCAGAGCAAGTCCGAGTAAAAGGGAACAACAAAATGGATATAAACAAAAACGACACCGCAGTGGTCTTCATCGACCCGCAGAATGAAGTCTTGAGCGATCAAGGCCTCGCGTGGGGGGCGGTGGGCGAAAGCGTTAGGGAGAACAAGACCGTCGAGAACATGGAGCGCATCTTCAAGGCCGCGAAGGAGAACGGATTCGAGGTCTTCATCTCGCCACACTATTTTTTCCCCACGGACAGTGGATGGAAATTCAACGGACCTCTCGAGACCGATGAGTTTGAGAACAAGATGTTCGCTCGCAGCGGAGTGTTGAGCCTCGACGGCTTTTCCGAGTCGGGCGCCGACTGGCTCGATCGGTTCAAGCCGTACATTGATGACGGCAAAACTATTGTTGTCAGTCCCCACAGGGTGTTTGGTCCGCAGACCAACGACCTCGTCCTGCAACTGCGCAAACGCCGCATCGGCAAGGTCATCCTTGGCGGAATGTTGGCCAACATGTGCGTCGAATCGCACTTGCGCGATTTGCTCGAGCAGGGTTTCGAAGTCGTCGTCGCGAAGGATGCGACGGCCGCGCCCCGACATCCCGAGTGGGGCTACGGCTATACCGCGGCGCTCATCAACTTCAGATTTCTTGCACACGGAGTTCCGTCGACGGACGAAGTCGTGAAGGCGATGAAGTGATTCATGAGCTTACGCTCGCGTACAGAGAATGAAAATGCAGAGTTTGTCATGCCGGCATGGATTGCCGGCATCAGGTTTGCCCGATGCGTCCGGAGACATCCATGTCAACCTGGATTCCAGCACTCCATGCTGGAATGACGGAATCGAAAGGCCTCTGCTTGAAGTGACCGAAGTCCGTCTCGCATTTTCAAAGGAGCTGAGAACAAGAAACGGAAGGCAGAACAATGATGGCGCGACTTTTGTCTGTTAACGTCGGTCTTCCACGCGACATCGCATGGCGCGGGAGGACCGTTCATACGGCGATCTGGAAGGATCCCGTTCAGGGCCGGCGCATGGTCCGCCGCCTCAACATCGACGGCGACGGGCAAGGTGACCTGGCGGGTCACGGCGGCGAGCACCGGGCGGTCTTTGTCTACCAGATCGAGTCGTATCGGTTTTGGCAGGATCGACTCGGCCGAAGCGATTTCACTTACGGACAGTTCGGGGAGAACTTCACCGTTGAAGGCTTGTCTGACGACGAGGTGTGTATTGGCGACCGATACCGGATCGGGGAAGCCTTGTTCGAGGTAACCCAGCCGCGTGTCACCTGCTACCGAGTGGGTATCAGGATGGACGAGCCCCAGATGGCAGCTCTGCTTACCTCAAGCGGCAAGCCAGGATTTTACTTTCGAGTGTTGCAGGAAGGCGAGGTCGAGGCGGGCGACGAGATCGTCAAAATTGCTGACGGTCTAGAGCGCATGCCTGTGGCTGAGATCAATGCGTTGCTATATCTGCCCGGTCACTCGCGTCAACAACTGGAGCGCGCGCTGCGCATTCCAGCCCTGAGCGAGGGTTGGCGAACATCTTTTCAAGCGTTCCTCCAGCAGGAGTCAAGTGGCGGTCCAATGACAGGGAATCCGGGGCTCGGGCCTGAACTCGGGTCGCCTCCCGCATGGCCGGGCTTTCGCCCCCTCAGGGTATCTCGGATCGACCGAGAGAGCAGGAGCGTACTCTCACTACTATTTGTACCCGTGGACGGACGTCCTCTGGTCGCTGCCCAGCCCGGCCAGTTCGTCGTTCTGCGCCTGCGGCCGAACCCCGATGCGCCAGCGCTGTTGCGCAGTTACTCGCTCTCTGACACGCCAAGTGCAGATCACTACCGCGTGAGTATCAAGCAAGAGCTGAACGGCGTGGCCAGTACCTACCTGCATAGTCATGTGCAGGTAGGCGACGTATTGGACGTAAGCGCACCAAGGGGCGTCTTCACTCTTCGAGCGGGTGATCGGCCCGTTGTTTTGCTTAGCGCCGGTGTTGGAGCGACCCCAGTTCTCGCAATGCTCCATGCGTTGGCGGCGGGAGCTTCGCCACGCCAAGTTTGGTGGCTGTACGGTGCCCGCAACCGAGACGACCACCCGTTTGCCCAGGAGTCACGCGGCCTTGTGCAAGCGCTGCCGCACAGCCGCAGTCGAATATTGTACAGCAGGCCTGGGCCTGACGATCGTTTGGGTCTAGAATTTAATGCCACTGGACACCTCGACATAGCCGTGCTCGACGAACTTGATGTGCCTCGCGACGCGGACTTCTACCTGTGTGGACCATCCGCATTCCTCCAGGACTTGAGTGCTGGTCTTGCGGTCTGGGGCGCCGCCGGCGACCGCGTGCACATGGAAATTTTTGGCCCGGGTGAATCCATGACTCCAGGCGTATCCGATGCGCCTGTACGCCCAGCCCACGCGCCGGCGGGACCCGCGGGCGACGGGCCCGAGGTTTCGTTCGCACGTAGCGGCCTCACCGTCCGATGGGATGAAAAATACCAGAGTCTGCTCGAGCTGGCGGAGGCCTGCGACGTCCCCGTACGGTGGTCGTGCCGGACCGGCGTTTGCCATAACTGCGAGAGCGGGCTGGTTTCCGGCGCGGTGAGTTATCGACCCGACCCGCTCGACCCGCCTGCCGCAGGCGACTTGCTGATCTGCTGTTCTCAGCCTCAGGAAGACGTCGTTATCGATTTATGACGGTGGAAGAACCAGGACAATGGCCGAAAAAACTTTATTGGCCAGTTGGCGTTGTCACCGCGAGGAGACCCGGTAATGAAATCTGACGCAAAGATTATCTCCCTTAATGTTGGTCCTCCGCGGGTCGTTATGAGCAATGGCGATCCAGTATCGACGGGAATTTTCAAAGAGCCTGTGGCGGGCCGCATCCTACTTAGGACCCTCGATCTTGACGGTGACCAGCAGGCTGACCTTTCGGTGCATGGCGGACCCAGCAAAGCGGTCTATGTCTATCCGTCCGAACACTACGAATATTGGACGCACGAATTGCCTGAGATGAAACTACCCTGGGGCATGTTCGGTGAGAACTTCACGACCGCGGGACTTTTTGAATCGGAGCTAAACATCGGTGACAAATTTCGCGTCGGCGCTGCCATTGTCATGGTGAGCGAGCCGCGCATGCCCTGTTACAAGCTCGGTATCAGATTCGGCCGCTCTGACATCGTCAAAAGATTCCTTGCAAGCGAGCGCACGGGTTTCTACTTTGCGGTGCTGCAAGAGGGTGAAGTCGGCGCGGGTGACCCGATCGAACTCGTCGAAAGAAGCAAAGACAATTTAAGAGTCAGTGATGTCACCGCACTTTATACCCACGAGAAGCACAACGTCGGATTGCTTCGTCGCGCCATTGAAGTGGTGACGCTCCCCGAAAGCTGGAAGAGCTATTTCCGGCATCGACTTGCGAAGCTAACGGAACCTTCACAGGATTGACGCAGATCAACGGCTCAGCTAGCGCCATGGCGGGCGGCAAGCCCGAGTTCCTGCATCTGCCGTCCATCCCGATGGCGTAAACGTGGAGAGATCAAGAAGACATTCGATAGGAGGAGCTATGTTAAAGATGCGTGTCGCGCAAGTTACTCGTCCGAACGGACCCTTTGAAATTGTTGAACGCGAAATCTCGGAACCCGGAACCGGTTCTGTGCGTATCAAGGTTGAAGCTTGTGGCGTTTGCCACAGCGATTCGATGACGAAAGAAGGATTGTGGCCGGGCATTCAATATCCGCGGGTGCCGGGACATGAGATCGCTGGAATAATTGACGCGGTCGGCCCGGGCGTCGCTGGCTGGACAGAAGGACAACGGGCCGGCGTCGGCTGGCATGGCGGTCACTGCGGCTATTGTGATTCTTGCCGCCGCGGCGATTTTGTTACCTGCCAAGTCGCGCCACAAGTCCCCGGCATCGCCTACGACGGCGGCTATGCCGAATACATGATCGCTCCCGCCGGCGTCTTGGCGCTGATCCCGGATGACCTTTCAGCGGTGGACGCAGGACCGCTGATGTGCGCCGGAGTCACCACTTTCAACTCGCTTCGCAACAGCGGCGCGCGGCCCGGCGATCTTGTCGCCGTGCTCGGCATCGGCGGTCTCGGCCACTTGGGAGTTCAGTTCGCGGCGAAAATGGGTTTTCGGACCGTCGCCATCGCGCGCGGGATGGACAAAGAACCGCTGGCCCGCAAGCTCGGTGCTTGGTCTTACATCGATAGCAAGACGCAGGATCCCGCCGCGGAACTGCTGAAGTTGGGCGGCGCCAAAGTCATCCTCGCTACCGTGACGAACGGTGACGCGATGAGCGCGACGTTGGGCGGTCTCGGCGTCAACGGAAAATTAGTTATCCTGGGTGCCGCGGCTGAGCCGCTGCAAGTGCCAGGTATCCCGCTACTGCTGGGAAGGCGTTCGATCATGGGCTGGCCTTCGGGCAGCTCCATCGATTCGCAGGATACGCTCGCTTTCAGCCTGCTCACCGGTGTACGCGCCATGAATGAAGTCTTCCCGCTGGAGCGCGCGGCGGAAGCCTACGAGCACATGATGACCGGCAAGGCGCGTTTTCGCGCCGTTCTGACGACTGGGCATTAATTGAGAGGCCAGAAGGAACTAACTATGGTGCATCGCCTATGACTGATATAGCTCCGCCGATTTCACCACTGACGCTTTCCTCGAGCGCCGAGCGCATGTTTCCGATCTTGACGCAGGCGCAGGTCAAACGGATCGCCGCCCATGGCGTGCTGCGTTCGATCCGGCCTGGAGAGGTGCTCATCGAAGCGGGAGCGCGCGTCGTGCCCTTCTTCGTCATCACCGCGGGTCGGGTCGAGGCTGTCCGGCCATCCGGCAAGGGAGACACGCTTGTCACGATCCATGAGCCCGGTCAGTTCACCGGCGAAGTCAATATGCTTTCGGGCCGGCCCGCGCTGGTCCGAACGCGCGCCATCGAGTCAGGCGAAGTGATCGAGCTGAATCGTGAACAGTTGTTGGCGCTGGTGCAGACCGACAGCGAACTCGGCGAGCTGATCATGCGCGCTTTCATCGTGCGCCGGGTGGAGCTGATCGCGCACGGGCTCGGCGATGTCGTGCTCGTTGGCTCGAATCATTGCTCCGGAACGCTCCGGGTCAAGGAGTTCCTGACGCGCAACGGCCATCCTTATTCTTATATCGATCTCGACCGCGACGCCGACGTGCAGGAACTGCTGGACCGGTTTCACCTTACCCCGGCGGATGTGCCTGTGCTGATCTGCCGCGGCGAAACGGTGCTGCGCAACCCGACCAACCAGGAGATCGCGGCATGCCTCGGCTTCAACGAGACCCTCGACGAAACCCAGATCCGCGACGTGGTCATCGTCGGCGCCGGACCCGCGGGACTCGCGGCCGCGGTGTACGCTGCCTCGGAAGGACTCGATGTTCTGGTTCTCGAAACCAACTCGCCCGGGGGACAGGCCGGTTCGAGCTCGAAAATCGAGAACTACCTCGGCTTTCCGACCGGCATCTCGGGTCAAGCGCTCGCGGGCCGGGCCTATACTCAGGCGCGCAAGTTCGGCGCCCAGGTGATCATCGCCACGGGCGCCAAACGCCTCGTGTGCGGCCGCACGCCCTACGCCATTGAGTTGGACGACAATATACACGTGCCAGCGCGCACGATTATTATTGCTACCGGGGCGGAGTACCGAGTGCCGACAATCGAAAACTTGTCGCAGTTCAAAGGCGTGGGGGTCTACCACGGCGCGACATTTATGGAGGCGCAGCTGTGCCGTGGTGAAGAGGTCGTTGTCATGGGTGGAGGTAACTCGGCCGGCCAAGCCGCGGTATTTTTGGCCCAGACCGCGAAACGCGTGCACATGCTCGTGCGGTCGAGCGGGCTGGCGCAGAGCATGTCGCGCTATCTGATTCGTCGCATCGAACAGAATCCGGCCATTGCCCTCAGAACCCGCACCGAAATCGTCGCCCTTGAAGGCAGTGATCATCTCGAGCGAGTGCATTGGCGCGACGCTCAGACCGGCACCGTCGAGACCCATGACATTCGCCACGTCTTCGTCATGACCGGCGCGGTTCCCAGCACCGAGTGGCTGGCTGGATGCCTCGCGCTCGATACTAAAGGATTCATCAAGACGGGACCGAATTTGTCACAGGACGATTTGGCTACCGCCCATTGGCCGCCCTCCAGGTCCCCTCATCTTCTCGAAACCAGTCTGCCCGGTGTGTTCGCTGTCGGCGACGTCCGGGGCGGCAATATCAAACGTGTCGCGTCGGCCGTGGGCGAAGGCTCGATCGCGATCTCATTTGTTCATCAGGTGCTGTCCGAATAGGAGGATTATAACGATGGCAGAAGCAACCTGCGCTCATATCGAGGCCATTACGACCGTCAAACACGCGAAACGCCGGGAGTGCGATGACTGCGTCAAAATCGGTGGTCGGTGGGTTCACCTGCGCGTATGTCAGGAGTGCGGCGCGACGGGCTGCTGCGATGACTCGCCGAACCGTCATGCGACCGCGCACGCGCATGCGAGCAAGCATCCGGTGATCGCCTCCGCGGAGCCTGGAGAACGTTGGTTATACTGCTATCCGGATGAAGCTGTTGCGGAATATTGAATTGGAAAAGTGCCTAAGAGGGTGCGCGGGTCCGGAAGCATTGGAAGTTACGGGAACGAACTCAACGTGGGATCATAGAATTTTGGAGGACGAGTTATGCAAGAAGCAATCGAGATAGGATATCAGGCGTTTGTTTCAGACGGCGGCGAGGAGTTCGGCGCGGTGCGGGCGGTTTCTCCGAAGGGCCGGCCCGAACTGGTGATTTACGTGGAAAATGCCGGGGAATTCGTCGTGCCGCTCGCCGCGGTGGAGTCGGTTCATTCACAAAAGGTCATCTTGAACTGCGCCAAGCTCGAGCCTCGTCTGCGAGAGGCGATCGGCCACGCACATGACGCCGAAGAGCCTAACGCGTGAACTCGGTTAGGACTGTGTAGCAATGTCATCCTGAGGCAATAGCCGAAGGATCTGATTTTTTTTAAGCTACGGGAGATGGGAGATTCTTCGCTGGCGCCCAGAATGACATCTATGCTGGTTTTGCGATTGCGACAGGCCCTCCCGCGTAGAACTCATCAGCTGGAAGGAGCCAAACCATGATCCGCTACCGCACTGCTCCCGTCGGCGATCATGTCATTTTTTACCGCGAAGCCGGTGACCCCAAACATCCGACTCTCCTTCTGCTGCACGGCTTCCCAAGCTCATCCCACATGTTCCGCAATCTGATTCCGTTGGTTGTGGATCGTTTCCACATCGTGGCCGTTAGCGCGCTGAGCTCAAGAACGTCCCGCCGGGTTTTGGGGGAAACCGGCTTATGGAATCTGGGCTGTGATTGTTTCGCATTCTGAAAACATCTTCGGGGAATACCGATGACTGCAAGAAGCGCGGAGTCGTTTGATGCACGTCTTGACCAGGAGCGCGGGGCGAAGCTGACGGTCGCTTCGAGACCGGCTCATTATTCATTGGTCGTTGCTCTCATCACGCTAACTTTCACGACGGGGCTGATCGACGCCGTCAGCTATCTCGGTCTCGGGCGCGTATTTACCGCGAATATGACGGGCAATGTGGTTCTTTTAGGGTTCGCGGTTGTCGGTGTCCCCGGACTATCCGTTACGCGTTCTTTGATCGCCCTGGGCGGGTTTCTTGTCGGCGCAGCCTGCGGAGGGAGACTGGGGTCGGTTATGGCCGCAGCCACCAGACGCCGGTGGCTTCTTGGCGCCGCCGTTGCGGAAGCAGGCTTAATCTTCGCCGCCGCGCTGGCTTCGCTGGGATTTGATATCGATTCTGCAACACCGGCCAATCGCTTGTATGCGGTCATTATATTAACCGCTTTGGCGATGGGCTTGCGCAACGCTACGGCCCGTCGCCTCGCTGTTCCGGACCTCACGACCACAGTGTTAACACTAACCCTGACCGGCCTGGCCGCAGATTCATCCCTTGCCGGCGGTAACAATCCCCGTTCGCTTCGGCGGATCTTTTCGGTCGTTGCCATGTTCGGCGGGGCCGCGATGGGCGCAATCCTCCTGCGCTACGGGCTTGCGCTGCCGCTGGTCGTCGCCGGTGTGGGCGTGCTTGGCGCAACCGTTGCCTGCGCCTGCACGGAGGCATCACACGAAGCTCAATGATGGATTTATACGAAGAAGCAATGAGGGCCGGTCACGGAAGCACAGCGGCACAATTTTCCGAGCTGCTGTCATCGTCGGGTTGATGACTTTCGTGATCATGCCGCGCTACACGCGGCTGGTGAAACGCTGGCTGTAGGAGGAATCGAAGTAGGCGAAAGGTTCAAAGAGCGTGAGCAACATGAATGAAAAATTGCGAGCTGTAATTTTTCAGGGAGTATCGGATCGGATCTACGCGTCTCAGAGGCCTTGTTGCTTGAATCAGATGAGGGTAACGAATTATGAACATCTCGTGATCCAAGAACATCCGAGACGCCGGAAGGAGAGGAAGAACGGACGGAGCAAGTTCTGAATGGGAAAGAGTCGCCTTGAAGCGTTCAGTGATGGCGTGATTGCGATCATCATCACCATCATGGTGTTAGAAATAAAGGTGCCCCACGGCGAGGTGATCGAGACTCTGGTGCCATTGATCCCGGTATTTTTGAGCTATGTCCTGAGCTTCCTTTATATTGGTATCTATTGGAATAACCACCACCATATGTTTCATGCGACTCAAAACATCACCGGACCCATCCTGTGGGCGAATCTGCATCTCTTGTTCTGGCTGTCACTCATACCCTTCACCACGGGCTGGATGGGTGAGAACCATTTCGCCGGGGCGCCATCAGCGTTGTATGGTGTCGTTCTTCTCATGACCGCGATCGCATACTGGATATTACAACAACGGATCATTGCGTCGCAGGGTCCCAACTCGATTCTCAAAAAAGCTGTCGGAGGCGATCGGAAGGGCAAGCTATCGATGATTCTATACGCCGTTGCCATTCCCGTGGCTTTCCGGTGGCAATGGGGCTCCATGGGCCTCTATGTATTCGGCGCGCTGCTATGGCTCATTCCGGATCGACGGATCGAAAACGTGCTCAGAAACACCGATGCATAACGCTGAATCGACCGAAGGATATCGTGTGTACAGAGAACTGCATGGGTCTCGCAGCGGTGTTTCACACCGGACAAACGCCGTGAACATGAATGAGTACATTCAGAAGAGGAGGTTAAGATGATTCAACTGCGCCGTAACAACGATCGCGGACATACGAAGCTCGGCTGGCTCGACAGCCGACACACTTTTTCGTTCGGCGACTACCATGACCCGCAGCACATGGGTTTCAGCGATCTCAGAGTCATCAATGAAGACCGCGTCATCTCCGGCAAGGGTTTTCCTACTCACTCGCACCGCGACATGGAAATCATCACCTATGTGCTCGAAGGCGCTTTAGCGCATAAGGACAGCACGGGCACGAGCTCCGTCATTCGCGTTGGTGATGTGCAGCGGATGAGCGCGGGAACAGGCATCAGCCATAGCGAGTACAACGCGTCGCAAACCGAGCCCGTGCACTTCCTGCAGATCTGGATCATCCCCGACGAGACCGGTTTGCCACCGGGTTATGAACAGCGCGCGTTTTCACTCGACGAGCAGGGCGGCCAATGGACTCTTATCGCTGCCAAAGACGGGCGCGATGGCTCCGTCACCGTGCATCAGGATGTGGATGTCTGGGCCGCGCGTTTCTCGCCCGGAGAGCAGTCAACTTTTCCTCTCAAGCCGGGTCGCAATATCTGGACACAAATGGCGCGCGGTACCGTGACGCTTAATGGTATGTCGCTGACCGCGGGCGATGGCGTGGCGATCAGCGAAGAAAACACCTTGGAGGTCAAGGCTCTCGAGGACGCCGAGATTCTTGTGTTCGATTTGGCTTGATAAGCCACAAGCGATCAGAGAAGCACTGCTCGATCGCGGAGCTCCGACGAAGATCAGGACAGGAAAAAAATCATATGACTACGACCCACTATGCCTCTGACAG
>Ga0193716_1002123_pt1 | contig 11315 bp, 10 predicted proteins | sample U2c1metaG_FD_145901 | JGI IMG/M metagenome (GOLD analysis project Ga0193716, IMG submission 145901) | Soil microbial communities from a riparian zone of the East river system, Colorado, United States - U2c1 | ecosystem: Environmental > Terrestrial > Soil > Riparian zone | place: USA: East River...
TGTTCATGCTGTTGATCGGTGTAATGCTGTTCTATGGCATCACACCCAAGCTGAGCGTTCTTTACGCGCCGTTTTTTGTCGTGCTCACTGCTCTGCTCGCCTTCGCAGTATGCCTGTGGCTGTCAGCGATTGATGCGATGTACCGCGATGCGCGCTACGCGTTGGCCTTCATTGTTCAACTCTGGTATTTCGGCACGCCGATCATATATCCCTTGTCTCTAGTGCCGGAAAAATGGCGGTTCATCTTCTTGTTCAATCCGATGGCGGCGATCGTGCTGGGCTTTCGCTGGTCCATGCTGGGTGACACCGTACCTCCCGAGGGACGGCTGATCCTGTCTGCGGTTGTCGTTACGCTGGTACTGTTGGTCTCGGGCGCCTTTTTCTTCCGCCGTGTCGAGCAGCGCGTCGTGGACACCATCTGACCCATGAGCAATACCGTCATCTCGGTCGAGAACATCACCAAGTCTTTCCGGCTGGGCGCGATCCAGCGCGGGCATACGCTGGCCGACGCCATGAACGCGCGGTTAAAGCGGCTGATCAAAGGCGGTCCGTCCGAAAAAACAAAAGCGGAAACACTGTGGGCATTAAAGGGCGTTTCATTCCAGGTGCAGCACGGCGAAGTACTGGGAATTATCGGCCGCAACGGCGCAGGCAAGAGCACCCTGCTGAAAATCCTGTCGCGCATCGTGGCGCCGACAGGGGGCCGCGCCGTAATCGACGGGCGCGTCGGTTCCCTGCTGGAGGTCGGCACCGGCTTCAGCGGCGAACTCAGCGGCCGCGAGAACATCTTTCTCAACGGCACTATCCTGGGCATGTCACGCCAGGAAATCCGCCGCAAATTCGACGAGATTGTTGCCTTTTCCGAGGTTGGCCCTTTCATCGACACACCGGTCAAGCGATATTCTAGCGGTATGTATACCCGCCTCGCCTTTGCGGTGGCCGCCCATCTCGATCCCGACATCCTGATTGTGGACGAAGTGCTTTCCGTGGGCGACGTGCAGTTCCAGAAGAAATGCCTCGGCAAGATGGGCGACATGACCCGCGCTGGCCGCACCGTGCTGTTTGTCAGCCACAACATGGCGGCGATCAGTTCCTTTTGCACCCGCTGCATCGTGCTGAAGGCCGGCGAAGTGATCTGTGACGCGACACCGGACCAGGCCATCGCCCGCTACGCGGAAACCGGCGCACCGATGACGAGCGGCGACCTGCGGCTTACCAGGCCCGACAAGGACTGGCCGGTCCATGTCACGCGACTTGCCCTGGAAGACGAGAAGGGCGAGATATCCGGGGCGGTCGAGATGTTCACGCCAACCACGCTGCTGGTGGAATATGTGATCGAGCAGCCCGTCTCGAACGTCTCCATGGCGATGCTGCTGTCCAAATCGGGCCAGAACCTGCTTTACAGCTATGACAACGACGCCAATGAGGAGCTGGCGGGCAACCGCGAGCCGGGCCGTTACGTCGCGCGGGTCAAGCTGCCGACCCAGCAATTCAAGGAAGGCGAATATACCGTCGAGCTCAAGATCGGCTGGAATCGCATCGAGATCACCGATCCCCTCGCCGTCCTGCCGTTCGAGATCGTCAACCACCGCCGGGACCTGATGCACAAAAGTTATCGTGCCGACCGGATGGGCCACCTGGCGATGGACATCGACTGGCCGACGGAGCGCAAGGGATGACGCGGCGGCCCGTAATCCGGCGCTCGGTACTTTACAACGCGCTGCCGCAGAGCCCGGACTGGTTCTGCAACCTGACCCATATCAACGCCAAATGGCGCTTTCTGCGAAAAATCCGTTCGCAATACCGGATGGAGACGCTGTCAGCCTGTCCGCACTGCGGTGGCCGCGATTTCACGCTGCTGTCCACCCAGGAACGCTCAGGCTTGCCGACCTCGGTTGTCGTCTGCCGCGGCTGCGCCCTGGTGTTCACCAATCCCCGGCTGGATGGCGATGCCTTGGGTGATCACTATGCCAAAGACTATCGCGAGATTGAGCGCGGCGATCTTCCCGATATCCACCAATTCATGTTCAACCTGCAGAAAAGCAAGGCGCCGGCAACCGCCGCTTTCCTGAAAGAGGCCGGCATCCCGATTGCGGACGGCGCCCGGGTCACCGATATCGGTTGCGGCGAAGGCGGGCTGCTGGCGGGGCTGGCGGCGGAAAAACCGGGCATTCGTGTCGTCGGCTATGAGCTGAACACGGCGGCCACCAGCTATGGCCGGGCCCAAGGCATGGATATCCGCACCGCCTATTTCGACGGGTCAGGCGAAGCATACGACTATGTGATCTTGGAACAGACCCTGGAGCACCTGCCCGAGCCGGGTGCTCTGCTCGCCTCCATTGCCCGCAATCAAAAGCCTGGCGGTGTGCTTTATATCGGTGTACCCGGGATTCTCGCCTATCCGCGCAATTACGAAAACAATTTCCTGCAGTACCTGCAGTATGGCCACCTGTTCCATTTCACCCTCCACACGCTGGAGAGACTGGTGGTGCCGTTCGGTTATCGCTTGGCGCACGGGAGCGAAACGATCCAGGCGGCTTTCGTAAGGACGGAAGGCGTTGGCGGACAAAGTGTGCCGGCGCAGGATGCCGAACAGATCATCGAGCTTCTTCAAAAGGCCGAAGCCGATTTCAAGGCCCGGGGAAGCCATTTTAGGCAAAATTGGCGCAACTATTTGCGCTATGCGTTGCGCTGGGCCTTGTGCGCCATTTATCCGGTCAAGCGCCGCCACTAGCCAGGGTGGGGGGCGTGAAGGCATTGGTGGTGTCGCGACGCGCAATGCAGAGAATTTCCGCATCATTGGGCAACATGGGCGCCTCCGGGCCCACCGTGGGGCCGAAACGAAAACCGCGCCAGTCCGCGGCATTGACGAAAATTGCGTCGGCCCCGACCTCCCGAAACGCCAGCGACGGAGGGGAAAGGCGCAGCAAAAGGCGGCGCAGCAGGCTGGACCCTTCGAAGAATTTTCGCGCTCGCGTCTTGATGGTGATTTCACGAAAACCGCTGGAACGGTACAAATCGCGGAACAGCCGCGGCTGGAATGTATAATAGCCGCGGCCGAAATAGCCGGTCATTGCGGAGTGATGCACTATCAGGCCGCGCGGCTTGAGCAGCGCGAAACAATTGCGCCACCCCGCGGCGACATCAAAACACCAATAGAGCGTGCCGATATCCAGCACCAGGTCAAACGCGCCCTCCAGCGCCGGCGGCAACGGCGCGGTGATATCGGTGCGAACGGTGGGATTTCCCGCCACATCCAAGGTCTCGACACGCGACAGATTCATCCGACTTGCAAATTCGGCCAGATCGCGGCGGTTGTCGCCGGTGGCCCATTCGGTGGCGAACGCGCAATCGCCCAGGATCACAGCGGTCAGAGGAACGTCCCTGGCAGCGAACGCTTCGCGCGCCCGCAGCAACTCGACGAATGTCTGGGCATCGATGCTCATGAGCCCAGCCCCAGCTTGCGCAACACGCGCGCGCCTAACACCCGCGCGCTTCTCACCACGGGCCGCTGCAGGCCGCGCGGAGTGTCGTCGGGATCATATCCCCCGAACACCGCGTCCTCGTCATAGGGGTCATAAGCGCCGGGCACCCGCCCCGGCCCGCCGTCAACCTGGCCGAACCAGCGGAAAAACAGTGCCTCCCGGTTCATGATCTGCAGGTTGAGCTTCTGGCCATGACAGGCCAGGCGCATGTGCAGGTCGTTCAGGAACCAGCGGCCTTCCACCGGGCTGCCCTTCGCGGCGATCTTGCGCGAAAGCCATTCGCGCAATTCCGGTATATGCGTATCCTCGCAGAACAGGTCCCGCATGGCCGCCAGATCGATCTGATAGCGATCGTAATGGTCGAGGGCATCGCTGATCTCGGCAACGGCGACGGCGGTATCGTCTTCGATAAAGACCGAATTGGCGGCGGTCGTCTGGGCCCGGATGCCGCTCGCCAGGTGGCGGGAGAGAATGCAGGGCGTTTCAGCCAGAAACGCCTCCGCGATCACACGCGGCGTGCCTTCCTGGTGCGAATTCAGCATCATGAAGCGCGACCGCATGATGATGTCGTTCACCAGTTCGCGCGCCAGGGGAAATTTGCCGAACGCCTGCTCCGAACTGCAGAGGAAGGAAATTTGCGTCAGCTCGCGCGCGGAAAAATGCTGCTGGGCGAACTGGTAAAATCGCCGGTCGATCCCCTGTTTTTCATAGGTCCGGCTGCCAAGCTCCACCCGGCGCGGATCGCCGGCAATAATGGTGGCCGTCAGGCCGGGGCGGACCTGCATCAATCCCTTGATGATCTTCAGGCTTTCATAAAGCCGCTTCAGCGTGTTGGGACGGGAAATGACGCAGATATCGACGTTGCGGCCCATCCCGGCCGGGCGCGGCGCCGGGCGCGGCATGAAGTTGATGCAGTTGCGGTCCAACCGCATCTCGCGCGGAATGTTGGCAAGAAACGGCGCGGCAGGATCGGGCCACAGGAAGAAGGACTGCCAGGGCTGCAGCGGCCATCGGTCCAGCCAGCTCAGATCGCCCTGCACATGCACGCCGAACAGCCATTTGCCGCTTGCGGCGCCTTCCGCAAGAAATGCGCGCGCGCGCCGCGAATGGGATGGCACGCCCCACAAGGCCTCGTTATGGGTAAAGCTGACGATGCCGGGGCTGTTCTGCGTGGGTTCTTTGAGGATGCAGGGCATGGCGCTACCTAGCCCAGGCCCAGCAGGCGGCGCAACTTTGCCGTCGCCCGCGCGCGAAAGGGGCGCACGCGAAACGGCCGCGCTACGCTGGGGGCAGCCATGGCATCCATCACGGCACGAAACGGCGCAAAGGCCCGCGCATCCTTCAGATAGACCGCCTCGGCGCTGTTGGTGAACATGGAATAATTGCGCGCATGCTCATCCAGGCCGATGGAAGCGTAGGCCCCCAGCATGCGCGCCTTGGCCGCGGCGTCGGTGAGGAACTGAAAATAATAGCGCGGGCATTCATAGTCGCGCAGCGCCGGGTCACGCCGGCGCAGCCAGCCGAGGGCCGGACGGCATTGCGAGAATTGCAGCAGATGGAAACTGTCTTTGCGCAGCAACGCATCCATCACCGGAACATGCTGAAAATAGGGGATCGGATAACAGGAAAAATAGCCGAACGGCACGCCGCGAGCACCGCACCAGGCGTTGACCTCGCGGTGGGACTGGATGTGATGCGGGTTGGTCTGTTCGTCCCCGTAAGGCGCGTGAGCAAGCACCAGATCGATTTCGCCGGGCTTCAACCCCAATTGCGCCAAGCCGGCTTCCAAAGTGGCGCCTGTGTCCGGTAGTGCCGTCAGCGCCGGGCGCAACGAGCCACCCATGATCACGCCGCTCTTGTACCCGGCGGTCTGGCGCGCAGTTTCAAATTCCGCCATCCGCGGCGATGCCGGATCGTTGCCCGACAGGCAGACGACATGGCAATCGATGAAAGGAAATTTCGACAGTTCATGCAGCAGTCCGCCGATCCAGATTGCCTCATCGTCCGGATGGCAGACCGCCGCGACGATGCGAAACCGTTTTACGGCATCCGTCAAATAACGTACTCGGTCTGGGCGCGATGATATTCGTTCAGATGGGTCCGCATCCACTCCATCGTCTGGCCCAGGCCGTCCTTCAAACCGACCTTGGGCTCCCACCCCAGCAGCTCGCGCGCCTGGCGGTTGTCCGCCAGAAGACGGTTGACCTCGCTCTTTTCCGGGCGGATGCGAATGTCCTGCTGTTCCACCTCAATGGTCTTGCCGACAATGCCGGAGATCATGGTCACCAGATCGCCGACCGAAATCTCCTGCATGTTGCCGAGATTGACGGTTTTTCCGATTGCCGCATCCACCTCAGCCAACCGCATCATGCCGGCCGCCGTATCGGTGACAAAAGTGAAATCTCGCGTGGGAGTCATCGAGCCCAGCTTGACGTCGCCACGCGTCAGCAACTGCACCAAAATCGTGGGGATCAGCGCGCGCGCCGACTGGCGCGGGCCATAGGTATTGAAAGGGCGGATCGTGGTGACCGGCAGGTCGAAGGAGCGGAAATAGCTCTCCGCCAGCTTGTCGGCGCCGATCTTGCTGGCCGAATAGGGCGACTGGCCCTGCAGCGGGTGCTTTTCGTCAATCGGCACATATTGCGCGGTGCCGTAGGTCTCGCTGGTCGAAGTATGCACCAGCCGCGTTACGCCATGGCTGCGGCAGGCGTTCAGGATATTCAGCGTGCCGTTGACATTGACGGCGACCGCCTCCGATGGGCTGACGTAGGAATAGGGAATGGCGATCATCGCGCCCAGGTGAAAGACATACTCCCTGCCCTTCACCACATCCAGCATGCGCTCGGCATCGCGAAGATCACCCTGCGCCACCTCGATGGACTTGTAGATGTCCGGCGCCAGGTCATGGAGCCAGCCGAAGGTACCGCGACTGTTGTAACGCACCAGTGTGCGGACCTCGGCGCCGCTGCGCACCAGCATGTCGGTCAGATGGCTGCCGATGAAGCCGCCCGCGCCCGTAACCAGAACCTTCTTGCCGGACCAGTTCATGGGGAGCTTCCCTCTTCGGGCAGATAAAGATGGCGGTCGCGTTCCAACGTTTCCGACGCCGCGGTGTAATCGTCCACCCGGCCGATATCCAGCCAACGGCAATTGGAGTCGTAGGCCATCGGACTCTGGCCGGCCTTTTTCAGATTCAGGATCAGGTCGGGAAGGTCCAGCCTCCCCTTGCCCCGTATCTCCGTCAGCACGCCGGGTTCGAAAACGTAGATGCCCATGCTGACCTTGTATTTCAGCACCGGTTTTTCGATGTAGTTGGTCAGCTTGTGGTCGGCGGATATCTCCAGCACACCCAGATCGATCTTCACGTCCTTGTTGGCGACGCCGATGGTGGCGCTCTGTCCGTGTTCGCGGTGGAATTTCAGCATGCCGCGATAGTCGATGGTGGTGAGAAGATCGCCATTCATCACCAGGAAGGTTTCGTCCAATCCCGCGACCAGGCCCAGCGGCCCGGCCGTCCCCAGCGGCTCGGCTTCGTGGGAATAGGAAATCTTCACGCCCAGCTTCTCGCCATGGCCAAAATACGCTTCCAGCAGGCTGGAGAGATATCCGACGCACAGGACGATGTCGGCAACACCGGCGGCCTTGAGCTGGCGAATGATGATTTCCAGGATAGGCATTTCGCCCACGGGCATCAGCGGCTTGGGAAACACGGTGGTGTAGGGCGCCAGACGCGTCCCTTTGCCGCCCGCGAGAATAACCGCCTTCACTTTGAGATTGCCTCTGAAACCTGGCCGCCCGACAGCGCCGTATTTCCCCATTTCCTCCAATAATTTAGCGTATCCGTCAAGGACTTTTCCAGGCCGATGGAAGGAGCCCATCCCGCGGTGTTTTTTGCCTTCTGAAAGCTGCCTCGCTGGTACGATACGTCGCCGAATTTGCGCGGGGCATGTTCGGCCTCGATGGTAAGGTGCGCATGTGCATTTCCCACCAACCGCTCCACCAGCGTAGCGGCCTGGACGGCGCGCTCCGTACAAAGATTATAGACCTGGCCCGGCAGGCCGCGCTGCGCCAGCGCAACAAGCCCGCCGGCCACGTCCCGGGCATCCACGAAATCGCGATAACCGCTGAGATCGCGCAGCTTCAAGACCGGCGCGCGCTTGCCCTGCTCGATTTCAACGATCTGACGCGCCACCTCGGCATGGAGAAGACCGGCGCAGGCTCCCGGGCCTATCACATTGAAGGGGCGCACCATCACCGTGTCCTGCCCGGTGGCGGAATGCAGCACCCGCCCCATCTGCGTAGCGGCAAGCTTGCTGACGCCATAGTCTCCCACCGGCACCGTGGGACTTTCTTCCGTAAGAGGATCATCGGGCGAGGCGCCATACTCGGCGCTGGAACCCACCAGGACAACGCGCATCTTGGGTTGGCCCAGCGCGCGTACCGCCTGCAGCAAGGTCGCGGTGCCGATGACGTTTGTCTGATAGACCGCTGCGCTGCCCGCGCCGGCATTAAGCCCGGCAAGATGGAAGATTGCGTCGTAACGCTCCGCGGCCAACAACGCGGTCAGGGCAGCGCCATCCAGCACATCGCCTTCCGCCCCACGCACGCCGGCGGGCAATGCACCCGCGCTTCGCACAAGCGCCGTTACATGCGTGCCCATGGCGCCCAGCGCCGATACCAGATGTGCACCGATGTATCCGCGCGCGCCCGTGACAAGTACCCGACGCAACGGATCTGCAGAGGGGGACATGTAACCGCCTGTTCGGGAATGTGCGATTCATACTATCAAACAAAACGAGATGAAACATGCTCGACAATCCCTCTGCCAACCCTGTTCGAGACGAACATGGCGAAAGCCGGCGAGAAGGCCCTGAGGTGGGCAACCAGGCGCTGCCGTTCGTGACGCGCCACCCCAAATGCTTTCAAAGCCCTCCTGCGCAGCAACTTTCTGCGCAAACACCCACCATGGGCGCGACCCCCGGTTTTATACTTTTTCTTTTGAAGTCAATCTGTTAGAAGACGGCCATGGCAAATCTCCGCACGGGAGCAAGGACGCTTTACCATTGGGCCCGCGTGTTGCGTTCCCAGTCCCGCACCGCAACGCCGGTCGACGTTTCCCAGACTCGCCTGGCGCTGGCTCAAACACACCTCGATCTGGACGGGTTGGTGCAAGCGGTTCAAAAAGACGGTATCGCGACCGTGCCTGGCTATTGGAGCACGGCGCGCTGTGCTGAGGCGCGCGCGGAGCTCGACCGCATCATCGCGGACTATTCGCAAGCCGTCCAGGTCTGTTCCAACGGCTCTGACCGCAGAATGTATGGGGTGGAATCGGTCAGCGGCCCGCTGATGGATTTTCACGCCGATTCTTTCTTGCGCCACTTCGGTGAGTTGATCGGTGGCCTGGACATCTACAACTTCGCCACGCTTGGCGCGCACATTGAAGCGACCAGCGACAATTCCGGCTCTGGCAATGGCTGGCACCGCGACGCGCATGGCTTTCAATTCAAGGCCATCCTCTATCTCAATGACACCAGCCTCGCGAATGGCCCGTTCCAGTATCTGGTCGGCAGCCATACCCTCTGGCGCGCCGCCGCCGATGCCGTCCGGGCCGGCCTCTCCGACCCAAGACAGACGCGCTTTACCGATGCCGAGATCGCGCGGCTCGCGGAGCACGGCATCGAACAACGCGCACTGCCAGCAAGCGCCGGCACGCTTCTGCTGGTCAATACCGCCGGTATCCATCGCGGCATGCCTCTCCAGACCGGGGAACGCTATGCCCTGACCAATTATTATTATCATAGGGTACAGATCGATGAGGGCCGCATTGCCCAGTTCAGCCCTCTGTTGCCCGGCACAGCCGAGCGCATCCGGCGCGATATCTTCCGGGGCCCTCATCGCATTGACTTGTGAACGCCGCGCCGATATTGGGTGCGGAGAGCTTGATCAGGTGCATGAAATTTCCTTTGTTTATCATGGTGTTACGGTCAGACCCTGCGTCTCCTTCAAGCCCATGGCCCATTTACGGTGTCGGATGACTTTGCAAGAATCTGTCGCGACGCCGGATCGGCCCGCGCGCCCATGAAATCGTTTTTCGCCGCCCTGGCGCGCCGGGGCGCCGCTGCCATCGCGCGCGACATCGTCCGTGACGAAAGCTGGAATGATTTTCTGCTGCTGCAAGGCACGCAGGCAGCGTTGCAGCTTCGCGGCTTGGACCGGCTTGCCAGCCTGCAGGACGCCGAGTTCAAGGTCTTCTCGCAATGGGGCGAAGACGGGATCATCGAATGGCTGGTGTCGCGCCTGCCCGGCATTCCTCAGAGCTTTGTCGAATTCGGCGTCGAAGATTACACCGAAGCCAACACCCGCTTCCTACTGGCGCACCGCAACTGGCGCGGCCTGGTCATCGACGGCGATGCGCAGAACATCGAAAAAATCCGCGGCCGACAGAATGCCTGGAAGCATGACCTGATGGCGCTTTGCGCCTTCGTGACCCGGGACAATATTGATGGCCTGATCTGCGGTGCCGGATTCGGCGGCGAAATCGGCCTGCTCAGCGTCGACATTGACGGCAACGACTATTGGGTATGGGAGGCGATCCGCGCCGTTCAGCCATGGATCGTCATTGTCGAGTACAACGCCGTGCTGGGTGACCTGAAGCCGCTGTCCATTCCCTACGATCCGGGCTTCAGCCGCATGGCGGCCCATCATTCCGCACTGTATTGGGGCGCGTCCGCGACCGCATTTGAACGGCTTGCGGCGCAGCGTGGCTATAGCCTGGTGGGCAGCAACCGCGCCGGCAACAACCTGTTCTTCGTGCACAACGACGTGTCTGGCGCCATCGTGTCCGCCATCGCCGACCGCCGCGCGCGCCCTTCGCTGTATACCGAAGCACGGGACCGGCAAGGCATGCTGACCTTCACGCGCGGCGCGCTGCGGCGCGATCTCATCAACGACAGACCCGTGACCGATATCGACACGGGGTCCACGGCCGCGCTGGCGGACATGGGCGAACTTTACAGCCCTTACTGGTCGGCCATTCTGCAAGGCAAAGCACCGCCGGAGGCGCATTCATGAAAGTCCCGGTTTCCATTCCCGATCTTTCCGGCAACGAAGAGAAGTATGTCGTCGACGCCATCCGCAGCACCTGGATTTCCTCCAGCGGCAGCTATGTGAAACAGTTCGAAAACGAATTCGCGCGAATCGCAGGCACCAAATACGCCTTGTCGGTGGCCAACGGCACCTTGGCCCTGCATCTGGCGATGATCGCACTTAATGTCGGTCCCGGCGACGAGGTGATCGTGCCCAGCCTGACCTATATCGCCACAGCCAATGCGGTGAAATATGTCGGGGGGACGCCGGTGTTCATCGATGTCGATCCCACTACCTGGTGCATGGATACCAGCAAGATCGAAGCGGCGATCACGCCGCGCACCAAGGGCATCATTCCCGTGGCGCTGTACGGCCATCCTGCCGACATGGATCCGATCAACGCCATCGCGCAAGCGCATGGCCTTTGGGTTGTGGACGACACGGCCGAGGCGCATATGGCGACCTATCATGGCCGCCCGGCCGGCAGCCTGGCGCCCATCAGCACCTTTTCCTTTTACGGCAACAAGATCATCACCAGCGGTGAGGGCGGCGCCTTGACCTATGACGATCCGGACCTGGACCGCAGGCTACGCATGCTGCGCAGCCAGGGCATGGATCCCAACCGCCGCTATTATTTCCCCATCATCGGCTACAACTTCCGTCTTACCAACATTGCCTGTGCCCTGCTCTGCGCCCAACTGGAGCGCCGGGACCAGATCGTGGCGCGGCGACGCGCCATTTTCG
>Ga0193716_1002125_pt1 | contig 11310 bp, 10 predicted proteins | sample U2c1metaG_FD_145901 | JGI IMG/M metagenome (GOLD analysis project Ga0193716, IMG submission 145901) | Soil microbial communities from a riparian zone of the East river system, Colorado, United States - U2c1 | ecosystem: Environmental > Terrestrial > Soil > Riparian zone | place: USA: East River...
GGAACGCTTCGGATGTGTCCTGGAGCCGTTCGGTCCGGGTTCGTATGCCATCAAGTCCGCACCGGCGCTTTTGCCCGAAGGCGATTACAGTCAGGTCGTGCGCCAGATGGTGGCAGAGCTTGCGGATGTCGATACCTCGGCAAAGCTGCGTCAGCACTTGGAAGAACGTTTGGCGACCCTTGCTTGTCACAGCGTGATTCGCGCCAATCGCAAACTGGAGCCGGACGAAATGCGCGCTTTGCTCGAAGCTTTGGATCAAATCGAATTCGCTACCCAGTGCCCGCATGGTCGCCCCGTGCTGGTCGAGTGGAGCCGCGCCGAGCTCGAGCGCCTGTTCAAGCGAATCGTGTGAATACCGAACCACGGCGTCTTTGATGAAACCAAAGGTCGTCATCGTTCTCGGACCCACCGCGGTTGGCAAGAGCGAAGTCGCGTTAGCGCTGGCGGAAAGCTTGAATGGCGAAATCATCAACGCCGATTCGCAACAGGTCTATCGCTACATGGATATCGGCACCGGCAAGCTTTCCACGGGTGAGCGGGAGCGCGTGCCGCATCATCTCATCGATATCGTCGACCCCGATGGGGAATTTAACGCGGCGCTATTTCGCCGGTTGGCCAGCGAAGCGATTCGCGAAATAAGTGAGCGCAAGCGAAACGTGATCGTCTGCGGCGGGACGGGACTTTATCTCAAGGCGCTCACTCAAGGGCTTTTCGAAGGTCCTGGCCAAGACCCGGCGATTCGCCGCGCTTTAGAAGCGGAAATTGCGGAACGCGGTCTAGCATCTCTCTATCGACGATTGGAAAACATCGATCCGACCGTGAGTTCATCGATTCATCCCAACGATCGCCAGCGCGTCATTCGCGCGCTAGAAATTTACCAGCTTACCGGTAAACCACTCAGCCAGTGGCAAGGCGCGCACGGGTTTCAGGAGAAACCTTTCGCAGTGCGGGCGATCGGTTTGAACCGGGAGCGTGCCGAGCTCTACGATTTTATTAATCGGCGCAGCGAAGAAATGGTTCGCGGCGGGTTCTTGGAGGAAGTGCGCGGACTCGTCCATCGAGGATTCGGACCTGAACTCAAACCGCTGCAGAGCGTCGGCTATCGTCAAATGGTCGCTGTCCTCGAAGGCAGACTCACGATGGCCGATGGATTGGCGGAAATGAGACAGGAAACACGCCGGTTGGCAAAACGCCAACTGACATGGTTTCGCCGGGATGAGACTATTCAGTGGTTTCATCCGGAGCGCCAACTGCAGCAGATCTTCGAAACCGTGAGCCAGTTTTTGGATTAGCATCCGACGAATTCTGAGCCGGCGCGATAAAAACAGGAGCACCTATGATGCAACGCAGAAAACACTCAGAGAGCTGGCTCGCTATCACAGTTTTCTTATTTCTGTCGCCAAGCTCCGTCGGGGCTGGGTCTGGCGATTTCAGCTGGCGGGGCTTGGAAGACGACGCGGTGATGTTGCTTAGCCGCTACATCCAGATCGACACCACCAATCCACCCGGCAATGAAATCAAGGCGGCTCAATTCCTCAAAGAAATTTTCGATCGCGAAGGCATTGAGACGACAATCATCGAATCGGCACCCGGTCGCGGCAATCTCCTCGCGCGACTGCGCGGCGACGGTTCCCGGAAATCGATCGTCTTGCTCAACCATATGGACGTGGTCCCGGCGGAGGCGAAATTATGGAAGGAGCCGCCGTTCAGCGGCGCAATCAAGGACGGCGTCATTTGGGGCCGCGGCGCGATCGACAACAAAGGCGGCGGTGTTATGCAGCTCATGACGCTGCTCGCGCTTAAGCGCCAAAACATCCAGCTAAAGGGCGATGTGATTTTTCTCGGCACCGCCGATGAGGAGGCCGGTGGGGTGTTCGGTGCCGGCCACTTACTCGACAAACATCCAGAGCTTTTCAAGGATGTGAGGGCAGTGTTGAACGAAGGTGGCGGCATTCGTCTCGGCGAAGATGGCCGCGCGCGCTCGTACAGCGTCGGCGTGGCAGAAAAGGTTCCGCTTTGGTTGAAGCTGACTGCCCCCGGCACGCCGGGACACGCTGCGTCGCCAGGAAGCAATCAAGCGGTGCTGAAGCTAATTACAGCTCTTAGTCGAATCGCGAGCTATCAAAGCCCGATCAAAGTCGTCCCGGAGGTGCAGAAATTTTACGCCGATAGCGCGGCGTCCGCGCCAGCGAGTCGGCGCGAGCAGTACATGGATTTGCGCAAGGCATTGCAAGATCTCGGGTTTGCCGCAGAATTTCTCAAAGACCGCAGCGACAACGCGCGGGTGCGCAATACGATTTCTATCACTGGCATCAAAGGCTCGGACAAGATCAACGTGATTCCGGCTGAAGCTTCGGCCGAGATCGACGTGCGGTTGCTGCCGGGAGAAGAGCCACAGGCTTTTATCAACGAGATGCGTCGCGTGGTCGCGGACGATTCGATCAAGATTGAAATTTTGCTCTCGCGTGCCGCCGCTGTTTCTCCGGCAAGTCCGGATGTGCTCAAGGTGATCGCGGACTATGCTCAAAGCAAAGATCCGGGAACGCCGATCCTGTTTCCGATGGGGAGTGGTTTCACCGACTGCCATTTTTTTCGCGCCAAAGGCATCCCGTGTTTGGGTTTTCTCCCCCGGCGCAGCCGCCCCAACGAAGAGGGCATGGTTCACGGCATCAATGAGCGAGTTGCAGTCGAGGATTTAAAGTCCGACGTCCGCGAGATGTATGAGATTGTTCGCAAATTGGCGGTCGAGTAGAGCGGACAAACAACCGCGACAACATTGCTGGAGCGCGGACATTCCTGTCCGCGGTTGGTGGCGGGTTACAAAACCCGCCCTCCTTATTAGCAGCACGGTAGCGGATTCTCGATCAGATTATAGACGTGATCGAAGGTGACTTCGTTGATGCGCGCGAGAATTTTAAAAGTGCGCGGCGGCTCGTTTTTAAGAAAAACCATGAGCGCGGTTTCCACCGGCGGGCATCCCGCCTTGACGCAGGGAACTTCCTTGACGACGATCGGCGCATCGGGAGGAAAAGTGAGTATCGTCTGCACCCAATAGCGGATCTGGTCCAAGGTGAACTTAGAGACATCTTGCTTGCGGCCGAAAGGGTCGATGTCTTCGGACGACGCGGCGCCGTTTTCGCTGGTGATGCAGTTCATGAAACCCTGGGTGATTTTTTCCTTATCGAGTTTACGCCCGATAAACACCAGGCGATTGACCCGTTCTTCGTCATTCGCCCAGGCTCGGCCCGGGCGTCCTTCGAACAAGAGATGCACGCCTTGAAAAACAAATTGATCAGGGTCTTTACGCAGGTTGAGGATTCCCTTCATACGCATCATGCGCTCGCCGAACTCGGCGAGCAGTTCGCGAAACCACTGACTCAGCTTTAATCCATCGAGATCGCCGGGGGTTGCGATCGCCACCGTTTCAATATCCTCAGTGTGCTTGTGGTTGTGATCGTGCTTCTCCGCTTTGACTTCGAGATCGAGGCTGCACAGGTCGAGCACGGTGGCGATATCGACGTCGGAGTTGCGGGTCTGGCAGATGCGCGCGGCGCCGTTTATGTTACGGATCTTGTATTCAAGCTCGGGCAAGTCCTCCGGGTTGATTAAGTCGATTTTATTGAGCAACACCATGTCGGCGAAAGCGATTTGCTCTTTCGCCTCCGGCGATTCTTTCAGTTGTTGAAAAATATGCTTGGCATCGACGACGGTGATTACGCCGTTAAGCTGATATTCACTTTTAATTTGGTCGTCGACAAAAAAGCTTTGCACGACCGGCGCGGGATCGGCCAGACCGGTGGTCTCGATCATCAATGTGTCGAACTTGTCCCGATGTTCGAGCAGCTGGAACAAACTGCGCAACAAATCGCCGCGCACGCTGCAGCAAATACAGCCGTTGCTCATCTCGACCACTTCCTGATCCGACGAGATCAGCAGGTGATGGTCGATACCGACTTCGCCGAACTCATTGACGATGACCGCAACACGTCGCCCGTGTTCGGCGGTTAGGATACGATTCAATAAAGTGGTCTTGCCGGCGCCGAGGAAGCCGGTCAAGACAGTTACCGGAACACGTTGGTCGTTTGCGTTGGTCATGGTAGCGCAGTCCTCTTCGAGCTGAACATAAAAAATAACAACGGCTTGGAGTTGAGTCAACCTGGAACCAATTGTATATCATTTTGACTGGCGGAGGTTTTGCCATGAAACTTAAAGACAAGGTCGCATTTGTAACTGGATTCGGTTCCGGGCTGGGGCAAGCTATTGCCGTGATGTTTGCCCAGGAGGGAGCCGCGGTCGCCGGAACTTCGCCGACCGAATCGAAAGGCCGCGAGACCGTGGCGATGATCAAAAAGTTTGGCGGCAAAGCGCTCTATTGGCCAGGCGACGTCTCCAGTTCCGCTCAGATGAAGACTTTCGTCGATGAGACGGTGCGGCAATTTGGCGGTATCGATATTGTCGTCAATAGCGGCGGCGTACGCACCAACGGCAGCATCACCGAGATCACCGAAGACGATTGGGACCGCACGCTGGATGTGAATCTGAAAGGGGCATTCATCGTTTCGCGGCTGGCCATTCCGGAGATGAAGAAGCGCGGCGGCGGGGTGATTCTGCACATCGCCGCGAGATCCGGTATGCTCGGCCAATCGGGACGGGCCGCTTATTGCGCCTCCAAAGGCGGCATGGTCCGGCTAACTGAGGCGATGGCTATGGACCACGCGAAGGATAAAATTCGCGTCAATTGTATTTGCCCCGGCCCAACCCGCACCCCCATGGTCGACACATCCACGCCGGAAAAACTCGCGCGCTACAAAACTCGCGTGCCGATTGGGCGGATCGGCGAACCGGAAGACGTCGCTTACGCCGCGCTCTACCTGGCCTCCGACGAGGCCTCGATGGTGACCGCGGCGATTTTACCGGTCGACGGCGGTATGCGCTTGACTGGGCCGTAGTGGGTACACAGTTATTTTGTTGCGAGTGGTGGATTTAGGATTCGGAGAAGAGAAATGCTCGATGTTCGGCCCATCGGAATCGAAGATTACGCGGAGCGGTGCAGCAAGCCGCTATCCGCTTTGCATGATAGACTTTGGGTAGAGACCTACGCGAAAACCCATAGCCCGACCATGATGGTAGGTCCGCTTGAAGGACAGTTTTTGAAGATGCTCGCGACCATGACCGGTGCGCGGCGGATTCTCGAGATCGGCATGTTCACCGGATATAGCACCCTGGCTTGGGCCGAAGCATTGCCCAAGGATGGTCACATCGTCACCTGCGACTGCAATCCCGAGACGACCGAGATCGCCAAGCGCTATTTCGCCGAAAGTCCGCACGGCCCCAAGATCGAAATCAAGTTCGGTCCGGCGCTGAAATCGCTGAAAACAATCTGGGGTCCTTTCGATATCTGTTTCATCGACGCCGACAAGGAAAATTATTGCGCTTACTACGACGAGTGTTTACAGCTGGTGCGGCCGCGCGGCCTGATTATCCTGGACAACATGCTACGCGCCGGCAATGTGCTCGACCCGCGCGATGCCGGTACGGCAGCGATTGACGCGCTCAACAAACGGATCCGCAGCGATGAGCAGGTGGAGAACGTTTTACTGCCGGTGCGGGACGGAATTATGCTGGTGCGCAAGCTTTGAAGTTGCCGATCGTTCCATGGCGAGGCTTTACAGTCCGGACAGTTTTTGCAAAGTGATCCCTAGCTCTTTCGGCAATGGCGCAGTCCATTCTCTTGACTGATCGGCGTAGGTTAGCGTTAGTTTTTCAGCGTGAAGAAACTGCCGCTTTAAGCCAAATTCCTTGCGAAAACGTTTATTAAAGCCGAAATCGCCGTGCTGGTCGTCCATCACGACCGGATAGCTCAGGTGGGCGAAGTGTAGACGGATCTGGTGCCGACGGCCGGTCTCGATCGTCACGCGCACGAGCGTCGTTTCGGAGAAGCGTTTCACCAATCGATAGCGGGTAATGGCGCGAACCGGATTGCCTTCCCGGCCAGGAAGTGGAAAGTCAATCTTGCCTTCGTTGTTTGGCAATCGGCCGACGACCAGGCAGAGATAGCGTTTTTCGACTTTGCCGGATTCAAACAAGCCTTCCAGTTCTTTTGCGGAATGCGAATTCTTCGCCACTAACAGCACGCCTGAAGTGTCCTTATCGAGGCGATGGACGAGCATAGGTTTGATGCCGGCGGCGCGATAGCGGCTTTCTAGAATACCAAGCAGGGTTTCCTGTTTGCGATCGGTCTTTCCCTCGTGCACTGCGATACCGTCTGGTTTGTTGATCACCAGGAGGGATGCGTCTTCAAAAAGTATGTCGACTTTGGCGCGAAAATTTGACGGCTTGGTATCGTCCGCATTCGCCTCGAAAGGGATGTAGAGCTGAATCCGATCGCCGGCGCCGATGACGTGGTTGGGCTTGGCGCGTTGACCGTTGACGCGCACGCCGCTCTTACGAAAAACCTTCCGCACGTAGCCGATTGGGAACTGCTTCTTGAGGTAATTCTCCAGCCTTTTGGCTGATTCATCGTGAGGCAAAATGATTTCGCGCATGACCGTTACAGCGAGATAACGGCAGAAACCGCTCGGAGTCAAGATCGCGCCGGACCATTATTTGCAATTCTTTAGTCTTTAAGATAGGTTACGAAGATGGCGTCAAGGTGATCAGCCTTGTTTAGTTTGCGCCGGTGAGGTTCTCATTGAGTCGAATCGAGTCGGTCGATGTTCTAAGAAATAAAATCGATCAAATTGATGGAAAAATCGTAAGGCTTCTCAACGATCGGGCTGCTCTGGCGCAGAAAATCGGCCACTCCAAAAGCCTAGACAAGCAAGAAGTTTACGTTCCCCGCCGCGAAAAGGAGGTTTTACAAAAGGCCTCTGACCTCAGTCGCGGACCACTCGCCGCCCACGCCATTCGTTCTGTCTTCCGCGAAATCATTTCTGCGTGCCGATCGCTCGAGGCCCCTTTAGAGGTCGTGTTCTTCGGCGCCGAGGCGAGTTATACGCATCTCGCCGCACGCGAGCAATTTGGCACTTCGGCGCGCTTGCGGCCGACGAGGGGCATCGCGGAAGTTTTTCAAGAAGTCGCACAGGGACGGGCGTCGTTCGGAGTCGTGCCGATTGAAAATTCCACCGAAGGCGTGGTCGCACACACGCTCGACTCGCTGGTCGATTCCGATCTCAAGATCTGCGCCGAGATCTTCTTGGACATTCATCATAATTTATTATCGCGCTCGGGTCAGCGCGCCGATGTGCAAAAGATCATTTCGCATCCGCAGGCGCTGGCCCAATGCCGCGCTTGGCTGGTGCGTAATTTCCCGTCGATTCCGGCGGAAGAGGTGGCGAGCACGGCGCATGCAGCGGTGAAAGCGGTTGAAGACGGTTCGCTGGCGGCGATTTCCAGTAGTCTCGCCAAGGAAGTGTACGACCTCAAGATCATCGGCGCGAACATCGAGGACCTGAGCACCAACATTACGCGCTTTCTGGTGATAGGGAAGATGGAAACGAAGCCGAGCCGCGACGATAAGACTTCGCTGGTTTTCTCGGTGCAGGACAAGCCGGGAGTGCTCCATCAGATGCTCAAGCCATTCGCCAGCCGGAATATTAACTTGAGCAAGATCGAATCCCGGCCGCTCAAAAACAAGCCGTGGGAATACCTATTTTTTCTCGACTTGCGCGGCCATTGCGATCAACCCGCGGTGCATCAGGCAATCGCCAATTTGAAAAAAAACTGTGTGTTTTTGAAAATCCTGGGATCCTATCCGAGCGGCAAATGAAGATCGTCGAACAGATCCCCGAATATATTCGCACGTTGATTCCTTACGAACCGGGTAAACCGATCGAGGAAGTCGAGCGCGAATACGGCATTGCCAATTCGATCAAGCTTGCCTCGAACGAGAACCCGCTCGGTCCGTCGCCCAAGGCGCTGGCGGCAATGCGGGAAAGATTGGCGCAGTTGAATCTCTATCCCGATGGCGATTGTTTTTATCTCAAGCGCGGTTTGGCGCAAAAGCTCGGTGTGGCTCCGGAGACGTTGATTTTTGGTAATGGCTCCAACGAAATCATCGAGCTTGCCGCCAGGACATTTTTGCGGCCGGGCGATGAAGCGGTAATGGCCGAGCAGGCGTTCGTCGTTTATCAATTGATCGTCCAAGCCGTGGGCGGTCAGAGCAAGACCGTGCCGCTCCGTGACTACACCCATGATCTAGCGGCGATTGCCGACGCCGTCACGCCGAAAACCCGGTTGGTCTTCCTGGCCAATCCGAATAACCCTACCGGCACCATTTTTCGGCGCGGCGAATGGGAAATCTTTCTGGACAAAGTGTCGAACGATACTTTGCTGATCGTCGATGAAGCCTATTTCGAATATGTACAAGACGCCGAGTATCCCAATTCGCTCAACTACCATCGCGACGGGCGCGCAATTTTGACGCTTCGGACGTTTTCCAAGCTTTACGGGCTCGCGGGATTACGCATCGGCTACGGCGTTGGTTCGCCGGAAATTGTCGCCATGATGCATCGGGTGCGCCAGCCGTTCAACGTCAGTGCGCCGGCCCAGTGGGCAGCGTTGGCCGCGTTGGATGACGTGGAGCACGTGCGCAAGAGTCTTGAGGTCAACCGGCAAGGGCTCAAGTATTTGCAAAATGAATTCAAAAGGCTCGGTCTGGAATGTGTGCCCAGTCAAGGCAACTTTATTCTCGTCCGGGTCGGTAAGGGCCAGGAAGTCTTTAACCAGCTCCTCGCTCAAGGAGTCATCGTTCGGCCCATGGGCGGCTATCGGTTCCCGGAGCATGTGCGGGTAACGGTCGGGACCATGGCAGAGAACCAAAAATTTGTCGAAGCGTTGCAAAAAATCATTGTGTCCTTTTAGTTGAATGCTTCGGCGCGGAGTAAAGAAATTCATGGCGGTATTGTTTCAAAAGATGGTGATGGCGGGAGTCGGACTGATCTGCGGGTCACTGGCGCTGGATGTGCGGCGCAAGAAGGTGGTCAAAGAGATTGTCGGCTACGGACGCAGCGAGAGTAATTTGCGTTTGGCTAAACGTAAGGGGATCATCGACGGATATTTTCTGCGCGAAGACGAGTTTCCCCGCGATGCCGATTTTTTGATGCTCGGAACGCCGGTGCAAACGATCGTGCCTATAACCAAAACCTTCCTACCCAAGATTAGCGTCGGCTGCGTGATCAGCGACGTCGGCAGCGTCAAGGGTGAAATCGTTCGCGGCATGGAGCGGCTACTGCCAAAAAATATCTTTTTCATCGCCGGCCATCCAATCGCCGGCAGCGAGCAATGGGGCGCACAAGCGGCGCGGCCCGATCTGTTCGTCCATCGTCGTTGTATTTTGACACCGACGAAAAAGACCGATCGCCGGGCGCTCGCCAAAGTTGCCGCCCTATGGCGCAAGGTCGGAGCGGATGTCGAGTTAATGCAGCCGGACGTTCACGATCAGGTGCTCGGACTAATGAGTCATTTGCCCCATGTCTTGGTCTACGCGTTGGTAAACGCGTTGGAACGCAGGCCGTTGCGCGGTGTCGATCTTAAAAAATATTGCGCCGGCGGCTTCAAGGATTTTACTCGCATTGCGTCGAGCCGACCGGAGCTTTGGCGCGATATCTGTCTGATGAATCGCCGTGCTCTGGGCCGGTCTTTGGCGGACTACACGAAGTATTTGGAACGAATCAACCGGTGGATTCGCGACGGCAAGGGCGAGTTGTTGGAGCGAGAGTTTGCCCGGGCTTACGAGATTCGCGGACAGATCCCGTGATGGATGTTCAATGAAACGCATTGATCCGGTCAAAAAGCCGCTCGCGGGCGATATTAGCGTGCCCGGTGATAAATCGATCGCCCACCGCGCGGTAATCTTCGGCAGCCTTGCCCGGGGGCGTAGTCGGATTTTCAATTTATCCGGCGGCGACGACAATTCGCGTACGGTTCGCGCCTTTCGCCAGATGGGCGTGGAAATCTTTCGCGACGGCGACGCGCTGTGCGTCGAGGGTAAGGGCTGGGAAGGTCTCCATGCCCCGGCGGATCCGATCGATTGCGGCAACTCCGGTACCAGCATGCGCCTTCTATCCGGGCTTTTAGCGGGACGGCCGTTCTATAGCGAACTTGATGGCGATGCGTCCCTGCGCCAACGGCCGATGCAACGAGTGATCGACCCACTGAGGCTGATGGGAGCGGGTATTACAAGCAAGAGCGGTGATGGCTTGGCTCCGTTGGAGATTCGCGGCGGTGGCTTGCGCGGGATTCATTATCGCATGCCGATTGCCAGCGCCCAGGTCAAATCGGCGATCTTGCTCGCGGCGTTGCAAGCCAATGGCACCACCACGCTATTGGAGCCGCAGCGCTCGCGCGACCACACCGAGGTGATGCTGCGTGGATTTGGCGGGAATCTTGGCATGGATGGCCCGTTGATCTCCCTCCAAGGCGGGCAATCTCTGGTGGGCCAGGAAGTGCGCATCCCCGGCGATATTTCTTCGGCGGCATTTTTCTTGGTTGCGGCGGCGATGATCCCTGGTTCTGACCTGACCATCCGCAATGTCGGTTGCAACGCCACCCGAGACGGCGTGATCGAAGTGCTGCGTAATATGGGGGCGGCGATCGAGTTGGCTAATGAGCGATTGGAGGCCGGCGAGCGCGTCGCCGATATTCGCGTGACCGGAGGACCGTTGAAAGGCGTAATCGTCGGGCCCGAATGGGTCGCGCGCACGATCGACGAATATCCGATTCTTGCGGTTGCGGCGGCGGTGGCGGACGGAGTTACCGTCTTTTCCGACGTTAAGGAGCTGCGCTATAAGGAGTCGGATCGTATCGCCGCCATGACCGCGGGCTTGCGCAAGCTTGGTATCGCCGTCGAGGAGCGCGACGACGGCATGACCATTCAGGGCGGCGGGCGCCTGCGCGGCGGCGCCGTTAAAAGCTATGCCGACCATCGTATTGCCATGTCGTTCGCCATTGCGGCTCTGGCGAGCGACGGACCTGTGGAGATCGATGATGACGCTTGCGTCGATATTTCTTTCCCTAGCTTTTTTGCATTGTTGGAGAAAATTTGTTTGCATTCATAAGTCATAGAGAGGATAGTCGGCGCGGTATAAGGGGGACCGCTTGATCATCGCCATCGACGGACCTTCGGGAGCAGGGAAGAGCACTCTGGCGAAGCGCCTAGCCAAAGATCTCGGTTTTATCTATTTGGACACCGGTGCCATGTATCGCGCCCTGGCCTTGAAGGTCTTGCGTGAAGCAGTCGATTTGGCGGATGATGGCGATCTGGCAGCGCTCGTGAAATCCACTGAAATCGATTTGCAAGAAGATAGCGGT
>Ga0193716_1002127_pt1 | contig 11308 bp, 11 predicted proteins | sample U2c1metaG_FD_145901 | JGI IMG/M metagenome (GOLD analysis project Ga0193716, IMG submission 145901) | Soil microbial communities from a riparian zone of the East river system, Colorado, United States - U2c1 | ecosystem: Environmental > Terrestrial > Soil > Riparian zone | place: USA: East River...
GACCCGACGAGCGAGAAGGCCGCGAACGCGATCAGCGCCGAGATCAGCAGGCCCATGCGGTCCGTGGACTTCGAAAACACGAAGAAAGGCGCCGCGAAGACGAGAACGTTCTTCACCCATTGGCGAGGACGGGCCGTCTTCAGCACGCCTCGGGCGACCCGCAGTGGCCCATGCTTCGGCTCCGGCGAGGTCACCTCTTCGGCCCGCTCGTCGGTCGTTTCACTCATCGTCGCTTCAGCTTCCGTCGGATCAGGCCTCCCACGAGGCCGCCCAGTGCGGCGCCCGCCAACACGTCGGTCGGGTAGTGCACGCCCAGCACGAGCCTCGAAGCCAGCATCGGTGGCACCAGGGCCGGGACCAGATTACGCCCGGTCAATCCGGAGTAGAGCACCGCCGCCGCCGTGGTCGAAGTGGCGTGCGAAGACGGGAAGCTCAGCTTGCTCGGAGTGTCGACCAGCACCTGGACGCTCGGGTCGTCCGGGCGCGGCCGCCGCACGACCCGCTTCACCGCGATCGACGCGGCATGCGCGCCGACCACACCGAACGAGGCGATCAGCCATTCACGGCGCCGGGGCTTGTCCACCGCGGCGCCGATCAGGCCCGCGGCGAACCAGCCCGCGCTGTGCTCGCCGAAGTGCGAGAGCCCCCGCGCGGCCTTCACTGTCGAAGGCCGCGCGATGGCTCCCTGCACCTTGGCGAGAACCGCGATCTCACGCATCAAGCGACCCGTCGAGGGGGGCGCCGTCGGTGAGATGCGGGGCGATCTTGTTGTCGAACACCGACAGCGCCGACCCGATGGCCATGTGCATGTCGAGGTACTTGTACGTGCCGAGCCTGCCGCCGAAGAGCACGTTGCGCTCGCGCGCCTCGGCCTTCGCCAGCTCCCGGTACCGCTCGAGCTTCTCGCGGTCTTCCGAGGTGTTGATCGGGTAGTACGGCTCGTCGTCTTCCTTCGCGAACCGCGAGTACTCCCGGACGATGACCGTCTTGTCCTTCGGGTAGTCGCGCTCCGGGTGGAAGTGCCGGAACTCGTGGATCCGCGTGTAGGGGACCTCTTCGTCGTTGTAGTTCATGACCGGCGTGCCCTGGAAGTCGCCGGTCTGCACGACCTCCCGCTCGAAGTCGAGCGTGCGCCAGCCGAGGCGGCCTTCGGAGTACTCGAAGTAGTGGTCGAGCGGGCCGGTGTAGACCGTCGGTGTGCCGGCGGGGATGTGCGCCCGGACGTCGAAGTAGTCGACGTCGGTGCGAACCTCGATGTTCGGGTGGTCGGCCATCTTCTCCAGCCACGCGGTGTAGCCGTCGACCGGCAGGCCCTCGTAGGTGTCGTTGAAGTACCGGTTGGTGAAGTCGTAGCGCACCGGCAGCCGGTTGATGATCGACGCCGCGAGCTCCTTCGGGTCGGTCTGCCACTGCTTCGCGGTGTAGCCCTTGACGAAGGCCTCGTAGAGCGGGCGCCCGACGAGCGAGATGCCCTTTTCTTCGAGGTTCTTCGCCTCGGCGGTGTCGAACTCGGCGGCCTGCTCGGCGATCAGCGCACGCGCCTCGTCGGGGGTGTGCGACTTGCCGAAGAACTGGTTGATCAGCGCCAGGTTCATCGGGAACGAATAGACCTGGTCGGCGACCTTCGCGAAGACGCGGTGCTGGTAGCCGGTGAACTCGGTGAACTGGTTCACGTAGTCCCAGACCCGCTTGTTCGAGGTGTGGAACAGGTGCGCGCCGTAGCGGTGCACCTCGATGCCGGTCTCGGGCTCGGCCTCGGAGTACGCGTTGCCACCGATGTGGCCGCGCCGCTCCAGCACGAGAACCTTCTTGTCGAGCTGCGTGGCAGCCCGTTCGGCGATGGTCAGACCGAAGAATCCGGAGCCAACTACGATCAGGTCGTAGCCGGTGAAATCGTCTTCAGTAATCTTGGCGGGGTTCGTGTGCGCGCTCACGGGCGCTCAGGGTACGCAGGTACCCGCCGCGGTCCGCACAGACCTTGACATAGTGACGCACAGTGACTATGTCCAAACGCCTGAACCGAGCAACCTTAGGAAGCAGTGCCTACACCGGACACGTTCTGGACCTACCTCGGCGCGATCAGTATTTACCTGGTCGTGCTGGCGGTCCCTGGCGGCCTCATCGGGGTCGCCGCCGGTCTGCGCGGCTGGTCGCTCGCCGGGCTCGCCCCCCTGCTCACCTACACCGTCACCGGGCTCGCCGGACCGTGGCTGCACCTGGCGGGCCTGCCGTACAACGTCGGCACGGCCGCCGCCTGCACGGTCGTGCTGGCCGGCGCCGCTTTCGGAGTGCGGCGCCTCGGGCAGAACCGCGGCTGGGTGTCGACCGAGCCCGACAAGCCGCCGGTGCGGTGGACCCGGCGCGCCCATGTCGCCGTGGCCGCCTGTGTCGTGCTGGCCACCGCGCTTTCGGTGACGGTGGTGCTCTCGGCGTCCGGCGGCGCGAGCGCGGTCTTCCAGCGCTGGGACACCGTCTTCCACGCCAATGGCATCCGCTACATCGCCGAGACCGGTGACGGCGGCCTGACCGGCATGGGCACCATCAACTGGTATCCGGACGGCTCGTTCTACCCGAACGCGTATCACCTGGTCGGGGCCCTTGTTTACTCACTGTCAGGGGCGACCATCCCGGCTGTGCTCAACGCCATCACGGTGCCGATCGCCGGGATCTTCGCGCTTTCGCTGGTCGCGATGATCCGCCAGTTCGGCGGGCGCGCGATGTTCGCCGGCGCGGCCGCGATCGTGGCAGGCGCCGCCACCACGGGCGCGTACGAGTCGGTGTCGAGCGGGCTGCTGCCGTTCGCGCTGGGCATCGTGCTCACGCCGCTGGCCGCGGTGGTTCCTGACGCGCCCTGGCGTGGACACCGGGACCGTACTCGCGCTGTCGGCGGTCGGGTTGCTCGCGGCGCATTCGAGCGCGCTGTTCGGCGCGATGCTCTTCGCGTTCCCGCTGGTCATCCAGCGCTGGCTGCGGCGCGAGGGCAAACCGCTCGGCGACGTCCTGCGGATGCTGCCGGTGATGCTCGTGAGCGCGCTGATAGCCGCGCCGCACATCCTCGGCGCGATCACCTTCACCTCCGGCTCGTACCCGTACCAGGCGTGGGCGTCGAGTATCGAGCTCTCCGAAGCGATCAACCAGCTGATCAAGTTCCGGCAGATCCTCAGCGACCCGCAGCTCTGGCTGGCCGCGCTGCTCGTCCTCGGGGTGCTGAGCTTCCGCACGCTCGGCTCAATGCGCTGGGTCGCCGGGTCCGCGCTGCTGCTGTCGGGGATCTTCATCCTGGTCGCCTGCTACGGCGGGCTGTCCTGGGTGATCACCTTCTCCCGGCCGTGGTGGAACGACAAGTACCGGCTGATGGCGCTCGCCGCGATCCCGCTGTGCCTGCTCGCCGGGCACGGGCTCGCCGAGCTCCAGCGCTGGTTCGCGAAAGCGGTGTCGAGCTGGAGCTGGCTGCAGGCCAAGCCCCGGATGCCCGGCCGTATCGGGCTGGTGACGTCGATGCTGCTCGTCGTCGGGATGGCCGTGGTCACGCAGGGTTTCTACACGCAGGCGAACGCCAAGGCCGTCGCGTACGCCTATCACGACGGGCCGCAACAGCCGGACCGTCAGCCGCCGGTGAGCGCGGACGAGGTCACCGCGATGCTGGTGCTGCAGAAGATGGGCGTCGGGCCGGACGAGAAGGTCCTCAACGACCGTATCGACGGTTCCGCGTGGCTCTACGCCATCACCGGTATCCGGCCGGTCGCCGGGCACTACGACCCGGGCGTACCGCCGAAGGACGCCGTTTACCTGGCCGCGAACTTCCGGAACTACGACACCGATCCCGAAGTCCGTGCCGCGGTACGGCGGCTCAACATCCACCACGTCCTGCTCGGCAACGGCGCCATCAAGCCACAGCTGCGGCGGGCGACCGGCCTGCGCGACCTCGACGGGCTCGACTTCCTGCGGCGCGACTACGCCAACCCGCACGCGGTGATCTACACGATCGTCAAGTAGCTCGGGCGCTCAACGGGCATGAGAAAGGCCTCGTGGTTCGGCCGCCCCTGCCGTTCCACGAGGCCTTTCTCATGCCCCCATTCACCCCCGGGGTGAACCTTGGGCGGGGTTCGCACCCCGCTCCACGTCGGTAGCCCGTGTATTACAAACGACGTCCGTAGCGGGTAATCGGTTTCCCGCGATCTTGGTTATCACCCGATCGGACTAGTGGCCCGCCTGAAGTCCCGGCAGTACGTCGCCGGCGACCTTCTCCAGGACCAGCTCGCGGCCTTCGTACTCGCCGTGGGAGCGGGGCCAGTGCGTCACGATGTCGGTGAAGCCGAGCTCCCCGGCCCGGCCGGCGGCGTCGGTGAACGCGTCGACGCTGGCGAGCGAGAACACCGGCGCGGCGTCGAGGCTCAGGTAGCGGAGGATGCTCGCGGGGTCGCGGCCGGTCAGTTCGAGCTTCTCGTCGAAGATCTTGCTGAGTTCCGCGACGCTTTTCCACCACTCGTCGAGCGTCTCGGACTTGCGGCCCGTGGTCGCCCAGGCGGCGCCGAAGCGGGCAGCGAGCGTCATCGTGCGTGGGCCGTTCGCGGCGATCAGGAACGGCAACCTGGGGCGCTGCACGGAGCCAGGGAGGTTGCGGGCGCCGCGGGTCTTGAAGTACTCGCCGTCGAAGTCGAACTTGTCGGTCATGAGCAGCCCGTCGAGCGCCTCGACGAACTCGGTGAACCTGTCCGTGCGCTTCTTGGCCGACGGATCGGGCTCGCCGAACACGAGCGCGTCGTAGCTCGTCCCGCCCGCGCCGGCGCCGATACCCAGGATGAAGCGGCCGTCGGAGATGTCGTCGAGGGTGATGAGCTCACGCATGAACGGCAGCGGATGGCGGAAGTTCGGGGACGCGACGAAGGTGCCGAGTGCGATGCGGGAGGTCACCATCGCGGCGGCCGTCAACGTCGGCACCGCGCTGAACCACGGCCCGTCGACCAGGCTCCGCCAGCCAAGATGATCATAGGTCCAGGCGTGGTCGAAGCCGTACTCCTCGGCTGCCTTCCACTTCGGCTCGGCGGCCCACCAACGGTCTTCGGGAAGAATCACAATGCCTACGCGCACCTGACCAGGTTAGGGGTCAGGAAGAATGGGCCTGTGGAGAAGCCCCAGTTGATCGCGTCGGACGTTGACGGCACCCTGCTCAGTCCCCTCGAGGAAATCACCCCGCGCACGAAGTCCGTCATTCGCCGGGCCACCGAAGCCGGCGTCCCGTTCGTACTGGTCAGCGGCCGTCCGCCGCGCTGGATCCCGCCTGTCGCGCGAGCCGCCGAGCTCAGCGGCTACGCGGTCTGCGCGAACGGCGCGATCCTGTACGACATCGCGCTCGACGAGGTCGTAGCCGTCCACGGCCTGCTCGACCCGCTCCTGCTGCACGACGTCGCCGCCGCGCTGGAGACCGCCCTCCCCGGCTGCCGCCTCGCCGCCGAACGCATCGGCACCTGCGCCGTCGACCCGGACGTCACCAACTTCGCCATCGAGCCGGACTACCACAACCCCTGGGGCGACGGCGAAGGCAAGACCAGCCCGCGCGCCGAAGTCCTCGGGCATCCCGCGGTGAAACTGCTGGTCAGCATGCGCGGCATGAGCTCCGGCGAGATGGCGACCGCCGCCCGCGCGGTCCTCGACGGCGCCGTCGACATCACCTACTCGGCGAACTTCGGGCTGATCGAGGTCGCCGCCCACGGCATCACGAAGGCGACCGGCCTGGCCGAGGTCGCCGAACGGTACGGCGTCGCCCCGGCCCGCACGATCGCGTTCGGGGACATGCCCAACGACCTGGAGATGCTGCGGTGGGCAGGCCACGGCGTCGCGATGGCCAACGCCCACCCCGCCCTGCTGGACGTCGCCGACGAGGTGACCGGGCCAAACTCCGAAGACGGCGTCGCCCAAGTCCTCGAACGCTGGTTCTGACCGCGAGGCACGAGCGGTGGGCCGTGTGCACGCAAGTCCCGACCCAGCGTGGGTCGTGAGTGTTTCGCGGGGTTCTAACCCCGCGAAACACTCACGAGCCCACGCACCCAGCCGCGCCTTCGCATCCCACGCTCGCCCCCTGAGTTATCCACACCCGCCTAAGTTGTCCACAGTTTTGGCCACGGGTCCCCCCAAAGGGCCCGTGGTGACGCATCGTCGAGGGGTGCCTACTAACAGTCGATGGTCAGAGACCGTCATCCCTGCGGAACAACGGCCCAGCTGGCAGCGCTTGGTGGACGAACAGGCTGGTGTGATCAGCCGGAGACAGCTGCTGGCCCACGGACACAGCCCAGACGACATTCGTGCCAACGTGGCTGCCGGTCGATGGCGGCAAATACTTCCCCGCGTCTACTCCACTTTCACGGGAGAGCTTTCGCGCCTGGCGAGGATGTACGCGGCGCTTCTCTACGGCGGTGGCGAGGCAACACTCAGCCATTACACCGCCGCCGAGGAATGGCGGATGGTACCGATCGCGGAGCGACCGATCGACATCACCGTGCCGTATACGAGTTCCGCGGTCTCACAACTGCCGCTGGTGATAGTTCACCGCTCCCGAGCCCTGCGCTACACGAGACTGGGGACCGATCCGCCCCGGACCAAGAGAACCGACACGATCATCGACCTAGCTGTGTCACAAGAGACGCCGGAAGCCGCCTTGTACTTGGTCGTCGATCTGGTCAGCCAATCCGCTGTCTCACTCGACGCGATGATGGAGTGCGTGCGGGTTCGGCCACCGTTCCGCTATCGCTCGACCATCAAGCACGCGTTGGAACTCGTGCGAACCGGGCTGATGTCAGCGCTGGAAGTCGAGTATCAGCAACAGGTCGAGCGCGCGCATGGCCTGCCTGCGGGCAGCAAGCAAACACCGTTCGTCGTGGACGGCAAGACGCTCTGGGAAGACGTCACGTATGACGGCTGCGGCGCCGAAGTGACCGTCCGGCTCGACGGCCGAGCCACCCACAGCATCGCCGGGATTGCCTTCCGAGACCGAAGACGTGACAACGCCGCCGAGTTGGCCGGGCGATCACGCCTCGTCTACGGCTGGCACGAGGTCCATAACAACCCGTGCGCTGTGGCTCAAGAGGTGCGCGCAGTGCTCATGCGCCGCAGAGCCGTGCTGCCGGGACCGCATACGCCCTGCCCTGGGTGCGTGGGCTCGTGAGTGTTTCGCGGGGTTCTAACCCCGCGAAACACTCACGAGCCACGCTGGGTCGGGACCCTTCGGCCTGACGGCCTACGGGCCTTATTCGGGGCGGGTGGCGTCTAGGGCTTCGGCGGCTTCGGGGGTGGGGGCGGTGCCGCCGAGGTGGGCGGGGATCCACCACTTGTCCTCTTCGGACGTCGGGGCGTCGGGGTACTCGGCCTGGGCGCGGTCGAGGAGCGTGGACATGCGCAGGCGGAGTTCCTTCGTGAGCATCTCGCGGTCTTCGCCGGGGGCCGGGACGATCGGCTCGCCGATGAGGATCGTGATCGGCACGTGCCGCTTCGTCAGGGTCCGCGGGCGGCCCTTGGTCCAGAGGCGCTGGGTGCCCCACAGCGCCATCGGGATGATCGGCGCCTTCGCGGCGGCGGCCATGCGGACGGCGCCGGACTTGATGTCCTTGACGGTGAACGAGCGGCTGATCGTGGCTTCGGGGAAAACGCCGACGACCTCGCCGTCCTTCAGTTTCGCGATGCCTTCGCGGAAGGACGCCATGCCCGCGGCGCGGTCGACGGAGATGTGGTGCATGCCGCGCATCAGCGGGCCGGCGATCTTGTTGTCGAAGATTTCCTTCTTCGCCATGAACCGCACGAGCCGCTTGGCGGGGAGCGCGCCGAGTCCGCTGTAGATGAAGTCGAGGTAACTGATGTGGTTGCAGGCGATCACGGCGCCGCCGGTGGCCGGGATGTGCTCGGTGCCCTCGATGTGGAACTTGTTGTCGAGTAAACGGAACATGGTTTTGGCCAAGGTTACGGCACCGTAGGTTGGGTTAGCTGGCTCAAGCGGGACAGGCCACATAAACAAAACGCGAATCCTCGTCGAGGTCCGCGATCAGCGTCGCCGCCAGCTCGCTGCGGAGGTACACCGTGATCCAGTTCTGCGTGCCCTCCCGGCGGAAGGTCGCGACCTGGTATTTCCCCGCGTACACCGGGTCGACGCCGCAGCGTTGTTTGTCGGCGTAGCCGTTGCCGGTGGTGACCGCGACCGACGGCCGGCGCACGTTGACCACGTAGTCGTAGTCGCTCGCGATATGCCCGATCGGCCCGGCGTGCTCGTCGCGCTTACCGTCACGGGCGATGTGTTCGTCGGTCAGCCCGAGGACGTCGACGACCGGCAGCTGCGTCCCGGCGCGGTACGACAGGACGCCGTTGGCGTAGGTGCTTATGACCGTTCCCGGCGGGAGACCAGAGCCGAGCCACGAGCCGATCTCGCCCATCTGCCCGATCCGGAACCGCCAGTCGTGCATCCGGTCCAGCGCGAACGGGCTCGCCACGGTGACCATCAGCGAAACCCCCGCCAGCCCGAGCGCGATCACCGGGACCAGCCGCGTTTCGCGTCGATGGGCCCGTGCCACCGGCGACGGCGGCCCGCTCGTGAGGACGCCGTACGCCGCCACGGAAGCCACCGCGATCAGCGGCGGCACGGGCGCGAGCAGTCGCCAGGCAGGCATCCAGTCGCCGCCCGCGTAGGTAATGAAAGCGATGTAGACGAGCACGATGGCGAACAGCAGCCACACCAGCGAACGCGCCTCGATCTCGTGTTCGTCCGCGTTGCGTCGATGCAGCAATGCGGCGACGGCGACCAGCCCGAGCAGCAGGAATCCCTGATGCACCAAGCCGAAGTCCAGCAGATAGTCCCAGCCCTGGCCGAGCTGCCAGCCGAACGATCCGCCGTCCTTCGCCGCGACGGCGTTGGGCAGCACGTGGCCGTAGTAGGTCACGCGCCACGCCGTCCACGGCACCGCGAACACGACCGCGCCGAGCACGTAGCCTGCCGGCGCCCACCAGCTCCGCCGCTTACGGAGCGCGGCGACCACCAGCCACACCCCGACGACGATGCCGACGACCAGCCCGTCCGGCCGCGTCATGCCCGCGAGCGCGACGAGCACCCCGGCGACCACGGGCCGCCCGGCGGTGAGCGCGTAACAGACGCAGAGAATCAGCAGGAGGAAAAGCGGTGTCTCGAGTCCGGAAGGGCCGTACGCGGCCAGTCCGCTCGCACCGGCTGTCAAGACCGCGGCCATGACGCCGAGCGCGGGCATGCCGCCCCCGGGTTCGGCGACGGCCAGGATCCGGTTCACCAGCAGGTACGCCATCACCACGCAGGCGAGCGTGGCGAGCACGCCGAACACCGACGCCGTCGTGACGATGTCCGCGCCGAACAACGCCTTGGGCAGCGCGATCAGGATCATCCAGAGGAAGTTCGAATAGCCCTCGACCCGCTCACCGGGATTGAAAACCGGCCCGTTGCCCTGGGCGATGTTGAGCGAGTAGCGGAACGTGATGAACGCGTCCTCGGCCACGGTCGCGAAAACAAGCTGGTGGATCAGGGAAAACGCGAGCGCCGCACCGAGTGCTCCGACGCGCCACGCCTTCAGGGTGTTGATGCGGGACCATGCGGCGAGGACGAACGCGGCGAGCACCAGCCACCCACCGACCAGCACGAAAACCAAGTGATCCTCACCCTCCAAGGGGAACCGCGGCCGTCGGTAACGTATCGAGTACGCGCGTCCTATGTTTCCACGCGCGGCGGCGCGACCCGATCGGGTGAAGGATCAAACAGTACGGAGGCGCGCGGCGAGGGCGGCGCCACCGGCGGTGATCAGGTCGGCGACGGTGAACATCACCCGCGAAGCCACGGCGAACGCCGTCGCCTGGCCGACCGAAAGCCCGCTGGCCGTCAGCACCGCGACCATCACGACCTCACGCACCCCGGCCCCGCTGGGCAGGATGAACGCGAAGGTCCCGGAGGTCATCGCGATGGCCATCGCGCCGACACACAGCACGAGCCCGGTGAAGCCCGGCGCGCCGACGGAGTTGGCGAGCAGCCAGAGATGCGCGCCCTGGAAGCTGAACGCGAGAATCGCCGCGCCGAACACCTTGCCGATGGTCTTCCAGCTGAGCTGGTGATCCAGCGGCGGGCGGCGCAGGGTCTTCAGCACGAGTGACGTGCCCCAGGTCAGCACCTTGGGGTGCAGCGCGATCAGCCCGGCGGGCAGCAGGACGAACAGCCAGAGCGCGTTCGGGCTGTTGCTGAACACCGCCGGCATCGCGAGGATCGACAGCACGAGCGCGGCCACGATGCCGACGCCGAACTGGACCAGCGAACCGGTGAAGACCCGAGCCCTGGCGACCCCGGCCTTGCGGCCGAGCTCCATCTGCAGCAGGTACGCCCACACCGAACCCGGCACGTACTTGCCGAGCTGGCCGACCAGGCAGATCTGCGCGCCGCGCAGGTAGCCGATCGGCTTGCCGAGGTCGTCGACCATGACCTGCCAGCCATACGTCGACACCAAAATACTGACGATCAGCGCGACCAAGCTCAGCACCGACGACGGCCAGGCGATGTCCTTCAGCGTGAGCCAGAACTCGTCCCAGTTGGACGCCAGCTGGTTCGCCGCGAACGCGACCACCGCGATGATGGCGATCCACCGAGCGACGTCGAGGAGCTTGGCCTTCGTGGATTTCGGCTGCTTTTTCGCAGCGGGCGCTTCCCACTCCGGCACTTCAACTGTCGTCATCGGCTTTTCGATCTCCTAACGGGCCTTCGCGGGCACGATACGTGCTGCTCAGGCCTGCACCGTCACCAGGCGGCTGAATTCGGCGAGCAGATCGTAGCCGTCCCAGATCGCGGAAAAGGTCAAAGCCGAGCCGAACGGCACGATCCGGTCGACGCCGCGACCCGCCAATTCGGCCGCGAATTCGACCAATTCCTCCTGGGAGAAACCGAATTGGCCGACCGTCTGGTCCTTGCGCACCACCATCGGCACGAGCTCGCGGAGCGTCGCGACCTGGGCGTTGGCGAAGGTGCCCGCGCCGAGCCATTCCCGCGGCATCGACGCCGGATCGACGAGCTCCAGCGTCGCGAGGCCGTTCGTGTCGGCGCCGGCACCGTCGAAGGAAATCTTGGAGATCAGCCCGTCCACCGCCGCGCCGTACGCGGAGACTCGCTTTTGGACGGCCATCGCGGCGTCCGTGACGTGCTGCTTCTCGGCCAGAACGGCGGCGAGATGCCGGCGGAACTGCTTCCCGGCCTCGCTCGCGCCCTCGGCGTCGCCGACCCAGAACACCGCGCGTGGTGACGAGCAGGCGGCCTGGTCGAACCAGT
>Ga0193716_1002128_pt1 | contig 11306 bp, 6 predicted proteins | sample U2c1metaG_FD_145901 | JGI IMG/M metagenome (GOLD analysis project Ga0193716, IMG submission 145901) | Soil microbial communities from a riparian zone of the East river system, Colorado, United States - U2c1 | ecosystem: Environmental > Terrestrial > Soil > Riparian zone | place: USA: East River...
ATCTTCAAATTCAATTGACAATGTCAAGGCAAGGATTTAAGACTAGGCATTTTCACCTGTTGATCTTCAGATTCAATTGACAATGTCAAGGCACAGATCCAAGACAAGGGATTATCACCCGTTGATCTTCAGATTGGATTGACAATGTCAAGGCAAAGATCCAAGACAAGGGATTATCACCCATTGATCTTCAGATTCAATTGACAATGTCAAGGCAAAGATCTGTTAAAAATCGTATTGTCGAAAGGGTTGTCGGATGGCGGAGTATAGAAGTAATCTATTGAAGGGTAGTTACCAAGTCTGGTCAGAGTCGGAGTCGGAGTTGAAGTCTGAACGAGATAACTATCAGAAGACAATTCGGCTTCAGCTTATGTGCTGCGCCCCCTGAATCCTTTCTTTGTCTTAATTTACGAGAGGTAGAATAGGTTAGAGTAAGAGGGGTAACGAGGGCAGGATTACAACTTACAAGATATCTGATGATGGGTGAATCGAAAATAGTAATAGGTACTTATCGAGTTATTGCAGATGGTCAGAGTTGACGTTAATACTTAGTCGGAGTTCAACGCCAAGGTCGGAGTTTTGGTCGAGTGGAGCAGTGATAGAGGAATGAGTCAAGGTGATTAAGTGGGTATCAAAATCGATATTCGAACTGAGGAAGTACAATCTAAACTACTTGTTTGAATACTGAAGTCCGTGGCGGAGTCCGGTTGAATCATAGTAACGGAATGTACATAAAGCTGTGCATATACAGGTGTTAGTACTTTCCGACAGGTATGGCTAGACTCCGGTCGGAGATATCATGTGGCAGTGTCGGAGTTAACTACTTAGCAAGATTCTGTAAGTCTGTGTTCGGTAAGGAACAGACCGTGACTGTATACTAAGTATGAGCGTTAATCGTGAATTGGTTCGTAATAGTGATTAGGTTATCAAAAGAATATTCATAATACTCAATAAAAAATTCCGTATATAACAAGATCCAAGACAAGGGATTATCGCCCGTTGATCTTCAGATTCAATTGACAATGTCAAGGCAAAGATTTAAGACTAGGCATTTTTACCTGTTGAATCTTCAGAGGTGATTGACAATTTCAAGGCAAAGATCCAAGACAAGGGATTATTGCTCATTGAATCATCAGATGCAATTGACAATGTCAAGGCAAAGATCCAAGACAAGGGATTATCGCCTGTTGATCTTCAGATTTGATTGAGAATGTCAAGGCAAAGATCCAAGACAGGGGATTATCGCCCATTGAATCTTCAGATTTAATTGACAACGTCAAGGCAAAGATCCAAGACAAGGGATTATTGCCCGTTGATCTTCAGATTCAATTGACAATGTCAAGGCAAAGATAGGCAAAGATCCAAGACAAGGGATTATTGCCTGTTGATCTTCAGATTAAATTGACAATGTCAAGGCAAAGATCCAAGACAAGGGATTATCACCCGTTGATCTTCAGATTCAATTGACAATGTCAAGGCAAAGATCCAAGACAAGGGATTATTGCCCGTTGATCTTTAGATTCAATTGACAATGTCAAGGCAAAGATTTAAGACAAGGGATTATTGCCCATTGATCTTCAGATTCAATTGACAATGTCAAGGCAAAGATCCAAGACAAGGGATTATCGCCCGTTGATCTTCGGATTCAATTGACAATGTCAAGGCAAAGATCCAAGACAAGGGATTATCGCCCGTTGATCTTCGGATTCAATTGACAATGTCAAGGCAAAAATCCAAGACAAGGGATTATTGCCCGTTGATCTTCAGATTCAATTGACAATGTCAAGGCAAAGATCCAAGACAAGGGATTATTGCCCGTTGATCTTCAGATTTGATTGAGAATGTCAAGGCAAAGATCCAAGACAAGGGATTATCGCCCGTTGATCTTCAGATTTGATTGAGAATGTCAAGGCAAAGATCCAAGACAGGAGATTATCGCCCATTGAATCTTCAGATGCAATTGACAACATCAAGGCAAAGATCCAAGACAAGGGATTATCGCCCATTCATCTTCTGATTCAATTGACAATGTCAAGGCAAAGATCCAAGACAAGGGATTATCACCTGTTGATCTTCAGATTTGATTGACAATGTCAAGGCAAAAATCCAAGACAAGGGATTATCGCCTGTTCATCTTCAGATTCAATTGACAATGTCAAGGCAAAAATCCAGAACAAGGGATTATTGCCCATTGATCTTCAGATGTCAAGGCAAAGATCCAAGACAGGAGATTATCGCCCATTGAATCTTCAGATGCAATTGACAATGTCAAAACAAAGATCCAAGACAAGGAATTATTAACCATTGAATCTTCAGAGGTGATTGACAATGTCAAGGAAAAGATGCAAGACAAGGGATTATCACCCATTGATCTTCCAATTCAATTGAGAATGTCAAGGCAAAGATTTAAGACAAGGGATTATCGCCCGTTCATCTTCAGATTCAATTGACAATGTCAAGGCCAAAATTCAAGACAAGGGATTATCACCCGTTCATCTTCAGATTCAATTGACAATGTCAAGGCAAAGATCCAAGACAAGGGATTATCGCCTGTTGATCTTCAGATTTGATTGACAATGTCAAGGCAAAGATCCAAAACAAGGGATTATTGCCTGTTCATCTTCAGGTTCAATTAACAATGTCAAGGCACAGATCTAAGGTAAGGGATTATCACCCCAGGGCCTGAATCTTTACATGCCATTGACAATAGGGACATTCAAAGTTGGTGTATATGTCGCATAAGGTCGTATACAAATTTCATGTAAGGTGGCTGTTTCGGAAAAATAAGGAAATGCATGACAATTGCCACTGACAGCTGATTCGGAAAACCTTGGTTTTTTTTTTGACCTGTGGCTATTTAATTAGGGAGCACCCAAAATGGATGGTTGCCCATTTGGGGAGCATGTGGCACCAGCCATTTTGACACCAAAATGCCTTGGGATGGATGCTGCCCATGGGGACTGTGAAGCTTTGAAGTATGGCTACAAGTGTGTTTTATGTATATGGGAGAGTTAGTTAAAGGTCCAAGACAAGGGATTATCAGCCTAGGGGCTGAATCTTCAGAAGCCAGTTACAAGGTCAAGGCAAAGATCCAAGACAAGAGATTATCACCTGTTGATCTTCAGATGCAATTGACAATGTCAAGGCAAAGATCCAAGACAAGGGATTATCACCCTAGGGGCTGAATCTTCTGAAGCCAGTGACAAGGTCATGGCAAAGATCCAAGATAAGGAATTATCACCTGTTGAATCTTCAGATGCAATTAACAAAGTCAAGACAAAGATCCAAGACAAGGGCCTATGGAGTCTTCAGATGCAATTGACAATGTCAAGGCAAAGATACAAGACAAGAAATTATCACCTGTTGATCTTCAGATTTAATTGACAATGTCAGGGCAAAGATCCAAGACAACCCTAGGGATTGACTGTTCAGAAGCCACCGACAACATCAAGGCAAAGATCCAAGATGAGGGATTATTACCCTGGATATTGAATTATCAGATGCAATTGACACTGTCAAGGCAAAGATCCAAGACAAGGTATTATCACCTGTTGAATCTTCAGATGCAATTGACAATGTCAAGGCAAGGATCTAGGACAAGGAATTATTACCCTAGACATTGAGTCTTCGGATGCACTCAAAAATGTCAAAACAAAGATCCAAGAGCAGCAATTATCACCATAGAGGTTCAATCTTTGGATGCAACCAACAATGTCAAGGCAAAAATCCTGCTTCAATGACAAACCAGCTGACTGTTCTTGCCATCACAACCTCTTCCACAACCTTTTCATTCATGAAGGTTCCCAGTATGACTATGACTTCTATTGGGGCATTCAGCAGGTGCAGAATGACAGTAGCACCAGTATTGGTGCTTAGAAGGCAGCTGCAGGCAGGAGGAACATTATAGTGACAGGATGTTCATTCTCACAATTTTTCATTGTTACTGAATAATGTCAGGCTTTGTTCTCACTTATCAGGTGTAGCAAGCAGCCCCAGGTATAGTCTTATCTAAATTTTGCAAACACATGTATCACTTCCATTGAATAAGCACTACTGTACATTTCAATACAAACCACAAGAGCACTGCCAGTTCACAAACATATACAGTCAGAACAATTCCCTACCTATTGTTAATGTTACACAGAGATATTTTAGTGAATTCATTTGTAACAGCCATTGAATGAGTCATCAATAGTTATCTTCATTCTGTTCTTCTGCATCAGCATCATCAGGTTCTCTGCCAGATTCTTCCTCAGTGAGCCAAGCTAAGCCTGGGTGTTTCCTCAGAATGTCAATCCGAGTTGTAGTTGGCCAAATTCCTACTATACTCTGTATTATGGAGACTGGCAACACTTCCACTGTGTTTGACCAGACACCTCTCCACTTCTTCAACACCTGTTGGCATTGAATAAGTGGATTATATACTACTAGTAGCTGCTTTTTTTCTAGCAGTTCAAAGAATGCCAGTGCTTCCCCAAACACAGGCATTAGATCATCACTTTTTCTGGCTTCAAAATATCGTGCGGATCGTGAAGGAGGTTTCCCTTTTGTTTCATTTGCTCGACTTCTAAGCAGATTTCCATCTGGAAGACGAACTTTCCCCCATCGACGTACTTCAAGTTCTGCATCAAACACAATTCCTAACCATTGACAGATGGCCTTTACATGAGAATGGAACTCATCACCATCCTTCTGCTCCTTTTTTGAAATCCTGATTTTACTTTGTGGGATATATATCTCTTTTGGCTTAGAGGCCAATGTCAGATCCAGTGAAGGATAATACAGACACAATATTTTGATCATCTCCCTTTCATATATAATGTTGGCCAGGTTTGCAAAAGGTGCCTTTTTTGAACGTATTTTATGACCTATTTCTCCAATTGCTCTTTCCACAGTAGCCTGTGAACCAATTCTTATAGAGCCATTCCATTCAATATGTTGTGGTACATGAATGAGCTGAAAAATGCACAGCCTGCATCTGGACACCTTGGTTGGATCATTTCCAACATAGATTCTCTCAAAACCTTTCAGAAATCTTTGTATCAGCTGATGGAGGGCAATGAGGTCTTGTTCTGACCTAGGTGAAATTGTCATAGCCATTTCCACAACTTCAACGAAGTCTGAAAAATTCTGAAGAAGTGCAGGGGGGAATTCAAGTTCAATGCCAATAGGTATGATATACCAGTGAAGCAGTGCCATCCATTCATATATCTTGTACTGACTCTGACGCTTCAAAAATGGATCTCTAACTGGTCCACAAAATGAAGCTGGAAGAGTAGACATTGCTTCAGCAACCAGTTTGCCAAACTTGGAAGCTTTCTCTGCCCCAAGATGTACAATTTCTGATGATGAGCTCATGGTCACCCAAAGGTCCCATAACAATGCCATACAATTCTCATAGAATAAATGAAATGGATCAAGTGGGAAAAAGCTAGGATGAACAAATGCAGGACTGGCTGCACACAAAGGCATACGTGAAATTCCAGTCTCTCTTGTAATAGCTGCACTTTGAGCTTTGGATGAAGCATTCTGAAGTTGGCTGATGATATTCCAGTATGAACTTTCTGTGCGCATGGGTAGTTTACCCAGGTCATACTTTAGACGGCCAGGATTGTATTTTTCAGCTTCAGGAGGTAAAATTGGATAATACTGATATTTGGACTTTGGCTGAAGACTTGCACGAGCAGCCTTCACCATACTGAAACGATCACCATGCACAGCAGAATGTCCTGCCATTCCATTCAGTTTTGCAGAGCCCAACATGTCTCCCAAAGCCATGCAAATATAAGCATGGTTTACAAAATAGGATGAATCTACAGCATCCCACATCCATATTCCTTCATTGGCCATTGCCATTTCTTCAAACACAGGCCATAGGAAGGATTCCACAATCCCAGGAGGATTTGGACCTGGGATTGAAAATGGATAGTAAACATGGTTTGATTTATAGCGTAAATCAGGAGGAAGATTGAGAAACAAGAAGATAAAGAGCCAAGTATCAGACTGCTTTTTCATAGTGAGCTGAGCACCATCAGTGGATATTCCAAGTGCCATATCTCGTGAGTCTTTAAATAAACCCAATGATTGATGATGATGTATATGGACTCTGGAATCACCAAAGTCTGAATATGTCATAGCACCAGATGCAGTAGCAAGTAAATGTAAAGCCTTTTGCAAACATTTATCTCTGTGGCGTAATAGCTTTGAAGTGTGTGCATTGGCAAACATGGCTCTGATTGCTGGTACAATTGGAAGACACATCATCTGTGCTACAGGTTTATTTTTTGCATTGGGGGTCCTTTTGTTTTTGAAGCGAGGTTCACCACATGTTTTGCCCTTGTGGATACGAGAACAAGACTTAAGGTCTGCAAACTCTCCTGTATACGCCATGCATGTTTTGGGACACATGTCAATTTGTAAAGGCTTCAAATCTGTCAAAGTTGCAGCAAGGTTCCGCACAGATGCTAGAGAAAGGATCTCTACACCATTTGCACGTTGATGCACTTGAGCATGCAACTTGTATGCCACAACTGTCCCATTGGACTTTCTCCATGCTATGTAATGCCACAGTGAGAGCATCTCTGAAGGGGTCAAATCCCTTGGTGCAAAAACGAAGTCAGGGCATTGTTCAGGTGTGGTGTAACCCCGCAGCAAATCCTTCTGAAGTTCTGTCAAAGATGCTGGGAGATCAAAATGGGTCTCCACAGTGTCTGTGTTTTCCATCTCATCATCATCATCCCCTGTAAAATCAATGCCACCCTGATAGTCTCCTTCAGGGAATGTCAGCAATCCTGAGGATGAATCTGTATCTGAGCTATTGGAACAGTTTTCACTGGAGTCTATATGTATATGAGGAAATTTGTAACAACAAGATTCTGATATAACCGACCTTCATCAGCTGACAAATGCTGTGATGTTCCTACACTCCTTTCAGACATTGTTTCCAATCACTAGAAAAATAAACTCTCACCATCATGCATCTCAACATCATCATGAACATCTGTATGAATAAAAGTGGTAAATATCAATGTGACTTTCCAAAGTTTGACCCTTGATCCCGAGACTACATATTGACCTTGCAGCCAATGCCAAAATGCAAAATACTACAATACAAGTAGATGAGAGGCATTTGGCTTTCTTCACCTTGAACTGCATTAATCAAGGATACAGATGGATCCAGGTGATTAAAGAGAAATTGCAGTTTAACATGCCGACATAGTGACTTGAAATCACTGCTAAATCTATTGGGATAAATATGCTTACCATCATCATGAATAATCCTGCTCAAATCTGAAGCAGATTTGTTATGGGTTTTAGAATCAAGTCATAGAATTATTACTACTTACCCTCATTGGATGAATTGCGTAAACCTAAAGAACTCACTCTATAGACTTTGATAAACATTGAATTATTATTACTTACCCCCATTAGATGAGTCACCCGAACCTAGAGGACTCACACATATGAGCTTCAATACTAACTTAGCAGAATTAATAGCACTTACCCTCTTCATTCGAAGCTAGAGGGTACACCCATATGGGGTTCAGCATTAACTTAACAGAATCAATATTACTTACCCTCGTCATTTGAACCTAGAGGGCAAACCCATATGGGGTTCAGTGTTAACTTAACAGAATTAATATTACTTACCCTCGTCATTTGAACCTAGAGGGCAAACCCATATGGGGTTCAGTGTTAACTTAACAGAATTAATATTACTTACCCTCGTCATTCGAACCTAGAGGGCAAACCCATATGGGGTTCAGTGTTAACTTAACAGAATTAATATTACTTACCCTCCTCATTCGAACCTAGAGATCTCACCTACATGAAGATCAGTGATAATGCAGCATAACATATGTGACTTACCCTCATTCGACGAGTCATCCGAACCTAGAAGCTCACCATTATAGGCTTCGGTAATAGTGCAACAAAATTAATGCAACTTACTTGCATCGGATGAGTCATCTGGATATAAATCAAAGAGTTCATGATAATTAATTAATATTTTAGCACATTTAGTTCCACTCACCTAAAGATCGCAAGTAGCGAGTGTTGTTATCAATACATTTCCGCAAGTGAGCTAAAAATTCAGGGCTGTGTTCAGAATCAGCCACAAGCTCCAGATCTCTGCGCAAATGTTTCTTGATAGTATTGACAGTCCCATACTTCTGCGAAGGAAAGCACCGTGAGCACCTACACGTTAGCATTGACATGATGGTACAAGATGAAGGAGAAACTGATAAGATCAATCACAAAATGGCGCTTGTGGCCATGTATGGTGGCGTGAGAACTTCTTTCGGGCATTTCCAATTCCAACTTACTTTGCTGGCACTCTGGTGTCGACGTTATCGCGTTATCAACAATGGACGGCTTTTCTTTTCAGTTTGATCCAACTCTCAATCCCCAGACTGGCCAGGCCAGCCATCCAACACCCGCTATCCAAATAGAAGGCCTCACACTTCCCGAACTGATGAAAAATCAGCACGTTCAAGCGATGTACAAAGATTGGAAGGACGCCAGCAGCCAGGTCATCAAAGCTTCTCAGATTCAGCAATCCCTCTGGGTGGAGAATGCCCGTCTTACTGCTGAGGTTAATTCCCTCAAAAATAGTGATCGGTCAGACCTGTATGTAATTTAATTTAATTTAATTATTATACAAACTAATTGATATTTTAGCAGGTTGCATGCACGAGGCTCGATGCCATCTACTCGCAGTCCCTCTGTAACTCCCAGCGACTCGGTGTCGCATATCGGGTCACGCTTAGGATCCGATGGCTTTGGATCCCAGACCAGTCGGAGTGACTCTCGATCTAAAAATATGTCACGCTCTCACCACCTTCAGCATCAACCTGCAACAAGGCCGGCTGATTACCCAGAGGAAGTACTTTGGAGTCTCGAAGACTGCAAAGCTGACCCTAATGTTAATGTCTCAGCTACGAACACCTCACGGCCATCCATGGAAAAGGCCATTCGCCATAGCGACGGCACGATGATCACTTCTAGTGAATGGAATGCCATCAAGGTTTCTGCCCGTGCAGTCAAGGCCGATCTTCTCTCACTCCCCCCTCCTCGAGACCGGCGTGCCAAAGACCAAAAACGAACCAAAGTTTATTTTCGTACATATTTTAGACACGAGTGGGATTCTGCATTGGCGAAATTGGAGATGTACCAGCCATTGGTTGCCCTGTGTTCATCACACTGGAAAGCAGACCACGTTTTAGGAAATACTCTACTAGTGAAGGCCACCGAGCGTTCAGAAGACGACCAGTCCGATCCGAATGAGCACACAGGCAGCTCACGTCGATCTGAAAGCAAGAAGCGGACTGGGAAACAACATTCTCGGGATAGGAAGAGACGAAAAAAAGGCAATGGAAAGGCAGTGTCGTTGGATAAGGAGGCAGACGGGGGAAAATCTGATGATATGTCAATCCGTAAGCCGTTCAACTACATCCCCTACAATCCCGGTTCATATTCTTATTCAGCGGCACCATCCAACGCATCGGAGCAAAGCAAGGTACAGTTGCCTCCCTCGTCGTTCATGCAGGGAAATATGTCGACACAGCCAGATGCGGTGGACATAAGTTTTATCCAGGTCGACGCATCTAGTATGTCATATTCTTTATGTTTTACAGTCTACGTTACTCAAATTTTGCTCGTACCAGTTGACAACCTATCAAGTAAGGCAAACACACATGTTTGACCGGCGATACACTAACACCTCAACAGAAATTCTATCTCAAGATTTCCCATCGATATCGAACGCCGCACCACTTCTATCCTCCATGAAGGACAATTCCTCCTTTCAAGTTGGAGCACCTTCGGACGAAGTTGTCGCCTTCCTTCAGCACGCTGAAAACGCGGATCCTAACTCACCAGATATTTCGGAAGACGACAATAATGCAAGTTGGGGCCATTGTCAACTGTCGGGCTGGGCTACTCTATTCGCATCATGGCACAACATTGGCAGTATTGGTATTGCATGTCGTCTGATCGCCACGGTGATCAAAACGTGCAAGGTCGCCCGGCACCTATGTTTTGTCAAGCACATCGATACCTCAGCATTCCTGAGCGATGTCTATTTGGAAAACATCATCAACTTACTATGGACATCTTGGAAAGACGCAGTCGGCATCCTAGTAAGTTAATGTAAAACTCCATTGACAGATACTAATGTTTCGTAGCCATCGTCGAATGGCAACAGTGTTGTTACTCCAGTTAATTCCCTGCCATGGCCACCACCTCTGAACAATGCCATGCCGCCGCCGCCTATCAACAATACTATGCCGCCGCCACCGCCTATCAACAACGCCATGCCGCTGCCGCCTATCCATAATGCCATGCCGCCGCCGCCGCCACCTATCAACAATACCATGCCACCACCACCACTACCTACCGGTCTTGCATCCACTTCCTCTACAGCACCCACTGGCCCTCCTCAGAACGAGAATGAATATCCACGAAATGAGGGGGTAGGCCAGGGTAGCAAGCCAGAGGCTTCCATGCGCAGCAGGCTGCAGGTTTTGACCAAGGATGAATTGAAGGAGGTTATGAAGGCACGCAATATGGTCGGTAGCGGTATAAATAGGCGTTCGAAAGACGGTAAGTTCCTTCGATTCAGTCTATCTACATCCATGACTAGTGGCTCATCATACATCCAGAACTTCTGTCATTGATCCTGCAAGCACCGGGCAATCAAATCCCTTCGCAGGAAGCTGTTGATGATATCATACTCGCTGTAAGTCACATATTCATCGAGCTTATTGTCGATCTGAATCACACTTTTCTAGCGCAAGGCAAAGAGATCTGTACCCCGTGTGCCAAAGGCTTAAGGACTCGTTGGGCCATGGGACGTGGACGATAGGACTATAATTGACGATGCGGATGTCGACGGATATTAGTATTTTTCTGCAATTTTGTATTATGTTTAGTTAGGCGGACTATTACATGACTTCAGTCGACTTTCAGTCGACTTCTATGACAGCTTATGTGAATCATGCAGTAGACTTTCACCCTGCAGCAACCCGACTGATGCATGACTAGAAGTGACCGAAGGTGCCGAGCCTGCCCACATCGACTTGACTACAGTATGACTTTCACATGACGGATGCACATCATATGCTGCCTAATTACTTCCTAGATATACTTGATATACTTGACTTCCGGTGGACAGCAAGATGACTGCTGTGGTCGAGCTTTTGTCAAAATCCAGAAATTTAGTCAAATCTTAGTCGAATTTGACTTTCACCAGACTATTACAATACAATTGCACGACTTTTCACTTTTACAGAGTTTGACTAGTTACT
>Ga0193716_1002129_pt1 | contig 11300 bp, 8 predicted proteins | sample U2c1metaG_FD_145901 | JGI IMG/M metagenome (GOLD analysis project Ga0193716, IMG submission 145901) | Soil microbial communities from a riparian zone of the East river system, Colorado, United States - U2c1 | ecosystem: Environmental > Terrestrial > Soil > Riparian zone | place: USA: East River...
CAACAAGAAACTGGCGCTGCCCGCCTATGACCAGTGCATCAAGGCCAGCCATGCCTTCAACCTCTTGGATGCGCGCGGCGTGATCAGCGTGACCGAACGCGCCGCCTATATCGGCCGCGTGCGAGCGCTGGCCCAGGCCTGCTGCGAAGCCTGGCTGCAGACGCCGATGGGTGCCTATACGCCGCGCTTTCCCGACAAGGATGCCGGCTGATGCCCGATCTGTTGTTGGAATTGTTCAGCGAGGAAATCCCCGCCCGCATGCAGGCGGGCGCGGCGCGCGATCTTGAGCGGTTGATGGTCGGCGCGCTGACCGACCGCGGCTATCTGTTCGAAGGCATCAAGGCCTTTGCCGGCCCGCGCCGCCTGACCCTTGCGATTGCCGGGCTGCCCGCCAAGCAGAAGGACGTGCGCGAGGAGCTGAAAGGCCCCCGCACCGATGCGCCGCCTGCCGCGCTGGAAGGCTTTCTGAAAAAGACCGGCCTGAGCAAGGACCAGCTCAAGACCCAGACCACGCCCAAGGGCGACGTCTACCTGGCGGTGATCGAACGCCAGGGCCGCGAGACGCCGATGGTTCTGGCCGAGATCATTCCCGAGGTGATGGCCAAACTGCCCTGGCCCAAGTCCATGCGCTGGAAGCCGGGCCTGGCGGTGCGCTGGGTGCGCCCGCTCCATTCCATTCTCTGCACATTCGACGGCGAGCTGGTGCAATTCTCCTTTGCGGGCATCAGCAGCGGCTTGCACACCCGCGGCCACCGCTTCCTGTCGGAGGGCAAGATCGAGGCCCGGCGCTTTGACGATTACGTACAGAAACTGCGCGCTGCCCATGTGGTGCTGGAGGCCGAAGAACGCGCCGCCATCATCTTTGAAGGCATCAAGCAGGCCGCCTTTGTCCACGGGCTGGAAATGATCCCGGACGAGGGGCTGTTGGCCGAGGTGTCGGGCCTGGCGGAATATCCCACGGTGCTGATCGGCACCATCGAAGACCAGTTCATGGATGTGCCGGCCGAGATCCTGCAAACCTCGATGCGCACGCATCAGAAGTATTTTTCGTTGCGTGACCCGAAGACGGGGAAAATGGCCAATCGTTTTGCGCTGGTCAGCAACATGGTCGCCAAGGACGGCGGCAAGGAAATCATCGCCGGCAACGAGCGCGTGCTGCGCGCCCGCCTGTCGGACGCCAAGTTCTTCTGGGACGAGGACCGCAAGCATAGTCTGGAAAGCCGGATCGAGAAGCTCAAGGGCATCGTCTTTCATGCCAAGCTGGGGACACAGTTTGAACGCGTTGAGCGTATCGAAGCATTGGCGGGCGAAATTGCCGCAAAGATTGGTGCTGATGTCGAAAAGTCAAAACGCGCCGCGCGATTGGCCAAGGCCGATCTAACGACCGGTGTGGTGGGCGAGTTCCCTGAACTGCAAGGCGTCATGGGCCGTTACTACGCCCTGCACGACAAGGAAGATGCTGCGGTTGCAGACGCCGCGCGCGATCATTATCGGCCCGTTGGCCCCAGCGACGCAGTACCGACCGACAAGGTCGCGATCGCCGTAGCACTGGCCGACAAGCTCGATGCGCTCACCGGCTTTTTCGCGGCAGGCGAGAAGCCGACAGGCTCGGGTGATCCTTTTGCCCTGCGCCGCGCAGCGCTCGGCATCATCCGCATCCTGTTGGAAAACAAGCTGCGCCTGCCGTTGCGGGTCGAGAGCGACCTTCTGGTCTTTTTCGCTGACCGCTTGAAGGTTGCGCTCAAGGAAAAGGGCACCCGCCACGACCTGATCGACGCGGTGTTCTCCATTGGCCACGAAGACGACCTGGTGCGGTTGGTGGCGCGGGTCGAGGCGTTGCAAGCCTTCCTGAAGTCCGACGATGGCGCCAACCTGCTGGCGGGCTACAAGCGCGCCGCCAATATCCTCAAGGCCGAGGAAAAGAAGGACGGCAAGATATTCATCAGCGAGGTCACAGAAAAGTTGCTGTCCGAACCGGCCGAACAGGGGCTATTCGCGGCCCTGACTAAGGCGCGCGCCGCCATCACCGCCGCGCTGGACAAGGAAGATTTCGCCGCCGCCATGCAGCAGATGGCCGCTCTGCGCGTTCCGGTGGATGCCTTCTTCGAGGGCGTGAAAGTGAATGCCGACGACAAGCAGGTACGTGAGAACCGGTTGAACCTTTTGGCCTCCCTGCGGGCGACGCTGCACCAGGTGGCGGATTTTTCAAAAATTGAGGGTTGAGTGATGGGTAAGTGGGTCTATGCGTTCGGCGACGGCAAGGCCGAGGGCAAGGCGGACATGCGCAACCTCTTGGGTGGCAAGGGCGCCAATCTGGCGGAGATGAGCAATCTCGGCCTGCCGGTGCCGCCGGGGCTGACCATCACCACCGAGGTCTGCACTTACTACTACGCCAACAAGGAAAACTATCCGCCGGAGCTCAAGGACCAGGTCGGTACCGCCCTGCGCGAGATCGGTTACCAGGCCAAGGGCAATTTCGGCGATCCCGACAAGCCCTTGCTGCTCAGCGTGCGCTCCGGGGCGCGTGTTTCCATGCCGGGCATGATGGACACGGTGCTGAACCTGGGCCTCAATGCCGCTACTGCCGCCGGCCTTGCCGCGCTCACGGGCGACGAGCGTTTCGCCTATGACAGCTATCGCCGCTTCATCCAGATGTATTCCGACGTGGTGCTGGGCGTGGACCATTCGGTCTTCGAGGGAATCCTGGACGATGAAAAGGACCAGAAGGGCGTCGAGCTGGACACCGATCTCAGCGCCGAAGATATCAAGCGCATCGCGGGCCTCTACAAGGCCCGCGTCGAAAAGGAACTGGGCAAGCCCTTTCCCGAAGACGTGCAGGAACAATTGTGGGGCGCGATCGGCGCTGTGTTCGGCTCCTGGCATTCGCCGCGCGCCAACACCTATCGCCGGCTGAACAACATTCCCGAAGACTGGGGCACCGCCGTCACGGTCCAGGCGATGGTGTTCGGCAACCGCGGCGAAAGCTCCGCCACCGGCGTCGCCTTCACCCGCGATCCGGCGACCGGCGAAAAGCTGCTCTACGGCGAATTCCTGATCAACGCCCAGGGCGAAGATGTTGTGGCGGGCATCCGCACGCCCCAGCCGATCTCCAAAGTCGTGCGCGAACGCCAGGGCGGCAAGAAGGCTTCGATGGAAGAGGCCATGCCCAGAGCCTTCGAGGAACTGCGCGTCATTGGCGAGCAACTGGAACGGCATTACCGCGACATGCAGGACGTGGAATTCACCGTGCAGGAAGGCAAGCTGTTCATGCTGCAGACCCGCGCGGGCAAGCGCACGGCGGAAGCCGCGCTCAAGGCTGCGGTGGACATGGAGCGTGAAGGGCTGATCGACAAGAAAATCGCCGTCACCCGGGTCGAGCCCGAGGCGCTGAACCAGCTGCTGCATCCCACGCTTGATCCCGACGCGCCGCGCGAGCAGATCGCCATCGGCCTGGGCGCTTCGCCTGGGGCTGCCACCGGCGAAGTCGCCTTCACCGCGGAGGAGGCCGAGAAGCTGGCCGCCGACAATCGCGACGTCATCCTGGTGCGCACCGAAACCAGCCCCGAAGACATTCACGGCATGCATGCGGCGCGCGGCATTCTCACCGCGCGCGGCGGCATGACCAGCCATGCGGCGGTGGTGGCGCGCGGCATGGGCCGGCCCTGTGTGTCCGGCGCCGGCATGCTGAAGATCGATGCGGTGCGCGGCGAGATGGTGGCGGGCAACGTCACCATCCTGCGCGGCGACATTATCACCATCGACGGCGCCTCGGGCCAGGTGTTCAAGGGCAAGGTCGGATTGCGCCAGCCCGAAATGACCGGCGATTTCGGCACCCTGATGGGTTGGGCGGACGAAGTGCGCACCCTGAAGGTCCGCACCAATGCCGATACGCCCGGCGATGCCGCCACGGCGCGCAAGTTCGGCGCCGAGGGCATTGGCCTCTGCCGCACCGAACATATGTTCTTCGACGAAGACCGCATCATCGCGGTGCGCCAGATGATCCTGGCCGACGCCGAAGATGAGCGCAAAGCCGCACTGGCCAAATTGCTGCCCATGCAGCGGGCCGACTTCGAGGCCATCTTCAAGGAAATGGCCGGCCTGCCGGTGACCATCCGGCTGCTCGATCCGCCGCTGCACGAATTCCTGCCCCACAAGGAAGAGGAATTCGAGGACGTGGCGCGCGCCGCCGGCACCAATGCCAAGAAGTTGCGGGCCCGCGCCATCGCGCTGCATGAATCCAACCCCATGCTGGGCCATCGCGGCTGCCGGCTGGGCATCACCTATCCCGAAATCTACGAAATGCAGGCGCGCGCCATTCTGGAGGCGGCGCTGGCGGTGGAAGAGCAGGGCGGCGCGGCCGTGCAGCTGGAAATCATGATCCCGCTGGTGGCCTTCAAGTCCGAGCTCGACATCCTGGCGGCGCGTATTGCCGGAGTAGCGGCTGCAATCAAGCAGGAACGCGGCAAGGTGCCCGCTTATCTGATTGGCACCATGATTGAACTGCCGCGTGCCGCATTGCGCGCCGGCGAGATTGCCGAGACAGCGCAGTTCTTTTCTTTCGGCACCAACGACCTGACGCAAACCACGCTGGGCGTCTCGCGCGATGATGCCGGCATGTTCCTGAACGATTATCTTTCCAAGGGCGTGATCGCGCGCGATCCGTTCGTGTCGCTGGATATTGATGGTGTTGGTGAACTGGTAAAAATTGCGGCGGAAAGGGGGCGCAAGACCCGCGAAAAACTCAAGCTTGGCATCTGCGGGGAGCATGGCGGCGACCCGGATTCCATTCGCTTCTGTCACGACTCGGGGCTCGACTATGTCTCCTGTTCACCATTTCGCGTGCCAATTGCGCGTCTTGCGGCGGCTCAGGCGGCGCTGAAAAAGAGTCGCGGCGACATTTAATTTTTTTGCAGGCCACAGGGAAACGCTGGGTTTTCCGGCGTTTTGTGACGCATTGTCACGTTAACGCAAAAATTTATTTGACGATTCGTTTTTTGAAGGGCACAAGCCAGCCACAGGGACTGGGAACCATTCGGAACTTCTGAGGAATACGCGCGATCGAAACAGCCTGATTGAAATAGCAACTGCGAATTGAACGCCGAGGGGGCGGAAGATCAGCAAGCGCGAAATAGACCAAGCCTTATTGACCAAGCGATATCAACGAGCCGAAAAGAGTTACAGCCAATGTCCAAGACAACCAACGACGCGATTTCGCGTTCCGACCGCGTGCTTGTTGCCGCGCTCGCCATCATTCTGGCCACCGCCAGCGCCGCGATCGGCGCCTCGCTGACCTATCATCCGTCTACGGAACATGCCGCCGTGTTGAAGCCGGCGGTGCAGGCGGTCGAACCCGCCAAGCCCGCCACCGATGTGGTGATGAACCAGCTGCTGGCCGAGCACAAATGCCTGTCGGAGGTGCTGTATTACGAAGCCCGCGGCGAAGGCGCCGGCGGCCAGAAAGCCATCGCCGAAGTGGTGTTCCACCGCATGAACCATGGCGACTACGGCCATTCGATCTGCGCTGTGGTCTATGAAGGTTCCACCCATTCCGGCTGCCAGTTTTCCTTCACCTGCAACGGCGACATGAAGCGGGCCAAGCAGCCCGGCGCCTGGCGCGAAGCCGAGGCCCTGGCGGCCCGGATCCTGACCGGCCAGGTGGCGCTGAAGAACGCCACCGGCGGCGCGGTCAACTTCCATGCCGTGTCGGTCTCCCCTGAATGGGCCGACACGATGGACAGGACCACGCAGATCGGCAACCACGTCTTCTATCGTGGCGCGCCGCACACGCGGGACTCCTAGTCTCTAGAAATCCAAACCGATATCCAGGTTCGGCGCCGAATGCGTGATCGCGCCTGAACTGATGTAATCCACGCCGGTCTCGGCGATGGCGCGTACCGTCGCCAACGTGACGTTGCCGCTGGCTTCCAACACGGCTTTGCCCTTGGCCAGCGCCACGGCGCGGCGCAGGTCTTCGGGCGCCATATTGTCCAGCAGGATGGTGTCGGCGCCGCATCCCAGCGCTTCTTCAAGTTGCGCCAGACTGTCCACTTCCACTTCGATCCTGACCATGTGGCCCAAGCCCGCGCGCAGCCGCGCCAGGGCGGGGGCGATGCCGCCGGCCGCCTGGATGTGGTTGTCCTTGATCATGGCTGCGTCATCCAGCCCGAAGCGGTGGTTGAAGCCGCCGCCGCAACGCACGGCATATTTCTGCAAGGCCCGCAGGCCGGGCAGGGTCTTGCGGGTGCAGACGATACGCGCCTTGGTGCCTTCGACGGCTTTGACCAAGGCGTTGGTGGCGGTGGCCGTGCCTGAGAGAGGCCCTGCGAAGTTCAGCGCCACCCGTTCGGCGGTGAGGATGCTGCGCGCGGACCCCGAGACGGTGGCCAAGGTTGCTCCCGTCGCAGCGTCGGAGCCATCGGGCAACGCTACATCGAAGCGCAGGCCCGGGTCTACCAGCCGGAAGGCAATCTCGGCGCAGATCAGTCCGGCAATGCGGCCGGGTTTACGCGCCACCAGCTTCGCGGTCGCGCGGCTGTCTTCGGCAATGGTGAGCTGGCTGGTGATATCGCCGGCGCGGCCCAGGTCCTCTTCCAGTGCGGCGCGTATCTGCGGCTCGATCTGCAAGCGGTGCGGCGGCCGGGTAAAGGCCAGCGACGTTGTCATTTGCGGGCGCGGCGGGGCAGGGCCTGGGCTTCGTCTGCAATAGCTTGCGCATCGGCCAGGGTGAGAAAGGTGCGCGTGCCGGTTGCTGCCGTTTGGGGGAAATCGCTGCGCCAATGACCGCCGCGCGATTCATGCCGTGCCAACGCCGCCGCGGTGACCAGCTTGGCCGCCGCCGTCATGTTCAGCAGCGCCGGTTCGCTGCTGGTGGTTTCCAGCCGGGTGATAACGTCCAGCGCGGTGCGCAGGCCATCCGCATCGCGCTCAACCCCCACGCCGCCGGTCATGGCGCCGCGCAGCACATGAGGCGGCGCAGGGGATGCGAAACGCTGCGGCGCGGGCGGCGTGCCGCGCATCGCGCCTGCCGCCAACTGGCCGCGCACGTCGTCGGCCACCAGGGCGCCGAACACCAGGCCTTCCAGCAGGGAATTGGACGCCAGCCGGTTGGCGCCATGCAGGCCGGTGGCGGCGCATTCGCCCACCACCCACAGGCCGGGACGCGACGAGCGGCCTTTGGCATCGCTGGCGATGCCGCCCATATGGTAATGCGCCGCGGGCGCCACGGGGATCATCTCGCGCGCCGGATCGATGCCGGCCGACATGCAGGCGGCGAAGACGGTGGGGAAGTGATCGGCGAAACTGGCGCCGATGGCCTGGCGGCAATCCAGATAGACCTTTTGCCCCGACATGATCTGGCGATGAATGGCGCGGGCGACGATGTCGCGCGGCGCCAGCTCTGCGTCGCTGTGGATGGCGGTCATGAAGCGTTCGCCGCGGGTGTTGACCAGGCTTGCGCCTTCGCCGCGCAGGGCCTCGGTGGCCAGCGGCGCGGGATCGCGGCCCACCGCGATGGCGGTAGGATGGAATTGCACGAACTCGGGATCGGCGATCAGGGCGCCGGCGCGCGCCGCCATGCCCAAGCCTTCGCCGCGCGATTCCAAGGGATTGGTGGTGACGGAATAAAGCGCACCCAATCCGCCAGTGGCCAGGATCACCGCGCGGGCGCGGAACAGGATCAGCCGCGCATCCGCCCCGATGCCCGAACGGGCGAAGATGCCGGTGACCCGGCCGTTCTCCATCGCCAGTTCGATGGCGTGGAAACCTTCCAGCAGGGTGATGCAGTTGGTCTCGGTGGCGCGCGCCGCCAAAGTGGCGGAAATTGCCGCGCCGGCGCCGTCGCCTTTCACATGCACGATGCGGGGCAGGGAATGGGCGGCCTCGCGGCCCACTGCCAGCGAGCCATCGCCGTTGCGGTCGAAAGGCGCGCCATAGCCGACCAGATCGTCGATGCGCGCGGACGCGAGCTTGGCCACCAGGTCCACGATGGCCGCATCGCACAGGCCCGCGCCGGCCACCATCGTGTCATGGGCGTGGGACTGCCAGCTGTCGCCTTCGCCCACGGAGGCGGCAATGCCGCCCTGTGCCCAGGCGCTGGAGCCTGACAGACCGGGCCGCGTTCCCGCCAGCACGATGCTGGGCATGGGCGCCAGCTTCAGGGCTGTGAACAGGCCGGCAATTCCCGCGCCCAATATCAGCGCGCCGTCGGTTTCGACGATATTGTCTACGCGGGTCATGGCTTAAGCCTTCACCGCCAGCATGCGGTCGATCGGGGCTTTGGCCCGCGCCGCAATCTCGGCCGGCACGATCACTTCGGTGGTCATGGTCTGCAGCGAATGCAGGATGCCGTCCAGGGTGATGCGCTTCATGTGCGGGCACAGGAAGCGCATCCGCACGAATTCGACCTCGGGATATTCGACAGCGACATTGTCGCTCATCGAGCATTCGGTGATCATCACCACCCGGCGCGGCTTGTGGTCGCCGACATAGCCGATCATCGCCGCGGTCGAGCCGGCGAAATCGGCCTCCGCCACCACTTCGGGCGGGCATTCGGGATGGGCCAGTACCACGATGCCGGGATGGGCAGTACGATAGTCGCGGATTTCCTGGGCGGTGAAACGCTCATGCACTTCGCAGGCGCCTTCCCAGGTGATGACCTTGACGCCGGTCTTGGCCGCCACGTTGCGGGCCAGGTACTTGTCCGGGATCATGATCACGGTGTCGGTGCCGAACTCCCGCGCGATGGCTTCCACCACCTTCACGGCATTGCCGCTGGTGCAGCAGATGTCGCTTTCCGCCTTCACTTCTGCCGAGGTGTTCACATAGGTCACCACCGGCAGGCCGGGATATTTCTGCTTGAGCAGCCGCACATCGGCGCCGGTGATGGAGGCCGCCAGCGAACAGCCGGCGCGCTGGTCGGGGATCAGCACGGTCTTTTGCGGCGACAGGATCTTGGAGGTCTCGGCCATGAAATGCACCCCGGCCTGGACGATCACCTTGGCATCGGTGCGCGCCGCCTCGCGGGCGAGAGCGAGACTGTCGCCCACGAAATCGCCCACGCCATGGAAGATTTCCGGTGTCATGTAATTGTGCGCCAGGATGACGGCATCCTTTTCGCGCTTCAGGCGGTTGATCTCGGCGATCACCGGCGCATAGGCCTGCCACTCCATCTTGGGGATGAAGTTCGCGACCTTGGCGTAGAGGCCTTCGGTGGCACGCGCCACCGCGTCGGTATAGGCCAGCTCGACACCCATTTCGTCCTCCGTCACCAAATTATACTCATTTCGAGTATATATGTGGTGCAAAAAACCCGGCCTTCAAGGAGCCGGTTGGGCTTTATGCTACACAAGAGCATTAAGGGGTCAAGAGTCGGAAACGCGCAGATCAGGCTTGTGTTGCACGCTTATGACACCGCGCCGCAGCATTTCCGTTCAAATCCTGGACCGCCGGCCACCCAGGCGCACGCCGGGCGCGGGCCGCTCGCGCAGCACCTCGCGGCGGAAGCGGAACATCTCGGCGGGCCGCCCGCGGGCAGGGGCGGAGAACTTGCCGGTGCCTTCCACCAAGCCCTGCTCGGCCACCAGGCGGCGGAAGTTCTGCTTGTGCAGCCGTAAGCCCGCCAGCGCTTCCACCGCCCGCTGCAGTTCCAGCAGGGTGAAGGTGGGCGCCATCAGCTCGAACACCACGGGGCGGTATTTCAGCTTGCCGCGCAGGCGCGCGATGGCGGTGGCAAGGATGCGGCGATGGTCGAACATCATGGCGGTGCCCAGGCTCGCGCCCTTCTTGTTGACCTGGCCGCTGTCGCGCCAGAACTCCTCCACCAGGCCCGCTTCATAGAGCAGCTCGTAGCGCTCCAGCACGCGTTCCTCATCCCAGCCTTCGCCGAAACAGACATTGACGCGCTCGCGCCTGAGCTCGGTGCTTTCCGCATTGGGCGCGTCCTTCACGAATTTCTTCAGCGCCGGCAGGATGGTGCTTTCGATCATGGCGGGCTTGGTGTCGCGCCAGTCCTCCCAGGGAAAATAATGATACCAGCCGCGCCATTGGGTTTCCGGCGCTTCCTTGCCCTGGCGCGTCAAGGCGAGATAGCCCACCGACACCACGCGCGTGCCGGAGGCGCGCTTGTCGCCATCTGCCGGCGTATGCCGGCCCTTGTCGCCAAAGGTATAGAGCTGCTCGGTATAGCCCAGGTCGAATTTGGTCTGTTCGCCGACCCATTTGCGCAAACCCGATTCCAGAGTGCGTTGTTGCGCCGGATCGAAGGGACCGAAGGGCAGGGCGTCCTGCGCACCCTCATGCGCCACCACCAGCACCGAGGGCCGTTCGCCTTCCACCGCCACGATCGCGGCCGACAGACCGATGGAAACGGTGTCCTTCACAGGCCCACCAGCGGAAAAGCGGTGGTGACGCCTTCCTCCACCACCAAAGCCGGACCCATGGAATTGAGCGCCGCGATCATCTTGCCGTTGCGCCCCAATGCGTCATCCGCATGTTGCACCAGCAGCCGATTGGGCTGGGCGTGCGGCGCCCGCTGGCGGATGGCGCGGGCGATCTCGATCTCGCGGTCCGGTCCCAGCCGGTCGCACAGAATCGTAAAGGCCGATGCCATCGAGCGCGAGATTCCGGCCCAGCAATGAATCAACAGCGGCTGGCTGGTGTCCCAGCTGCGCGAGAAGGCGAGGAGTTCATCGATATGCTGACGCGCGGGCGGTGCGGTGCCGGCGGCGGGATCGACGATATCGTTGACCCCCAGCTTTAGATGCAGGGCGGTGGGAAAGCCGGCTGGGGTCTGGATCATGTGCTCGGGCGACAACAGGCTGATCAGGTGCGAGGGGGCATAGCTCTCAAGCGCGTCGGCAAGGCTGGAGAGGGGAGCGACCAAAAGGCGGGGCATGGGGTATTTTAACAGCTAATGAGCATAAAGGCGGGCAAATCTGGCCAGAAACTGGTCTTGCGCCTCGCCGGTAGCCAAAGGGGCCAGCCGGGGCGTTTTCAGCGCCTTGGGCGGCGCCCCGAACAGGCGGCGGGCCTCCGCCTCCTCAAACCCGGCCAGCTGGGTGGCCTCGTAATAGGCCGACAGATGGTCCGCCCGCTTGAACAGGGTCTTGAGAGCCGTCGGGACCTGGGCCGGCAGGCCGAAACGCAGGTGAACCGCTGCCTGAAGTCTTTCCTCCAAGGCCTTGTAATTGATGCCGACCGCCGCCTTGAAGGGGCTAATGAGATCGCCGACAACATATTCCGGGCTGTCGTGCAGCAGGGCCATCAGCCGGGCCTCCCGCGACAGCCGGGGCGACAGTTCCGCC
>Ga0193716_1002131_pt1 | contig 11298 bp, 10 predicted proteins | sample U2c1metaG_FD_145901 | JGI IMG/M metagenome (GOLD analysis project Ga0193716, IMG submission 145901) | Soil microbial communities from a riparian zone of the East river system, Colorado, United States - U2c1 | ecosystem: Environmental > Terrestrial > Soil > Riparian zone | place: USA: East River...
ACATTCGCGACGTCGTAATCATCGGGTCCGGTTGTGCCGGACACACCGCGGCGCTCTACACTGCCCGCGCCAACCTCAAACCACTGGTGATCGAAGGGCATGAACCCGGCGGGCAGCTCTCGCTGACTACCCTGGTGGAGAATTTTCCTGGTTTTCCCGAAGGCATCCAGGGGCCTGAGCTGATCGAGAACATGCGCAAGCAGGCCGGACGCTTTGGAGCGCAATATCAGCTGGGACACGTGGTCAGCGCTGATCTGAGCAAGCGCCCCTTCGCAATCAATTTTGGCAAAGAAACGATCCACGCCCGCACCCTGATTATTGCCAGCGGTGCGTCGGCGCGCTGGCTCGGCTTGCCGGGCGAAAAGGCGCTGATCGGGCACGGTGTTTCTTCTTGCGCCACCTGCGACGGCTTTTTCTTTTCCGGAAAAGAAATCGCAGTCGTCGGCGGCGGTGACTCGGCCATGGAAGAGGCGATTTTTCTTACCCGCTTCGCCTCCAAGGTGACATTGATCCATCGCCGCGATCAGTTTCGCGCTTCCAAGATCATGCTGGAACGGGCGCAGCAGAACAAGAAAGTCGAATTTCTTACCGGCACCGTGGTCGAAGACGTTCTCGATCCCGCCCAACAGGAAGTCACCGCTCTTAAACTCCGCAACCTGAACACTGGCAAAATCTGGGACTTTCCGACCAGCGCCATGTTCCTGGGCATCGGCCATATCCCGAACGCCCGCATGTTCGAGGGCCAGCTGGAAACCGATCAGGATGGATATCTGGTCACCAGAAACAACGTTTTCACGCGCGTGCCCGGCGTCTTCGCTTGTGGTGATGTGCAGGACCGGCGCTACCGGCAGGCCATCACGGCCGCTGCTTCGGGATGCATGGCAGCCCTTGAAGCCGAGAAGTTTCTGGAAGACAAGGGAGAGTAACTCGGTCACCAATTTTTGCGGAGGTTCATGTAAATGGCGCGCCCAGCGGAAACCTGCTCCCACCTGGGAGAAATACGGCAAGTGAAGCCGAGCGGCAAAGGCTGCAAGGAGTGTCTCGAGATGGGGGATACATGGGTCCATCTCCGGGAGTGCCTCAGCTGCGGACACATTGGCTGCTGCGACTCCTCCAAAAACAAACACGCCACGAAACACTTCCACCAGACCAAACACCCTCTCATCAAATCGTTCGAGCCCGGCGAGAACTGGCGCTGGTGCTATGTGGACGAAGTCTTCATGGAGTGAAGCGGGCGTCAGACCTCAGACCTCGGACGTCGGACTTCAGCAAAGTAGCTCCGGGGTCCTGCCGGCTGTCCGGAGGGCACACCTTCGACCTCGCTCAGGGCATGCTTTGCCCTCCGCAACCGATGCCGTCTCCACCGACGCGGGAGCCAGTGGTCCGAAGTCTGAGGTCTGAGGTCCGAACCCCGCTGTGTTACCTAGGTCATCTTTCCTGGATTCGTCGAGTTCCATAAGCTGCAGTTGGCTATGAACCGCTCGCTGACAGCCCCTTTTCTCGTGCTATTCGCCGCTCTTTCCTGTGTTCCATCGTCGATAGCCCAACAGGAGCAGTACGAAGGCTCGCGCAAGCTTGTGAGCCGGGTTACTCCACAATATCCTGAAATGGCGCGCAGCATTCAGCTGAGAGGAACAGTGAAGGCTGAAGCTCTGGTGGAACCGAATGGCGTGGTCAAGTCGGTTGAAGTCAAGGGCGGAAATCCGGTACTGGGACGGGCGGCACAGAACGCGATCTATAAATGGAAGTGGGCGCCGGCCACGCACCAGACTCGCGAGCCCATCGAAGTTCAGTTTGCTCCTCAGTAAAATCGTCGACGCTTCCTCCTGGTTGTAATCCGCCTCCCATTCTTTGACTGTGATACAAAATCCTGTGATCTTCATGCTCTGGCTGGGTGCCTGTCATACCATTCCTCGGGTGGAAGGAACGCGGTGCTGAGGGCACTCTTCATTTCTCTCTCCGAGAATCGCTGGCTGCGTGGTATGGCTGAGCGGTCCGCCATCGGTCGCCGGCTGTCGAGCCGTTTTGTAGCGGGTACTCAGGTCGACGATGCGCTGCGAGTTACGCAAAAAGTCAATCAGACCGGTCTGAGTGTTTCCGTGGACAATCTCGGGGAAAATGTCACGAACGCGGAGGAAGCCCGAGGCAGCGCTCAGCTCTACCATCAGCTGCTGGACGAGATCGCCAAACGCCAGCTCAACGCTAACGTCAGCCTGAAACTCACTCACATGGGTCTCGACGTGGACGAGAAACTTGCCCGCGATCTGGTAACCGGCCTGGTGGCAAAAGCGGCATCTCTGGATCCGCGAAACTTCGTTCGCGTTGACATGGAAGGCTCTCCTTACACCCAGCGCACTCTCGACTTCGTGCACGAACTGCACCGCATGCCGGGTCACGCGGGCGCCGTGGGCGCGGTAATTCAGTCCTACATGCGCGCCGCGGAGGCGGACATCGAAAAGCTGCTGGCCGAACGAATCCGGATTCGTCTATGCAAAGGCGCCTATAAAGAGCCCGAGGAAATCGCCTTCCAGAAGAAGCCAGAAGTGGATGCGAACTACGTGCGCCTGATGAAAATCCTGATGAAGAGTGGTGTCTATCACGGGCTGGCCACGCACGACGAGCAGATCATCACCCAGGCCAAAGCCTTTGCCACGCAGGAGAATATTCCCCGCGACGCTTTCGAATTCCAGATGCTGTATGGCATCCGGCGCGACTTGCAGCGGCGGCTGGTGCATGAAGGATGGCGAATGCGCGTCTACGTCCCGTTCGGCACCGAGTGGTACCCATATTTCATGCGGCGGCTGGCGGAAAGGCCGGCGAACTTGTTGTTCCTGGCCAGGAATGTGCTGCGGAGCTGATCTCGCTAACCCCTTCGTCATACAGGATTTACTGTATTGGAGGGGATGGGAGATACTGCCACAATCTAATTCCTAAAGGAAGTCAGAATGAGCCTCACCGGTACTCCGCTCTCTTCGCCTGTTGCCCCCCTGCCGCAATGGCACGACCACGACTCCCAGGGACATGTGGTGCAGTTTTATGCCGAGGATGGGGCGCTGATCGAAGCGATGAGCCGGTTTGTCGGCGCCGCGCTTGGAGCCGGGGACGCAGCCGTGGTGATCGCGACCCAGGCCCACAGGGATGGACTTTCGCACAGCCTGAAAGCGCGTGGACTCGACGTTGAAGGCGCCATTCGGCGGGGGCAATATGTTGTCGCCGACGCCGCCGATATGCTTTCCCAGTTCATGCGCGATGGCCTGCCTGATCCCCACCGCTTTGTTTCTTTGATGGGCGGCCTTCTTGATCAAATCAGGATGACCACCGGCAGTCATTCCCGGATAGCGGCGTTCGGAGAGATGGTCGCCCTGTTGTGGGGGGAGGGAAACGCAGCCGCTGCGATTCAGCTGGAAAAGTTGTGGAATGAACTGGCTCGAACCCATTCTTTCTCCCTTCGTTGCGCCTACCCGATCACCAGCTTCAACCGGGAAGAGTTCAGCGAGCCCTTTTTGAAAATCTGTGCCGAGCACTCGTCGGTAATCCCAGGGGAGAGCTACGCCGCGTTGTCCACGGACGAAGAACGTCTTCGCGGCATCACTCACCTGCAGCAGAAGGAGCAGGCGCTCGAGAACGCAAATGTGGAACGCCGGGAGGCGCAGGATTTCCTGCGGCGCAAGCAGTCGGAATTGGCTGAGCTGTTGGAAAATGCCGTGGAAGGAGTGCAGCGCACCGGCGCTGACCGTAGAGTTCTATGGGTCAACAAGGCCCTGCTGGATCTGCTGGGATATTCCGCTGATGAATATGTCGGCCATGAGGCTGCGGAGTTCTACGTCGACAGAGATGTCTTTGCGGAATACTGGCGAAAGCTGACGCGGGGAGAAGCCATTTACGACTATCCGGCGGAACTGCGCTGCAAGGATGGATCCGTGAGACAGGTCCAGATTCATTCCAATGGGTTGTGGGAGAACGGAGAGTTTGTTCACACCCGGTGTTTTGTGCGTGATGTCACCGAGCAGAAGCGGGTGGAGCAGGCGCTGCGCGAGAGCGAAGCAAATCTCCGTCTGGTCAACGATAAACTGGAATCGCAAGTGGAAGAGCGCACCGCAGCGTTGCGGAAACTGTCGACGCGAGTGCTTACCTTGCAGGATGCCGAGCGCCGTCGCATTGCGCGCGAACTGCACGACAGTCTCGGACAGTATCTGGTGGGCTTGAAACTGAATCTGGATATGCTTAAACAGGCGCCAGAGCAGCCCGCTTTGTGGTCGCAGGCGCAAGAGTTGATGGAGCGATGCGTGATGGAAGTTCGGACCCTCTCGTACCTGCTGCATCCGCCGATGATCGACGACGTGGGGCTGACTTCCGCCGCCCGTTGGTTTGTCGATGGCATGGCACAGCGCAGCGGAATTCATGTGACCATGGATGCGCCTCGCGATATGGCGCGCCTGCCCGCCGATGTCGAACTTGTGCTTTTCCGTGTCCTGCAGGAAGGCCTGACCAACGTACACCGGCACTCCGGGGCTTCCGAGGCGACAGTCATGATCCGCCGGGAAACCGACGCCGTGATTTTGGAAGTCCGCGACAACGGTTGCGGTATCAGGCCGGAAATACTAAGCCGTTTCGAGCAGACAGGTGCAGGCATGGGTGTCGGCCTAAGCGGAATGCGGGAGCGAGTCAGGGAACTGCGAGGCGGGATGAATGTGGAAGCCGGCAGCCGCGGCACCTCACTGCGCGTCAACCTCCCGCTGGCGCCCGAATCTGCCTGAGCTTGTCTTTGTCAGTTTTGTCATCCTGAGCGGAGGGGAAGGTTCGCGAAGCGAAACCTTCCACGGAGTCGAAGGACCCCTACCCATTGGACAATCCGCGTCGTGCCGGGATCCTGTCAGCCGCCGCAAACTGAAACTGAATCAGAGAGCGTAGGTCTTCGCGGCGTCGAGGTTTGGGATTCATAGCTTCAATTCCCAGATTTCCGATTCCAAATCGTCGCGGCCCCAGCTGCGGTGCTTCTTTTGCTGCATCAATCGAAATCCGGCCTCTTGGTAAACATGCCGGGCGGCCGGAAGCTCGCTTTGCGTCCATAGAACGATTTTCTTGTAGCCTGCCTGTCGCGCAAAGCGCAGGCACTCGTCGACCAGGCGCTTGCCGATGCCCAGCCCCCGCGCGGAGGGTTCCACATACAGCAGCCGTAATTTGGCCACCGACTTCGCCTGGGGAGACTTCTTGACCAGAAATACCGAGCCCACGATCTCGCCGTCTTTTTCGGCGATCCAGCAACGCTCTCGCCGGGGGTCGAACTGCTGGATAAATTTGGCCGCGATTTCCGCCACCAGGGCTTCAAAGGTCTCGTCGTATCCGTACTCCTGAGAATAAAGAGCGCCATGGCGATGGACGACCCATCCCATGTCGCCGGGCTGGTGCGAGCGCAGGATGTACGGCGTCTTGGGCTCGGATCGGGGTCCCAGCAAGCTTTCGATGACATACATAGCCTGCATCAGGCGTGACTGTTCAGCGGGCGAAAGTGAGCGCAGCAGGGCCGCGGTCTCGTCGCTCTGGCGGGCATCGAGAGCATTGAAGGTTTCCCGTCCGCGCGCGGTCAGTGCCAGAAGACTCTGCCGGCCGTCCGCCTGCGATGCTGACTTCCGAATGAGGCCACGCCTTTCGAATCCACGCAGGATGCGGCTCAAATAGCCGGGATCGAGACCGAGCTGTTTGCACAGGTCGGTAGCGGTGGGCTGGCGGCGATGGGCGATCTCGTAGAGTACACGCACTTCGGCAAGGGAGAACGGGCTCTTGAGCAGTCCTTCGCGCAACACACCAATCTGGCGGGTATAGAAACGGTTGAAAGAGCAGACGGCGTGGATAGTTGTAGCGGATCGAGAGACGGTGCTGGTCATGGGCGTCCCCGGGCTAAAAAATATGACTGGGTCAATTATATATTTGACCCAGTCACATAAACACACAGTTTGTCGGACGAGTGCGTCCGGGCCCGCGCAGGAATCAGGCACGTCTTCGGGCTGACTTCGTGATCTGGGCGTAGCGGAAGCACTCGATGCTGTGGTCGTTCACCATTCCCGTGGCCTGCATGAAGGCGTAGCAAATGGTCGAGCCTACGAAATTGAAGCCGCGCCTCTTGAGGTCTTTGCTCATGGCATCGGACTCCGGAGTGCTTGCCGGAATTCGCGCAGCGGGGCGCCAGGCATTCACGCGTGGTTTTCCCCCTACAAACTGCCAGATGTAGGCATCGAACGATCCAAACTCTTCCTGGACTGCGAGAAACGCCTTGGCATTTCTCACCGTAGAGGCGATCTTCAAGCGGTTGCGTATGATACCCGGGTTGCGCAGCAGCCTCTCCAACTTGCGGCGATCATAGCGGATGATGCGTTGCGGATTGAAGCCGTCGAGCGCCACGCGATAGTTCTCCCGCTTTTGCAAAATGGTGTCCCAACTCAGGCCGGCCTGTGCGCCTTCGAGGATCAGGAACTCAAAGAGAACACGATCGTCGTGCTGGGGCGATCCCCATTCTTCATCGTGATAGCGGATAGCCAGTGGATTGCTCGGCCATAAGCAGCGGGTCAGGTGGGCAGATTTTGGACTCATGGCTACAACAGTTTACGAGAAGTCAGCCGGTGTGGCGCGGGCGCCCTCGCCCGCGGCTTTTGAAGTTGATTCCGACTTTCGCGGGCGAGGGCGCCCGCGCCACAAGCGATAAAATGACCAACCGCGTGCTCCTTTTGTAACTTGGCTTCCCCCTGACCCTCCCCTACAGTCGGTACAGTACTAGAAGCAGCGGCGCCTTCGGCCCGATACGTGCATCTAATTGAGAGACGAAGGCTTTAGCGGTACTTTGTGTGAATTTTTTGGACAGGCCGACTATGAACTACACGACGGGGTGCCGGTGGGTGGTTGCAGCATTAGTGCTGGTCGCCACCGTTGCGTTTCCCGCACTGGCGCAGTCGCCATACGTCGCCGCATCCAGCGTGGCCCTGCCTGAACCTTCCGCGAGCACCGGTTCCGATCCGACGGATTCCATCCTCACCATCAAGAAGCGGGTCGATGAGGTCAATGTGCTGTTTATTGCCACTGACCATCGCGGCAAATTTGTCCGTAACCTCAACCAGGGAGATTTCACTATCCTGGACGATCACAAGCCGCCTCAATCGATCGTAAATTTCCGGCATGAGACTGATCTGCCCCTTGAACTGGGGTTGCTGGTGGATACCAGCGGATCGGTGCACAGCCGTTTTGATTTCGAACAGGAAGCCGCCGTCAGTTTTCTGCAGCACACACTGCGGGCAAATTTCGATAAAGCCTTCGTCATGGGCTTCAGCAGTCATAGCCAGATCACGCAGGAATTCACCGACAACGTTCATCTGCTGGAGGTTGGGGTAAGAAACCTGCGCAACGGCGGAGGCACCGCGATGTACGACGCCATCTACCGGGCTTGCCGCGAAAAGCTGAGCAAGGAACGCGGCGACCATCCGGTGCGGCGGGCCATCATCGTCGTGAGCGACGGCGAAGACAACCAGAGTGAGGTCAGCCGGGCGGTGGCGGTGGAAATGGCGCAGCGCGCGGAAGTGATCATTTACGCAATCTCTACCGATGACAGCGGCCTGATTCTGCGTGGCGACAAGGCCCTGCAGCAGCTTGCGGACGCCACTGGCGGCCGAGCTTTTTTCCCCTTCAAGATGAAGGACATCAAGAATTCATTCGCCGCTATTGAAGACGAATTGCGCAGCCAGTATGTGGTTTCCTACAAGCCAGCTGACTTCGACGCTGACGGGCGCTACCGCTCGATTGAAATCACTGCGCTGAAGAAAGACCTCCAGGTGCGGGCCCGCAAGGGCTACTACGCGCCCCGGCAGTAGTTTCCAAGCCAATTATTCATGACCCGACACGGGAAGGGCCCGAGTTCACTCGGGCCAATAAGCAGCAGACATGGTCGCGCTTTAGCGCCTGAGGCTGGTTGCGAAACAGCGAAATCATGGGGGCTGAAGCCTCCAATGTTCCGTGTCTCGGTTGGCACGGCTAAGGCGGCTGCGGAAAAAGTCGTCGAGGGCGGGCAAAGCTCACCGCAGGCGCTGAAGCGCGAGCGAATCTAGACGACTTAGCGGCCCGACTGAAGTCGGGCCCTTCCCGAAATCTGCTTGAAATAGATTTTTTCCGCAATCTCTAAGGCCGTGCCGTTCCCGAATAACGGCCTCGCTGACAAATCGCCGGCGAAGCTACTTCTCCCCGTGTCCAACGTGGCCGTCGATGGGAGGCACGGTCAGCGGCGTGTCTTTGTCGCAGACGAAGAAAGCGATCAGTTTGGCTGGTTCCGTGGCACTTGCGTTTGCGGAAACCTGGTGGACGCCATTAGGAGGTTCGTAAAAGCTTTCGCCTGCCTTGTAGACGGCTTCGGGTGCGCCGCCTTTCACCTGAAACCGGATTGATCCCTCGGCCACATACCCGATCACAGTGCAGGGATGGCTGTGTGGCTTGTCTGCCTCACCCGGCGCGTAATTGACTTCGACCACCGTGGCTTGCAAGTGAGTGCCGTCCAGTTGAGGCAGGGAGTGGGAGAAGTTAGCCGCACGGCTTGTTCCGGGCGTGGACTGGGCCGCAGAGAGGCGAGCGCTCAAACCCAGAGCTCCGATAATTGTAAGGACAAAAAAAGAGGGAAGAGCAAATAGAAATACGTGCTTGGCCCTGATTCCGAACATGGACACCTCCTCTTGGCGATGGACGACAATTCTAGCCTGTAAAAGAGTCGGTGAGTGGCGTCTGGTAACGAGCGCCATGGGGGGGTGCTCATGGTTGCAGGCCGGCAGTCGGAAGTGCGATGCCTGGAGCCGGGGGCCTGAGCCCTGCGGTCCGCCCCGTAATTCGCGATGCTACAATCCGCCCAGGCGTTTCCTGGCATCCAACTCAGGGTACGCCTACTAAGCAGGCAGCGTGATTTGCTGGAAGCCAACCCCGCCGATGAGAGTTCCGCTGGTTCTGGCGGCCGTCCTGTTTTCGATCGTGGTTCTGCAGGCGCAGTCCTTCGCCCAGCAGCCCCTGTCCCAGCGTGCCGCACACAAGAGTCCGGGCAAGAAATCGACGAAGAAAGCTTTGCCCGAGCCTCCGCCGGCGCCGTTGCCGCCCCCTCCTCCGCCGACCTTGGAACAGATGCCGGCATTACCTCCGCAAGTCCACTACAGCGGCGGGCAACTCTCAATTGTGGCTGAGAATTCGACTCTGGCCGATATTCTTCGAGCGGTGCGGAACCAGACCGGAGCTACGGTGGAGATTCCACCGAACGCCAATGAACGTGTGGTCGGGCATTTCGGCCCGGGTCCGGCCCGCGATGTTTTGTCAAGTCTGTTGCATGGGTCACACTTCAACTATGTGTTGGTGGGTTCGCCGGCGCATCCCGACGGCGTAGATCGTCTTATTCTGACTTCAAAGTCCGGAGGATCTCCCGAGCCAACAATGGCTGTGGCCCCGGTGCCGAACAACAACAACGAAGCCCCGGTCGACGAGGCGGCCACTCCCAGCCCCGACGTCGACCCGCCAATGGAGGATACCCCGGAAAGTGCCAACACCAACGGCGATGCCCCTCCTCCAACACCGGAGGGTCAGCAACAGGTAAAGACCCCGGAACAGTTGCTACGCGAACTGCAACAGCAGCAGCTGCTACAACAGCAACAACAACAGCAAGGTCAGCAGCCGGGTCCGCCGCCACCGAATTAGGGAGCTGGACCTCGGACCTCAGACCCCGGACTTCAGACTCTCGCTCTTCGGAAAGCCCTTGAATCTCCATCCTCCGTGATGTTCAGGAGGACGCAAGACGGGAGATTCCCATCGTCCATTGAATGAATTGAGGTGAAAGGAAAGTGTGGGCCCGAAGGCCGAGGTCTGAGGTCTGAAGTCCGACGTCTGAAGTCCGACGCCGGTTTAGTCTCCGCTGGCTTGGCTTTCGCTGGGGACCAGGACAGCGGGGGTGCCGACGCTGCGGCTGCGGCGGCGTGAGCGGTAGGCGAAGGCGTACAGGATGCCGGTGACGGCGGCATAGGCCGCGAGTATGCCGATCAGTACGACGGTGACGGCCGTGAATGACATGACGAACGCAACCAGTATCCCGCCCAAGATTAGCCTGCTTTCACGTTTAGTGCCGGACGCCCCGTCCGGACCGTTTGGCGCAATCGACCACTCTACCCGCGTTGACGCTGGCTGCTGTTAGCAACTAAGATACGTGAGTAGAGCCGCGCAAACCCACTTTCCATCATTTCTGTGGGGCCGTCCATATTACGGAAGGCCAGTTTTACTTCCGCCAATTTCATGCCTATTACCAAGATTTCGGTGAGGGGGGCGCGTCAGCATAACCTCAAGAATATAAACGAAATCCTCCCCCGTAACACCCTGACGGTCATTACCGGGTTGAGCGGCTCGGGGAAGTCGTCTTTGGCCTTTGACACCATCTACGCCGAGGGCCAAAGGCGCTATGTGGAGACCCTGTCGGCCTACGCGCGGCAGTTCCTGGACCAGATGGAGCGTCCGGACGTGGACGCCATTGATGGCCTGAGCCCGTCCATCTCGATCGAACAGAAGACCACCAGCCGGAGCCCGCGTTCCACGGTCGGCACGATCACCGAAATCTACGATTATCTTCGCCTTTTATTTGCTTCGATCGGAGTGCCGCATTGTCCCAAGTGCGGGCGAGCCATTGCGCGCCAGTCGGCGGAGCAGATCGTGCAACGGGTCATGAGCCTGACTCCGGAGGATCGGGTGATGGTGCTCGCGCCCATCGTGCGCGGACGCAAAGGCGAGTTCAAAAAAGAGATGGAGAAGCTGGTCCAACAAGGTTTCACCAGGGCGCGTATCGACGGCGAACTGGTCAGTCTCGAAGACGATATCCCGCTGGACAAGCGCAGAAATCACACCATCGAAGTGGTCATCGACCGGTTGCTGGTAAAGCCCGGGATTGAGCACCGGTTGGAATTGTCGGTCGGGCTGGCCATGAAGCTCGCGAGCGGGTTGGTGCAGGTGGCGGTTGTGGGCGGAGACGAGCAGCTTTATTCGGCGAAGCTGGCGTGTCCGGATTGCGGCATCAGTGTGCCTCAGCTCGAGCCGCGGTCGTTTTCTTTCAACAGTGCCTATGGCGCTTGCCCAGAGTGTCACGGCTTGGGCAGCCGTTATGAATTCGATCCGGCACGAGTGATCAACGACTGGTCAAAGCCGCTGCTTGATGGCGGCCTGGGGCCAGGGTCGGCATCGCAGAACCTGATTCACCAGCTGCAGATTACCGCAGCGGCCCATGGCTTCGACCTGGCAACGCCGTTCGAA
>Ga0193716_1002132_pt1 | contig 11297 bp, 13 predicted proteins | sample U2c1metaG_FD_145901 | JGI IMG/M metagenome (GOLD analysis project Ga0193716, IMG submission 145901) | Soil microbial communities from a riparian zone of the East river system, Colorado, United States - U2c1 | ecosystem: Environmental > Terrestrial > Soil > Riparian zone | place: USA: East River...
CAGCCGCGCGGAACGATCTGATCCGCGCGGCTGTAGCGCACAGCGGAGAGTGTTTTGCCGATGCCGGGTGGTCCATAGCATAGCCCGATGTAGCGGAAGTGACGACGTGCATTGCAGAACTCAACAAATCTGCTGTGTTCGATCGTTTCGACAAACGCGCGGCTACTCGTTGCGGTACCTCTTGATGCGAACTCCGGATACGAGTGTGACGGCGGATTTGGCATGGATCTCCTTGGGAGCGTTGCCCCTTTTCAGTAGCAGAAGCGAATCGACGAGGCGCAGCCGTTCCGCCGAGACAGTCCGTCCCACCATGTCCTGCAGGTAGGTGTAGCCAGGTACGAGGATGCGTCGGTGGACCAGGTACTGCAAGGCTTCGCGCAGAATAAAGACCGGCTGCGCCGACAGCATCGCCACGCGCTGCGCCTTGGCTTCAAGTTTCTTCTTCGCGCCGCCATCGCAGAACCGGTAGTCGAACAACTTGAGAATGAGCTGCTGGTGCTCCAGACGGTTCGATCTGGCGGCCCGCTTGATCTCCGCCATCCCTCTCGCGGGAAAATAGCGCTGAAGAATGTGTCCCACATCACCCGTGACCGAGCCGAGCTCGTAGACGAAGAACTGGCGCTTGGCCTTGAAATAGCCAAGCTGCAGGATGAGGTGAACCGAAACCGAGATCGTGAACACGCCATCGACCAACTCACGCTCGGTCGGGCTCAGATCGAAGTAAAGATGACGGTCCTCTTCCGTAAAGGAGGGAAGATCGTAAAGTTCGCTTATCTCCTGGATGGTCAGGATCGACAGGCGGCGGGATTCGGAGGCCATGCACAAGCGACTTTCAGCGAGTGCAAGAAGTACACTTTCCGCACGGCAGGGTTGGGATGCCTTTTATCGTAGCCGCTGGCCCGTATCCCGTGCGGAAACCTTTGCGAAAAACAACGTGCGGATTCCGCCGACGCCTGATAACTTTCCGCACTATGGACACACATCAACTGCACCGCGTCGGATACGCCCGCGTCAGCAGTATCGGTCAGAACCTCGATTCGCAGATCGACGCCTTGAAGACGGCGGGGTGCAAGAAGATCTTCACCGACAAGATGACCGGCTCCCGCATGGATCGGCCAGGCTGGGATCAGCTCATGGAGTACGTCCGCCCCGGCGACATTCTGGTCGTGGCCGAATTGAGCCGCATGACGCGCTCCCTCATGCACCTGCTCGAAACGGCACAAGCACTCGTCGACCGCAAGCAGGTCAACCTCGTCTCTCTACGAGAAAATATCGACACCAGCACCGCCACCGGACGATGCTTTCTTTCTATGATGGGCGCTATTCATCAGATGGAACGGGAGCTGCGGGCCGAACGCGCAGCCGCAGGACGGGCCTCCGCAAAGGCACGAGGGAAGACCGGAGGGCGGCCACGCACCGATGTCGTCAAGTTGCGAGACGCCAAAGTGCTTTACGACAACTCTGGAAAGACGGCAGATGAGGTCTGCAAGGTCGTTGGCGTCGGCAGACGCATCTTCTTCGCCTACCTCGCTCAGCAGAGAGATCAGGCCTCAGCACTCCTCACGGCCAATTAGACCGTTTCGAGGGGTTGGGCAAAAATAGCCCTCTAGGTACTGGATGGCAGCCCTCGGTGTAGGAGACGAGGACGTGGCGGGTGGCCGGCTGGCCGGCGACGCTGTGGAAGAGGAGCTCGGTGGCGAGGAAGGCAACGAAAGCGTCGAGCGTATCGGGCAGATTTTGAGCATGTTCCTCGACGACAGCATCGCCGATTCGGTTCCCTTCGGCGAGGTCAAGCGGCGCGCCTTCGGCATTCTGGAGCGCGCAAAGTTTACGCGGGCGGCGGAGTACATCGGCGCCCATGGCTTCGATACAACAGCGATCGAATGGGAGTTCGTCGCTTCGTTCGCTCTCTCGTTTAAACAGCATCTGCGACCGCTGTTGCTCCAGCTGCCGTTCGCCGCTCACAGTGAGGACGACAACCTGATGGAGGCGGTCGCGTTTCTGAGACAGTGCTTCGACAATGGCAAGAGCCTCAGCCGGTACAGCTTCGATCAGATGCCGAAGGCATTCATCCCTCAAGGGATGAAACCCTACCTCTACCAAAAGGACCGTGATGGCAACCGCATCATCCATGCCGATAAATATGAGTTCCTCGTGTACCGGCTGCTCCGCAATCGGCTGGAAGCCGGCGACATCTACGTCAGCGATTCGCTGCGTTTCCGCAGCTTCGATGAAGACCTGATTCCGAAGGACACTTGGCAACGAGATCGGCAAAGAATCCTTGAGGACATCGATGCTCCGCTGTTGTCGCAACCCATGGCGGAGGTGCTCAATGGCATGGAAAAGGAGCTGGAGGCCCAATACGAAGAGGTGAACCGACGCATCTTGTCCGGGGACAATCCGCACGTCAAGCTGAGCAGAACCAAGGGCGGCGAGATAACCTGGTCGCTGCCCTACGTAGGCGACGAAGAAACAGTCAACAACCCCTTCTTCGATGGGTTGCCCCAGATTCACATTGCACAGCTCCTCCAGTTCGTCGATTCATGCTGCCAGTGTCTCGACGCATTCACCCATATTCTCCAGCGTTACGTGAAGACACCACTCGATCGGCGCGCGGTCGTCGCCTGCCTGATCGCCTACGGCACCAACGTCGGCCTAGGCAAGATGGGCGCGATCTCCGACATGAGCTACCAGACCCTGTTCACCGCCGCCAACAGCTTCCTGCGCCCCGAGACGGTGCGGGAGGGCAACGACCGGGTCAGCAATGCGACGGCGAAGCTGCCTGTCTTTCCCAATCAAAGGCAGCTAAGGGCTGCAGAAAGGGCCGCACCCGCCGCTCTCGTCTTTCTCCTCAAAGCGCGGAGATCCAGAGATGGACCGGAACGTCCTCGGGAGGGTTATAACAGTGCCGACCTATCGAGCGCTTGTCTTACAAGCAGGATATCGGGGGTTCGAGTTCCTCACTGCCTACCACTTGAACTCACTTCGGCCAGTCGATTAAGAGTCGATTGGTCTAGGGTGGGTGTATACGTGTCTATTGTACTGTTTCCGTTAGCCGCAGGCGAAGAGAACGATGGCTCAAGGATGTTGAGAGGCTTGGAGACGCGCAACTTAAAAATGAACACGTTTCTGTTTCAAATACCTCTCACATGAGGTGACCACGAATACCGAGAACGGGGCAATTGGCTTCTCGGATGACGTAAGAGATAGTGGACCAAGGCGCGTGATCCGCGAGCATTCGATCGCGAAAACCAACCACGATTATGCTGGCGCACTCAGTCCTGGCAATCATTGCAATGGTTTCAGCCGGCTTGCCGTATTCCAGAAGTATCTTGGTCTTGCAGTAGCGCTCCACATCGGAAGGAAGGAGTTGAGCAACTTCCTTTCGAATACGGCTCCTGACCAGTTCGCGCTCGTTATGATCCTTGAAGTTCGGATTCATGACGTGGAGAACGGTCAGCTTACCGTGAAAGCGCTCGGCTAATCCGGACGAATATTGCGCGCCACGAAGTCCGGTTGTATTGAGGTCAGTGGCGAAGAGTACGGATCGGAACGGATGTTGTTCAGGCTTGCAGTTTGGTCCCACGATCATGGTCGGACACGTTGCTTGATGCATTACTGCCTCGGCAACCGAGCCCAGAACTAATCGCTTTAATCCGCTGGCGCCGTGTGATCCTACGACGATGAGATCCGCGTTCTCTTCTTTCGAAACCCGATTGATAAGGTCGATTTGATAAGGTCGATTGCTTGGGAAGAGGCCACAACCACTTTGGGCATTAAAGCGCTAAGTCCGGGTTCGCTCTGAACAAGCTGCTGCATTTCTTCTGTCTCGGCCTCGAGGTCTGCATCGGGCGGCGGCCCAGTCTCGACACAATATGGGATAGGTGCGCATGCATGAACGAGAGAAAGTTTCGCCCCGAAGAGCTGGCAAAGGATAATAGCTGTTTTCAGAGCCTGATTCGCGGCTTTCGAGAAGTCAGTCGCGACGAGAATCCGGCTAAATATGATCTCGCTTGTCGTCAGGTGTGGTGTTTGATCGGTTATGGAAACGTTCCCGACAGGATTCATAGCCATAAGAAACTCCCTTCAAGGTAGCTAATTACGGGAGTCCCGACGTGAAATAAGCATACTACTCACCAAGGACTTTCGGTAGCCGATCTGTGGTCGAATGGTTGCAAATCGCCTCGACGAGTATGGGCAAGTAGCACTCGGATGAACGGCCCGGCAGCGCAGTCTAGACACTGGAGTCAACGCCGCTTCAACTCGAAAGGGTGCGCTGCTGTAGCGGGAGAGCTATACTTGGGCGGCCTGTTCAAGCCCCAGCGCTAGTGCAATGCCTTCACCATAGGCTGGATCGGCACGCCTGCAGTTCGTCAGACTCAGTCGAAATGGATATCCTCGCCATGACGAAGCCGATTGTGGAGGAGAACGTCAAGAGGCCCGCGTCGGGCCCCAAAGTGCTTGACGGCGAGGACTGGGATCTTTGATTCCATCAAGGTACGTTCTGTCTGGCTGCCGAGGAGGATCGATGCCGCGGAGCTTCGGCCGCGCGTACCCATGACAATTAGATCAGCGCCTCGCTCAGTACAGACACGATGAATTCCGTGCGCTACGTTGGACTCCTCTATAGAACGAGGCACAATCCGAAGGCCATGAGGATCGAATCTCTGGAGAAAGCTTGCGACCTCGTGTTCATCCTTGAGGAGCATCTGGGTCTCCCGTCCGTTGTACGTCACGGTTGTGGGATCAAAGTAAACGTGAAGAGCGGTGACCTCTCTGAGGCCAGCCAATATCGCAATGTAAATTGCTTCCTGTAGGGAATCCGCAGATTGGCCCGAGAGATCTATGGGGGCCACAATGCGCCTGAGCTTCACGGGCGCCTCATTCGGAAACAGCCAGACAGAGCACAGGGCCTTTCTAACAAGGCTCCGGGCAAGTGAGCGCCGCGGGTTGTGACTGGCGCTATGACCGACGAGGATCACATCATTGTGCCGTTCAGCAGAGAATTCAACGAGCTTGTCGCCTCGGTCGCCCTCCAATAGATGGTGGAATAGACGATTCGACTGAATGTAATCCGGAAATCTCTCGCCTACCCTCTGTGTTCGATCGTCCAAGATGCGCTGCAGTTCCGGTGCGCGATGCGCGGTGACGTGGACCAGATCGAGTTCGCCAATCCCGTTGATACAACACAACATGGCCACGTAATCTAGAAGCTGAAAATCCTGGTCTCCCAATGACAACGCGACTAGGGCCCGCCGATAATGAGCCATACCGTTAAAAGTATATAGATTTGTGGCATGCCCGGAGCGACCAATTCGACCTGCGCGGCTGAGTTGCGCCATGTTTTGAGCTGTGGCCGTTGCCCCTTGGGATCCGCGACCAGCCGGCAATCGCGCTCGGCGCCAGCCGATGAACGCGACCCGGCTTACCTGAACACTACAAATCATGCTCCGTTACACGAATCACAGATCGTGCAAGTCGTGCCGATAAGCCGCTGAACAGTTATTATATGTGGCAGGAAGGGAGGGCGCTTGATACGCACCTCTCGAGTCTGGTCGTGCGGCGCGCTTGCCGCACTTGTGCTGTTGCTCGTCGCGGCGGCTTGTGTTCCTGGCTCGCGCTCCGCTCTGATGAAAGCGGGGGCAAGGAGCGGCGCCATACGCCACGCGCGCTTCGAGCCGGCCTACGGTTGTGCGCTTGAGGGCGACACCCACTCAGCGGACACTCACTACGCACGACACGCACAATGCGAGTCACTCATCGTTGCTCCGGCCGATACCGACAAACGCTCCAAGTGCGATGAATCTCTCTCTGCTGCGCTTCCTTCTGGGCGCAGCTTAGCCGGTACTCTCGCGGACGCCCATTCAGCAGCTGTTGACCGCTCTGAACCCCTCATCTCTGCTCCTGCAGCCGCGTTCCGCGAAAGAGCTCCTCCTGTCGTCCAGCCCGCATTCTTTTGGTGAAGTTTTGGAGCGTGTCCCTGGCCGTTCTCCTGAACTGAGTGCCTGCTTGTATGCGCTCTGTTGGCGACGGCTAGCCAGGGAAAGAAGTAAGTGACAGGGACAGCAAAAAGGATATAGGCAAGATCTTCTAACGCGCAGCGTGGCTTTAGTACAAATTCCTGAAAATACAACGACTGTCTTGCGGTTTTCCGCTTCGCAACGCAATGAGAATGTGGAGCTGAATGCACCAGCAACCGGTTGGTTATCCGGACTGAATTGTATTTGGTCGAGACCGTGACTGGAACGGGCGCACGCGGCCGGCTATACGACATGCGAAGGAGAGGTGTGAAATGCTTAGTTCGGAAGCGATGCTGAAGAAGGAGGTAGTTTCGCCAGAGGGGCTGGCGAAAGCTCCGGACGAAACCGATCTGTTGCGTCGGCTTAGATACTTTCTGAATCCAATCGACGGCCGCTATGAGGATCTCCGGAACGGTGATTGGAGACTGAATGTATTCCGCGATTTCACTGCCGGGCTGATCGTCGCTATGGTTGCCATCCCGCTGGCCATGGGGTTTGCGATGGCTTCAGGCCTGCGTCCTGAACAGGGCATTGTGGGTGGCGCGGTGGCTGGCCTTATTGGGGCATTGTGGGGCGGCTCAAAGTACCAGGTCTACGGCCCTACTGCTGCTTTCATACCCGTCATCGCCGGCCTTATGGAAAAATACGATCATTCCGTGCTTGTGCTCGCCTCCATTCTCGCCGGCATCATCCTCGTGGTGCTCGGCATTGCGCGGCTGGGTCGGATTGTGGCCAGGGTACCGCACTCAATCATTGTGGGATTCACTATAGGGATCGCAATCACCATCGCGCTCTCTCAAATTGGGGAGGTTCTAGGCCTCCAAGTCAAGCTCGGTCACGGCTTCATCGGGAAGGTGCAAGCAATCGGAGCAAATCTCGAACAGGTAAACATCTACGCGATCGGTCTTGGAATCGGGACCTTTTTGCTGACTAAATACATACTTCGCATCTCAATCTTCATCCCTGCGCCGCTACTCGCAATCGGCATCACTTCTCTGGTTGCTGCCACGGTCTGGGCCGACGAGGGGCTCACGCTAGTTAGAGACAGATACGGATCCATTCCAAGGAATTTCCTCGTCTTTACCCCTCCAGCAGCCATCGCTTGGAGGGGCGAGTTTCTGGCCGACCTCGGTTATTACGTGGTCGCCATTGTCTTTGTCGCCGCCGTTGAAAGTCTACTGTGCTCCCGTATGGCAGATCGACTAGCGGATAACCGCGGACTTCCATTCAATCCAAACAAGGAACTTTGGGGACAGGGCATCGTTCAGGTGATCGTTCCGATGCTGAACGGCTTTCCGCATACCGGTGCGCTAGCCCGCACTGCCACCAACATCAAGGTCGGCGCCATCTCGCCTCTTGCCGGCATATGCAAATTCGCATTGAAACTAATCCTTGCTGTTTTTCTGGCGCGCTATCTCGAACTCGTGCCTATGGCGTGCATCGGCGGAATCCTCCTCTTTGTCGCCACCGTCATGGTGAAGCCGGCCGAAATCAACCAGGTGCTCAAACACAATCGTTTCCATGTTGCCCTGATGATCTATACGGCCGGCATGGTTGTCCTCACCGACTTTCTTACTGGTGTGCTGTCGGCAATCGTTGCTTACGGGCTATTGTTCCGATTCTTCGATAAGCGCCTCGCGAGAAGCTGACGAATTGCGCGCGCAACCGGAGAGGATTACCACTGCCGCAGCCACTGTCACGCTGCACTCAATTCGCGGAAAACAACCGGAGAGGATTACCACTGCCGCAGCCACTGTCACGCTGCACTCAATTCGCGGAAAATGCGTTGTGGCATCCAGATCCTGCACCCAAATCGCGGAATTCAGGGCATGTTTGTATCGAAATCGCGGACAGCGTGGATGAGAGCGGAGTTGATTCTCCGCTTCGGGGATGCTCTCTGCGCTGAGTCTGGGTTGTTCTGCCAAGGGATGAATCATAGCTTCACTGTGCAGCGCTATGTCTCAGATTGCCTCGCCAGCGTCTCCTATTGTTCCACTTTTGCATTCAAATCGCGGACGAACTTCGTCGCGTACATCGTCCGCGATTTGAGTACAAGTATCCGTGATTTGACTGCAGTAGCTTTGCAGTAAAAAAGCGGACAATGCTGAAAAATAAGGGCCATCAATCCGCGAATTGAGTGCAGCGTGACAGTCGCCATCCCGATCTGGATCAAGCAAGGGATCAACGCCTGGATGACCGCGGCTGGTATCGAAGATGGACGGCTGCTACGGTCGGTTTCCAAAAGCGGGAAGATCAATCGCGACACACTGAGTGACTGGGCAGTCTGGTCAATAGTTGAACAGTCATCTAAACAAATCGGGATCGAACACTTCGGCGCCCACGACCTCCGCCGTACTTGCGCCAAGTTGTGCCGCAAGAATGGCGGGGATCTGGAGCAGATCAAATTCCTGCTTGGGCATTCCTCAATCCAGACGACTGAGCGCTATCTAGGGTCCGAGCAGGATATTGAAATCGCGGTGAACGACAATCTGGGATTGTGAATGGGCCGACCTAAACTGTCGAGATGCGCCATTCTTAAAAGCCTCCTATGGAGGAGAATAGAGTTATTGCAATGAATGACGCCCCTCTCGTTCCTGAAAACTATATAGACATCCATGAAGGGATCGTCAAGCTCCTTGGCACTGCTCGTGCTGCCTCGGTCCGCACGGTCAACGCATTGATGACTGCTACGTATTGGGAAATCGGACGAAGGATTGTTGATTCGGAGCAGGCAGGCCAGCAACGTGCAGAATACGGAGAGGCGCTGATTCGGAGGTTAGCCAGCGACCTTACGCCGCATTTTGGCAGAGGATTCGGATGGCGCAACCTCATGCAAATGCGTGCGTTCTTCGTCGCATGGCCATCATCGAAGATATTGCAGACACCGTCTGCAATATCTATTGCCTTGCCCGAATTGGCTACAAAGTTCCCGTTGCCCTGGTCTGCTTATGTCCGGCTGCTTTCCGTCAAGAATCCAGAGGCCCGAATTTTCTATGAGGCAGAAGCTCTCCGAGCTGGCTGGTCCGTTCGACAGCTTGATCGGCAGATTAGCAGCCTGTTCTACGAAAGGATCGCCCTATCAAAAAATAAGGCAGCAATGTTGGAGAAGGCCGAAACCGCCGAGCCTAGCGACGTCGTTACCCCGGAAGAGACGATCAAGGACCCGTTCGTCCTGGAGTTCCTGGACCTCAAGGACGAATACTCCGAATCCGATATGGAGGAGTCGCTGATCGAGCACCTCACGGACTTCCTGTTGGAACTGGGTGACGACTTCACCTTTCTCGGTCGTCAGCGGAGGCTTCGCATTGATGACACTTGGTTCCGCATTGACCTGGTCTTCTTCCACCGCCGCCTGCGCTGTCTGCTCATTGTCGATTTGAAGGTCGGCAAGTTCAGCTACGCTGACGCTGGCCAGATGCATCTTTATCTCAACTACGCCCGGGAACACTGGATGAAGCCAGGCGAAAATCCTCCGATCGGTCTGATTCTTTGCGCGGAAAAGGGAGCGGCAGAAGCGCACTACGCACTAGACAATCTTCCCAACAAGGTACTTGCCGCCGAATTTCAAACAGTTCTGCCCAACGAAAAGCTCATTGCCGAAGAGCTCGAGCGCTCACGCCAAAAGCTCGAAAGGCGCAGACTGACGTCGACCAATGATAAGTAAGGGTTTCTTCGACCGAGGTGGAACTACAATCCATGAATCGACGGGTATGTCCTTACGATCGACTTGCTGTTCCCCGCATCTTCCTTCGTCCTAAAGGACAGCGGTGGCGAGGTGTACTTTTGCAATGCAAGGTGTTTTAGGGGTCCCGTCAGAATTCGGACAACAGAGCACGCTAAGAAAAAGCGTGTCAATAGCATCAATAACTTACAAGAACAAACATCGCAGACGGCACGCAAAGCAGAGCCATCAGAGTAAGTGGTTTGTTAGAGCCATCAGAGTAAGTGGTTTGTTTTCATTACCTATTGATTGTTAGCGTACGTTTATAGTCCGAATTCTGAGACGACCCCTTACGTGGACATGGGTGCCGGATTTTCCAGCTGTTCATGCCTGCCCACCGGGTCCACCTGAATCAATTGCTGGAGAACTACGCCTGGTCTTCTTCATTTCCATAATCGATCTCGCCCGATCTCCATTGACGCCATGCGGACGCCACAGTCGAAAAGTACCCTTTACCCCAGGCAGCGAATTTCATGAATTTATCTGCAGGGATGTGGCCGGAAAACAATGCGAGTAAACCAATTGCTATTAGAAGCAGACCAAACGCAGACGTCGTAACAACCATTGCAGGGAACCAACTGTAGCTCTTCACGGCGTGGTCAATCACGAAGCCGGCGCCTACGATCATCAGAAGACCGAGAATAGTTGCAACTGGCGTGCCGATTCGGCTTGAATGAGGGGTGCTGACCTTCTTCGCCATTGCAATCGCTGCGATCTGGACGGCGGGCTTGTCGGAACGCTCAGCTACGGCCAGTAAAGACAGTTGCGCTTGAAGGGCTTGCTCGCCTAAAGAGAGCTCGTGCTTGTTGTGTTCTCTTTTGGCGGTTTGATCTGAAAAAGCCACCTAAGCCGCCTCCGAGAGGCGGTTTTCCTTTGCTACAGTGAAGGCCAGCTCGACTCTCATTTCCCGGGCATCATGTTTACGGCCGCATTCATCGCAAAAGCCATCGAACAGTCGCGGGTCATCGAGCTCTTCAATGCTTCTTGCTGTTGTGAGGTAACGATCCGTAGCTCTGCAGTACACGTTGAAAGCGCGCTCGACCACACCAGCGCTAGTGAGAATTTCCAGAAGAACATAAGCCTCACCATCGGTGAGGCTTAAGACAGCACCCGCTAAGCTTGGGATGATGTATGGCTCTCCCGCTCCGTCCTGGCGACGCACATACGACTGCATGCGATCGAGGAGGTCAGCCATATCGGGATATTGCCGCTTAGCGTATTCGAATTTGTCCGACAATGTAGTTGATCTCCTCATCGCTACAATCCGCGTTCACTCTGGCATAGCCGTCCATTGCATTCAGCTGCGAGAAGAGTTCGCGTTTCAAGAAGCCACTCGATACCGCTGGCGTCCAATGAAATGAGGTCGATCCCCACGCCCAAGACTCACTATTACCGTACATCAGCAGAAAGTCGGGATCGTCCCTGACATCGCCGTGCGCCGCGTTTAGCGTGTGTCGCCCATTCTTCTGATTTGCGTGACGATTTATGTGGATACGCACCACGCGGGGATTCTGCTCCGAGACCAGCTGTTTGATGACGGTACGGAGATCTAGCGG
>Ga0193716_1002133_pt1 | contig 11289 bp, 12 predicted proteins | sample U2c1metaG_FD_145901 | JGI IMG/M metagenome (GOLD analysis project Ga0193716, IMG submission 145901) | Soil microbial communities from a riparian zone of the East river system, Colorado, United States - U2c1 | ecosystem: Environmental > Terrestrial > Soil > Riparian zone | place: USA: East River...
CGTCGAGCCCGGGTTGCCAGCTCGACGGGCGGTTGCGGTCCAGCCACTGGCCGACTTCGTCGACACTGGACAGCTCGGAACCCGCGTAACCGGGAAGCTCGCGGTAGCTCTCCAGTTGCGATTGCCAACGCGCGGACTGCCTTTCGAGGTAGCCTTCGCGGCGCCCGAGGTCACCGATGCCGGCAGTGTCGACGTCGACCTTGGACATCGCCGCGGCGGCGTCGACCATCGATAAACCCATCTGATGCCGGATCGCCGGATCGTCTCGGTGTGGTGCCGGCAGCCCGCTGGCGGGATTGAATCCGTCGATGGGTTCCATCAGGTAGAACGCGCAACCGAGGACGTCGGTGTCGCCGCACGCGGCGATCAAACCGGGGTGGGGAACCGGTGAGCCGCGGAGCGCGGCCAGCACGCGGGCTTCTCGGCGCATCGTCTCGTCACTCTTGGCGCGCTTGTGGATTGGCGGCCGCCGCAACACGTAGTCGCCCCCGCCGCGACGGAACCTCAGCAGGATGTTCTGCGTGCCACCGGTGAGCCGTTCGACGTGGGTGATGGGACCGCTGGGCAGGCCCTGCTCGTCCATCCAGGTGGCGAGGCGATCAAGATCGACTCCCGTCGGCTGTGCTTCTACGGTCATCGAGTGAGGAGAGCGGGGTCGTCGTTGCCGACGGCGTGCTCGAGCAGTTCGGCATAGCGGGCACGGGCGTCGGCCCGGCGGGTGGGCAGGTGTCCGGTGGGGAACAGACCCGGCGCCGGAACACGATCACGGAGCAGTTCGCGGGCCAGGGTGATCTTGTGCACCTCGGTCGGACCGTCGGCCAGCCCCATGATCTCAGAGCCCAGCAGCATTGCCGCGAAAGGCATCTCGTCGGAAACGCCGAGAGCACCGTGCAGGTGCAGCGCACGCTGCGCCACGTCGTGCAGCACCTTGGGCATGGCGACCTTGACGGCGGCGATGTCCTTGCGCACGACGCGGTAGTCCTGGTGCTTGTCGATCAGCCACGCGGTGCGCAGCACGAGAAGGCGGAACTGCTCCATCTCGATCCAGCTGTCGGCGATCTTCTCCTGCGTCATCTGGAAGGTGGCCAACGTGCCTGCCCGGGTCTGACGGGAGACCGCACGCTCGCACATCATGTCGAACGCCTGCCGAACTAGCGCTATCGTGCGCATCGCGTGGTGGATCCGGCCGCCGCCCAGTCGGGTCTGTGCGATGGCGAAGGCCGCGCCCTCGTCGCCGAGCAGGTTCTCTGCAGGCACCCGCATGTTCTCGAACCGCAGATACGAGTGCGAACCGTGATGCTCGCCCTCGGTGTGCACGTTGCGCACGAACTCCAGTCCCGGCGTGCCGGCGGGCACCAGGAACATCGACATTCCTTGATGCGCTGCCACTTCGGTATTACTCACGACCATCACGATGAAGAACGCCGCCGAAGAAGCGTTCGAGGCGAACCACTTCTCGCCGTTGATCACCCACTCGTCGCCGTCGCGGGTGGCGCGGGTACGGAAGAGCGTCGGGTCGGCGCCTGCGTGTGGTTCGGTCATCGCGTAGCAGGAGGAGATCTCGCCTGCGAGCAGCGGGCGCAGGTATCGGTCCCTCTGAGCGGGGTTGCCGAAGTGCGCAAGGATCTCGGCATTGCCCGAGTCAGGAGCTTGGCAGCCGAATACTGTTGGCGCCCAACGGGAACGGCCGAGGATCTCGTTCATCAGCGCCAGCTTCAACTGACCGTAGCCCGGTCCGCCGAGTTCGGGACCGAGGTGACACGCCCACAGTCCGCGGTCCTTGACCTGTTGCTGCAGCGGTCGCACCAGCGACATGGCCAGCTGATCGGTCTTGTCCGCGGTGTCGCCGAGCACGTGGTCCAACGGTTCGACTTCGTCCCGGACGAACGTGTCGATCCAGTCCAGTTCGCGTTGAAAGTCCGGGTCGGTCTCAAAGTCCCATGCCACTGTGCGCTCCCGTCACGTGTAATGCGGTTAACTTGTGATTTAATGTGACCGCATCAATCAAGCTAGCACGGAACGGTGGGTCGTGAACACGTCGGTGGCCGGGCAGGACACGCGGACCCGGCTGATCACCGCGGCGGAGCAGCTATTCGCGGAGCGAGGGGTCGACGCCGTCTCGCTCAACGAGATCAACCGCGCCGCCGGGCAACGCAACGCCAGTGCCCTGCAGTACCACTTCGGGGACCGCGCGGGCCTGCTGAAGGCCGTCATGGACAAGCACGGGCCCGACGTCGATGCGCGCCGTGACGTGTTGCTTCAGCAGTACCGTGATGCCGGGCAAGCTGACTTGCGTGCACTGGCAGCCGCACTGGTCCTACCCGTCGCGGCGAAACTGTCGGACCCCGACGGTGGCCGCGAGTTCCTGAGGATCTTTGCCGAACTGGTCAATCGTCCGGACCCGCAATTCGACGTTCTCATGAACGAGGCCATCGGCGTCGGCATCCTGACCTGGCGCGAATGCGTCGACCCCCTGCTCAGCCGGGAGTCCGTCGAGATCTTCCACACCCGCTTTGCGGCGATCCGCTTCACGCATGTCGAACTCGCCGCCCGCGCGGCCGCACGGCCCCGTGCCGACGACCGGTTGTTCACCAGCAGGCTGATCGACTTGGTCGCAGCGGTCTTGGCTACTCCGGTGTCCGAACAGACGACGGAGCTGCTGCGCCAACGCAATACGCGTCGGCGGCCCACCTGACAACGGCGCCTTCACGGTCGTGCGCGACGTTCTAGACCTGCGCCATGCCCCCGTCGACGCTGAGTTCGGCGCCGGCCACGAAGCTGCTGTCGTCGGACGCCAAAAATAGTGCAGCGGCGGCGATCTCATCGGGGCGACCCATTCGGTTGAGCGGTATCGCCGCGGCAAACGCCGCCCTGATCGCGGCCGCACCCTCCGGTGAGTCGGCCTGACCGTCCATGATGGGGGTGTCGATCGGACCCGGGCTCAACGTGTTGAACCGGATGCCGCGGTCGTTGAACTCCCGGGTCCACGTGCGGGTGTACGAACGCAATGCCGCCTTGGTGGCGCTGTAGGTGCTGTAGCCGCGGATGCCGACGTAACCGGCGATCGATGCGACCAGAATGACCGAGCCGCCGTTGCGGATCAGCGGCAGCGCCTTCTGCACCGTGAACAGAGCTGCCCTGGCGTTGAGGTCGAAGGTGAGGTCGAAGTTCTCCTCGGTGATCTCGCCCAACTCTTCCGGCTCCACGCGGCCCGAGTTGACCACCAGGATGTCCAGCGCACCCTTCTCCGAGAGAACCGTGGCGAAGAGCTTGTCCAAGTCCGCGGAAAGCGTGGCATCGCCTGCGACGGTGGTCACGCCGTCGCCGATCGACGCCTTGGCTGCGTCCAACTCACTCTGTCGGCGCCCGGTGATGAAGACATGGGCGCCTTCTTCGACGAACCTCTGTGCCATCGCAAGCCCGATTCCGCTACTGCCGCCGGTGATCACGGCGATCTTGCCCTCGAGTCTTGACATCATTTGATCCTCCTATTGTCGTGTTGCGTCGGGTCGGTCAGCTGGCAACGAGGTCGAACTCGTTGCCGTCGGGGTCGATGAAGCCGATCCACCGGTTGTCGTTGTCGGCCAGTGGGCGGATCTGCTTGGCGCCCAGATCAATCAGCCGCTCGGCTTCGGCGACGACGTCGGTGGCCTGCAGATCGAAGTGCACTCGATTCTTGACGGTCTTGTCCTCGGCCACCTTGTGAAACAGCAGCAGGAATCCAGGTTGGCCGTCGCTGTCGACCGGGATCGACGCGAAGTCTTCGGTGGCGCCGTCGTTGACGGTGCGGTGCAGGACCTGTGCCCAGAACTGCGCGAGTCGGGCGGCGTCACGGGCGTCGACGCTGATTGCCAGTAGCGAAATGTTCACGATGCCAACTCCGTTCGTTGCGAATTCGCGGCTGCGGGGCGGCCGGCGTCGACGGCAAGGTTGGTGCCGTTGATGTAGGACGCGCGCGGAGATGCTAGGAATCCGATGACCTCGGCGATCTCCTGCGGCTCGGCAACCCGGCCGAGCAGGGTGGTCTCGGCCATGGAATCGAAGAGTTCTCGTGGAGCCGCGTTGGTGTAGACGGGTCCCGGGGAGATGGCGTTGACCCGGATGCCTGCCGGTCCGTATTCGGCGGCCCATGAGCGGGCCAAAGAGGCCAGTGCGGCTTTGGTGGCGCCGTAGGCGGCGCTGTCGGGCTTACCGACGATGCCGGCCCTGCTGGCCAGGTTGATGATCACCCCGCTGCCGCGGGCCACCATCTTTGGGGCTAGCACCGAAACCAGCAGGTAGGACGCCTCCACGTTGGCGACGAACAATTGGTCGAGGGTATTGACGGGCAGCCCTTCGGACGGGCCGAACCAGGCGAACCCGGCGTTGTTGATCAGGATGTCGACGTCGCCGACCTCCCGGGCCAACCGCAGTGCCTCGGTGGGGTCGCCTAGGTCGGCGCCGACGAAACGCGCGGCACCACCGTGCTTTTCGATCTCGGCGACCACCTCGGCACCCCGGCTGGCGTCGCGGCCGTGCACGATCACCGTGGCCCCCTGCGCGGCCAGCTGCACTGCGGCGGCCCTACCGATACCCGACGTCGCACCGGTCACCAACGCGACCTTGCCTTCCAGATCCCGAACTACGGCGGGGCTTGTCATTACCACTCCTGACTAGTTTTGTACCGATCTGTCTGATTCTTAAATTTAGACCGATCAGACTAAAGACGCAAGTCAATCGGTCAATATTCCCGATGCGTACCGTGCAGCGAGATCGCCTCCCGACTCGGATTCCGTGGGCAACTGGGTGGTCGGCGAGGGTTGACGCGACGTTGATCTACGTCGTAGCGTCAAAACATACAGATCGGTCTAAATGCTGCGGATGAACGTGCACTCGCGCCGAGCTAGACAGGAGTCGGCCTGATGACTATGCCAACCGTCGGAAGCCGAGGGCCAGCGACTCCGGAGTCGCTTGATCCCGATCGCGACTACCCCCGGATGGTGGGGGATCGAGGCCTCGTCGAGCCCTCGCCACGCCGGGTGCGCGGCTACTTCGATGACGCACTCGTATTCGACACGACCCGCGCCCTTTACGTCTGGGAGATCGCCTACTACCCGCAGTACTACGTTCCGGTGTCCGACGTTCGTATGGAGCATTTGTTGGACGAGAACCAGGCCCAGAAGTTGCAGTTCGGTTCCTCGCGGCTACATTCGTTGACCTCGTCAGAGCGGACACTGAAGTCTGCTGCCCGCGTGTATGATTCGGGCGCGGTAGCGGGCACCGTCCGGTTTGAATGGGACGCGCTCGAGTGGTTCGAAGAGGACGAGCCAATCATCGGTCATCCACGCAACCCCTACATCCGTGTCGATTCACTGCGGTCCCACCGTCACGTCAAGGTCGAGCTCGACGGTATAGTTCTGGCCGAAACCCACAGCCCAGTCCTACTTTTCGAGACTGGTCTGCCGACTCGTTTCTACATCGACCGCACCGACGTTGCATTCTCACACTTGGAGCCGAGCAATACCGAAACGGTGTGTCCCTACAAGGGGGTCACCTCGGGCTACTGGTCGGTCAGGGTCGGGGACGCTGTGCATCGAGATCTCGCCTGGGCCTACGACTACCCGTTGCACGAGGTCGCCCCCATCGCCGGGATGATCGCGTTCTACAACGAAAAGCTCGACATCTTCGTCGATGGCGCGCGACTACCTCGGCCGCACACCCACTTCGCCAAGAGCTAACCGTGCAACGCGGCGTTGACGAGCGCTTCGGCTACGGCACGCGATGTGTTGACGGTTGAGGGCCGTCTGTCCAGCCACGCCGAAATCCCTGCGCCGTCAAAGAGCACGACAAGCTGCTCGGCGAGCTCCTCGGGATGAGGTACCTCGGCAGCGAAGGCCAGATCGAAGAACAGGTTCTGTAGCCAGTCCCGATATTCGGTGACGACTTCCTCGACGACTTCGCCCGGTAGCGCCTCGGCGCTCGCGGTCACCAACGCGCAGCCGCGAAAACCCGGTTCGGCAAACGACTTCCCTTGGATCTCGAAGACACCCACCAGACGCTCTCGCGGCGTCTTGTATCGAGGGAGTTCGTGGGCAACCGCGTCCTGCAACCGCGTGTGACGGGCGCGCAAATACGTGCGGATGAGCTCGTCCGTGCTTCCAAACGCGTCGCGCAGCGTCTCGACGGGGACGCCGGCCTTTTCGATGACCTGGTCGATGTCAACTCGATGCAGGCCCCGGTGATAGAACAGCTCGTCGGCGGCGTCGAGAAGGCGTTGACGAACCGATGCGGGATCGATGACGGCGTCGTCGTCCATATCCGTGTCCCATCTGCCGCCTGGGCCGCCGCCATCGACGCGGCGACCTGCCAAGAGACAACCAGTGTCCGGATACAGCATATTCCCGCTCCACCGTTGGGCGGTCGGTATGGCTGATCTCAGGTCCGGCTGGGAAGGGAGTCTTGGACGAACACGGCGAATTACGTTACGCCGCGGCATTTGTGGCGTTGCGCGCTGCGGTGTGGAAGGCTTCGAGTTCGCCGACGATGTCTGGCCCGGTGGGTTGGTAGATGATTTCGGTGATGCCTTGGTTGGCGAGTTCGGTGACGCGGCGGCCGATGTCGTCGGCGGTGCCGGTCAGGGTGGTCTGGGTGACGGCGCTCCAACTACCCGCCGCCCACGCGGCGTCGTCGGCGTGGTTCAGCCCGACGAGGTGCTGGTCGTGCACCGCGAGGTGGCGTTCCTGCGGCGGGGTTTCGTTGATGGCGTCGAGCCAGACGTCGCCGGCGGGTAGAGCGGTGACGTCGCCGCCGAATTCGTATGCGGCATGGTAGGCCAACGCGTTTCCTGGCCCCGCCGCGGCTTGCACGCGCGGCGAGTTCAGCAGTTCACCGTCGGCCAGGACGGTGCCGTGCACGCCGAGTGCCGCCCAAGCGAACTGGGGAGCGTAGCGGGTCTCGCCGTTGACGGTGAACAGCCCGTCGGCGTGTTCGATGGCGACGTTGATGCCCTTGGGTCCTAGTGCGGAGATGAGGATGGGAACCTCGATGGGGCGTTCGGGCGCGTGCCCGGGCGGATGCAGCATCTGCATTCGCGTGCCTCGCCACTGCACGATTGCACCGACGAGCAGGGCCCGGAATGCGCGGACGTAGTCCTCCAGAAACGACCAGCTGGCCGGGGCAGCGCCGAGCGCGCGGCTGCCGGCGAAGCCGGTGCCGAATGCGACCGCGACCCGGCCTGGGGCAAGCGCTTCCAGGGCCGCGGTGGCCGAGGCGTTGACCATGGGATGACGCAGGGTAGGCACGAGCACGCCCGGACCCAATCCGATCGTGGTAGTTCGTTCGGCGGCCAACGCGAGCATCATCCACACGTCCGGGCTTTCGTGCGGAATGTCGAATAGCCAGGCCCGGTCGTAGCCGAATCGCTCGGCGGCCGCGATGTGCTCGGGGGAGTGCAGCGAAGTGGCGAACTGGGCGGAGATCCTCAACGTCTCGGTCATGGTGTCAGGGCCGGGTCGGGAAGGTGTCGCCGAACATGGGAAGTCCGCTCTTGGATTCCTCGGCGGTTGCCTCGTCCTGCAGTACGTCCCAATGCTCGGCGAGCAGGCCATCCTGCATGCGGACGACGTCGACGGCGATCCAATTGGCAGGTAGCCCGGTATTGGAGAACCGACCGTGCAGCATCACGTAGTCGCCGTTGGCGATCGTCAGGGCGTTCTGGTAGCGCATCTCGGCCGGCGCGGCCTTGACCAGATTGAACAGGCCGTCTCGACCTGGCTCGATGTGCGCACTGTGTTGAATGTAATCCGGTGACCAGAACTGTTGTGCCGCTGTGTAGTTACGCCGATTGAACAACGTGTCGAACGCCTCGAGCACCAACGCCTTGTTGCGCTCCTCGGCTGGATTGCCGATGGAGGTACGCGGTTCGACGGGCTCGAGCACCATGATCGGGATGTCGCGTCCACCGGCGAGCCGTCGATACTCGGGAAAGTGCGGCCAAAATTGCTCGGCCACCATCCAATAGTGCCGCTTCTCGTCCCCGCTGACCTCGCGGGCCCGGAACTCCTTGACGCTTGCGCCGTCCTGAAGGCGGACCCGCGGGTGCGCGACCAGATTGGCGTACCACGAAGGGTTTTCGGGCGCTCCGGCCGCGGACGCCACTGCCACGTACCGGTCACCGTCGACGATCCGCATCACCGGGTTCTTCCGGACCTTGCCCGAAGTCACGCCGACCGACGTCAGGATCACCACCGGTCGGCCGTCCAGTGTTGCGCCCTCGACGCCGCCGCTGGCCTCATATTCGGCCACCTGCAGGCGGATGCGTTCCACCGGGCTTGGCACGTACTCACCGTCAAGATTGCTCTCTGCAACCAGATTCATCTTTCGTCCTCTTCAAAGTCCGGCGACCGCTCGTTGTCTATTTAGACAGGTCTGGATAAATTTGAAGGTAGTGCTGCCGGCAGACCCTGTCAACGTCCGTGGACAGTGGGGCCACGGGCGCGCGGCCGTCAACTGCACCGACGCAGATATTCGCTGTTCAGACAAGTCTGTCTGGTAAATTGCCATGGTGGCGACGAAGACAGCGAAACGGCCGTCGGCGCGTGAACGATTGCTCGCTGCGTCTGACGAGCTGTTCTACCGCGACGGCATCCATTCCACCGGCATCGACGCCGTCATCGCGAAGGCTGGCGTGGCCAAGGGCTCGCTGTACTACATCTTCGGCGGAAAGGACGAACTGGTCGCCGCCTATCTTCGTGGCCGCCTCCACGCGTGGCAGCAGCGAATCGAGGAGCGACAGGCCGGTGTCGACGACCCGGACGGGAAGATCCTGGCGGTCTTCGATGCGATCGCTGATTACGTGTCCCTTCCGGGGTTCCGCGGCTGTCCCTTCGTCAATGCTGCTGCCGAAGCCCCGGCGGGGGAATCTCATCAGCAGGCCATCGAGGAGTACCGCGATTGGATCCGGCAGACCTTCGTCGAACTCGCCAAGGCGACCGGGGTCGCTGACTTCGAGGCGTTGGCCGACGCGCTCGTCCTCCTCTACGACGGAGCGTTGGCGACGGCGAGCACCGCCGAGCCGGCACGCACGGCAGCGTTGACCGCGAAACGCATCGCCCGTCTCACCTTGGCAGCCGCGAGAGCATCCACCTCAGCCTGAGTCGGGCGGCCTGAATCTGCCGCGGTCTCATCCGGTTGAGGACAGAACTCCGTGGAGCAGGGTGGCCGTGGCCTCCCACAGTTCGGCCTGAATTCGCCTACTACGTCCGGGTTCTGGGCAGGCGAGCGGCGCGGCCTCCTTGACGGAGAAATAGCCACTGGTGGTTTCGGCGAAGGCGGGGTCGGTGGCGAGGCGCACGATGATTCCTGCGCCGCGGCGCGGATCGCCGATCCGCAATGCGCGCAGAAGTCGTTCGAGTACTCCGGCGAACGGTAGATCCCTGCCGAGGCCGCTGACGTTGAAACCGGGATCACAGCAGTTCGCCGTCACACCCGTGCCTGCCAACCGTCTGCCGAGCTCTTGGGTGAACATGATGTCCATCAACTTCGATCGGAAGTACAGAGTCATGGCCTCGCGCCTGGTGTACTCGGCGGTCGCGGTCAGATCTGGGACGGGGTCGATGCGGCCGGCCCACCGGGCACCCTCGGACGCGACCGTGACGACCCGCGCTGGCGCCGATGCCACCAGCTTGCCGCGCAGCGTGTTGGTCAGTACCCACGGAGCGAGGTAATTCACGGCCACCATCTCGGCGAATCCGTCGGGTGTGACGCGCTGGGAAAAGGCATGCACGCCAGCGTTGTTGATCAACACGTCGACGCGCTCGTAGCGGGCGTCAATCTCCTTCCCTGCTCGCCGAACGTCTCGCATCGACGTGAGGTCGGCGATGAACGCGTCGACCGGCGTGCCGGGGGCCACCAGCTCGATCTCCCGGCGCAGCTCGTCCACCTTCGCCTGGCTGCGGGCGACCACGCCAAGGTGGGCGCCCCAGCGGGCGAGCTCGAGTGCAGCGATTCGGCCAAGGCCGTTGGTGGCCCCGGTGATGATGGCGACCGGTCGGGTATCCATGGATTCTCCGTTCGCACCTAGTAATGAGGTACCTCAGCACTATAGCATCGCTGAGGTACCTCACGAATCTCGGAGACTCGGCGGACGCGGCTGTGCCGTATCGCCGTTCGCGCTGGGCGCCATGACCTTCGGCGACGAACGAGCCGACGCCCTTAGCTCAGTTCCCCTGCGATGTCGTCGATGACGGTGAGGATTTCGTCCAAACGTGCCAGCTGCTCGCGGTCGAGGGTGCCGAAGATCTGCCGGAGCATGTGTTCGCCCGCCTTGGTGCCCGCCGCGAGCGCCGCGGTTCCCTCGTCGGTGAGCGCGACGAGTTTGGCCCGACCGTCGTCCGGATCGGGCTTACGTTCGACAAGCCCGTCGCTCGCCAGACTCTCAACCGCCTGAGTGACCGACCTCGGGGCGAAGCCCAACTCCTGGGCCAGCGCCGTCTGGCGGATCGAGCCCGTCCCCTCGAGTACTTCCAGCACCTTCCAGCGCGCCAGCGACAGGCCGCTGCTGACCATGTGTTTGTCCAGCACCTTCCGAACCTGTTGGGCCAGCATGAGATAACGCAATCCCAGCCGCTCGGGCTCAGAGCCGTTGGCCACGGTCATCGCGTCAGTCCTCGGGGCGGTTCCGGGCGGCACACATCGATACTATATTCACGAGGTACCTCACGTGGTTAGTCGCGATCGTGCCGTCCAGCCGCACCTCTTGGTCGCGGATATGCGATTCGCTAGTTGCCTGCCACGTCGAGCACCACCCGGAACCGGGCCTGACCCGACATCATCCGTTCGTAGGCCTTCGGGGCGTCCTCGAATGGCAGCTTCTCGATCATCGCGGCGACACCATTCGCGGCGCTGAAGGCCAGGCTGTCCTCGTTCTGGATGGGGGTGCCGGTCAGGCTTCCCACGATCGAACGACCGCCAAAGATGAGATCGGACGTCGAGACCTCGATGGGGTCCGGCGCGGCGCCGACGACCACCAGTTGACCGTGCGGCCGCAGACCTGCGAGCAACGGTGACATCGACGCCCCGCTGGCGGCGGTCGCGATGATGGCGGCGGCACCGCCGAGTTCGGTCAACGCGGCGCCGGGATCTGTTGCCGCGCTGTCGATGTAGTGGTGTGCGCCAAGCTGTTCGGCGAGTGCACGCTTGTCCTCGCCGCGGGCGATCGCCGCCACCCGATACCCCAGCTTGTTCGCGTACTGCACACCGAGGTGGCCCAGACCGCCGATGCCCTGGATGGCGACCAGCGCGGCAACAGAT
>Ga0193716_1002134_pt1 | contig 11288 bp, 7 predicted proteins | sample U2c1metaG_FD_145901 | JGI IMG/M metagenome (GOLD analysis project Ga0193716, IMG submission 145901) | Soil microbial communities from a riparian zone of the East river system, Colorado, United States - U2c1 | ecosystem: Environmental > Terrestrial > Soil > Riparian zone | place: USA: East River...
AGCGCGCAATCATCCTAATGGTCGAAGGAGCAGGGATAATCCCGACTGGGGACTAGAGCTGAAAATCGTGTTCCAGCGCCATGTTAGTCGGGAACGCGAACTTTTCCTGCACGGGCCGCTTCCCAGCCATGTCGACCTTTACCGTGATCTGCGCGTTTCGCGTGAATCCGCACATCATGTAGGATCCGTCGCTGTTGGAATCGGTCTCGACGGTCCGCTGTTGATTGGTGGATACCAGGCGGCCGTTCTGCTCCATCCACAGGACCTGCCACGTCGCCCAGACGTGAGCGCGCGGTATCGGCTTGCCGGCGGCATCCCTCACGTAGCCGGCCATGAATCCCTGCGCTTCCTTTGCGGCGTCATTCTGGCCGCACAGGCTTTTGCGTAGCGACACGTACGACGGAATCATTACCGACGCGTGCGCGCGCGCTCCTGCCGGCATCGAGATGGTTTGCACGCGGTCCGCGATGTGGAAGAGCCGAAGCCGTGGATGCTCGAACACTATGGTGTCGTTGAGCGCCCCATCGAGCGCCAGCTCGTATCCTCCGCCGGCGGTGGTAACGGTCTTGAATCGACCCCCGCGAGCGGAGACCTGGACGCCGCCCAACGGACGGCTGGTCGTGCTGTCGTACACGATTCCGGTGAGCGACGACTGGTTTGCGGTGCGCGGCGAATCGGCCGCGGCTGCCGCGGCGGCCGCCGGTGCTCCTGCGCTCGACGGCGTCGCTTCGTTGAAACGACCCCTGTGCCGGCCGGACGCGCAGCCCCTCCGACTTCCTGGTAGCCGATCAGGGTGTCACCCGAGGAGATCGGCGTACCAGCGTTGCTTGTATTCACGCGCGTGATGCGTGGCATTCTGATGTACCAGCGCGGCACGATCCACTGACCACCCGCGAGCTGCTGGAACTCGACGCGTCCGGTCGTTCTCGCGATGCGCAAAGGAATCGGAAGATTCACGTAATCGAAGCTGAGCGAGCGAAGCGCGCTTGCTTTGGGATCGAGCCAGAGAACCCCTGTGAGCTCAGCCTGCCCCGCGATCCGAGCGGGTTTGAACTCGAGGCCCGTCAACCCGGACTCCGGCCCGTATCCGCGAATCGCGGTATAGCAATGCGATTTCACGAACTGATCTGACAGGATCAATGCGGCATCGGGGGCGCGATAGACTTCGTTGTTGGGAGCATCGGCGCGCCTGGAGGAGTCGACCTGACTCCACGATATGCCCGTCGACGGGCGGCGCGTGACTTTGGCGCGCTGCTCGGCGCGCTCGGAAACGATGGCGAGATTCTTATCGAGGACGCGCTCGTAGAGGTCGACATCCAAGGCAACCAGGCCCTGAGCTTCGGTCATCGCGTTTGCGGTCAGCGCCTTCTTCAGCTCAACCCACAAGTCACCGGCCGGAGTTCCAGGTCCGCCGAGCTCCTGGCAGGCGGTCTCGCTGCGGGGCATGATCGGCGCCGGAACTCTCGTCGGCGCCATTCCCACCCGAACCAAAACCGGCTTCTCGCCGAGGTGGAGCTGAACCGACATCCAGGTATCGTACCCGACCTTGTCGGCGCGCACACGATAGGGCCCACGGCCCGGGACGCGAAGATCGGTACGTCCGTTCTGATCGCTGAAGCCGCCGCCGAGCGGAGTTACGGCGGCCGAATCGAGGAGCGCCACGTTAGCGCCCACAATGGGCTTACCCGTGGCTGCTTCGACGACTTCGACGCGCACGTCCTGAGCGCCGGCGCGGGCGCCGGCTGCCAGGATTGCGGCGATTAGAACGATCGACCTTGGTCGCATTGAGTCCAGCGTTGGGTGGCACGCATGAGCTGACTGGCCCGAGCGAGGCTCGGCCCACCCTAATGACGCGTCACTTCTCGGAGGGTTTTGCTTTTCGTGCGGGCGGACGTGCGGACTACTAAGGCAACGTATGACTGCCGGCCGGGGGCGTTGGGCGGGTCGCAGGCCGACAGTCTCCGACTTTGTGGCAAAAATGAGTGACCGCCCTTGAGAGCGCCTCGTCAATTCGGGGGACAAACATGTCCCCAGAATCGAGGGGAGGGGGAAGTTGTCGTCAAAAGCCGTTTGGTCAATCGCGCTGCTCGCGCTCGTGGCATGCGCCGAGGGCAAGACGCCCTACGTGGTAGGAGCGGCGGGACCGTGGAAGCAGGGCTACGGGCTTCAGAATCTCCAGGGCGTGGAGCTGGCCGCCGAAGAGGTCAACAAAGCCGGCGGGATCAATGGTCACGCGTTCAGGGTGATCTCGCGCGATGACGATGGCGACGGCCCAACCGCCGCCAAGATCGCGCAGGACTTCGTCCAGACCCACGCTGTTTCGGCCGTAATTGGTCACGTCAACTCGTCCGGAATGCTGTCCGCAGCCCCCATTTATGATGGGCAGCTGGCCGCAGTCGCGACGAGCGCTACCTCCCCCGACCTCAGCGGCATCTCGAGCTGGGTGTTCCGCATCATCTCGAGCGATTCGCTCAATGGCATCGCGCTCGCCAACTTCGCGTCGAAGTTCGGTGTGCGCTCTCCGGCGAGCGTGGCCGTACTCTACGAAAACAATACTTATGGTCGCGGATTGGCCGATTCATTCCGCCGCTCCTTTCACGGCGATATCCTCAGTCTCGATCCGATCAACGCGGATATGACGACGGCGGAACCGTACATAACGTATCTCAAGACCCGGAAGCCGAAGATCGTGTTCGTGGCGGGCCGCGTCGCAACCGGGCTGAAGATTCTGCAGGAAGCAAGGCGCCAGGGATTCAACGCGATCTTCGTGGGCGGAGATGGTTGGCAGGGCATTCTCGCCGATACGACGACCTCCGAAGGAGCCTACATCGGAATGTCGTTCACCGCCGAAGATCCATCGCCGGCCGCGCGCGCATTCGTTGCCGCGTTCAGAAAGAAATTCAATACGGATCCGGACGCGCACGCGGCGCTCGCGTACGACGCGACGATGCTCGTCGCGCAGGCGCTCAAGGCAAAGGGTCCGGATCGCCGGGCAATCCGCGACTATCTGCATTCGCTCAATCGTGAAAGCGCGTATAACGGATTGACTGGTCCCGCGTACTTCGAGGACAACGGCGATCCGGTCGGCATGCGCTTCCGGGTGCTTCGCGCGCACAATGGACTGCTGACGGTCGCGGAGGCCACCAAGTGAGACTGCCTTTCAAGTTCCAGACGATTCGCCAGGTCCTTACGGTCGGCTTCGCATTCCTCATTCTGCTGTTGCTGGGAGCCGGCGCTGTCGGCTGGGTTTCAATGGCACAGATGGCAGATCGCGTCACTGAGACCCTCGGCGACGCACAGCGCGACGCAAAGCAGGCATCAGACTTCTCCAATGTCGTCACGCAGGAAATCCAGGCCGCCAACACGTACCTGAGCGACCAGGACGCCAAATCCGACGCCGAGTTCCGCAGCCTTGGCTGGGAAGCGCACAGGCTGCATCGGAATTTTACGACCCGCCGGGATGTGCTTCGCGAGCAGATCGCTCGCACCGTGGCGATCGACACGACACTCGCGCGGGTGGAGTCGTCCTTTGCTCTCTCGCACAGATTGACCGATCTCGGGCGTCTCGACGAGGCCCATGCCGAAGCGCAGAGAGCGCGTAAAATGGTACCGGGGCTTCTTGAACAGCTCACCGGTCTCGAGCATTCCCGCGCGCAGCAGCTGGCGGGCATGTCGCAGGATTTGCGCGGTCAGGCGACCGCGCGCTCCCGCATTTTGGTGTCCGTCATCATCGTCGCGACGCTCCTCGCCGTCATGATCGTTCTCCGCACGGGGCGCGCAGTCGGACGTCCGTTGCGGGCACTGGTCAAGCACGCGGTTCAACTGAGCCACGGCGATCTCCAGCAGCGCACCGAGGGCGAGATGCCCGGCGAGTTCCGCACGCTGGCCGACGCGATGAACCACGCGACGATCGCGTTGTCACGCATCGCCTCGGGCGCGGCCAAGACGGCCGACGAAGTGGCGCAATCCGCCAGCGACCTCCTTTCAGCGTCGAAGCAGATCTCGGCGTCCGCGGGTGAAGTCGCAGATGCAGTAGAAGAGGTCTCGCACGGCGCCGAGTCGCAGGTGGCGCAGCTACGCCAGGTGAACGAGGCGCTCGATGGAATCCGCACGCGCGGCGACAACCTCGTCGGTGGAGCGCAGGAAGTGCACGGACTCGCGAGCGCGATCGAAGCGGAAGCCGAAGCGAAGCGAATCGACATCGATCGCGCGCTCAAGATTCTGTTTGACGTGCGCACGATCGTCGAGCAGGCTGCGGCGCAGGTTCGCGAGCTGAACACGAGCGCGAGTGAAATCAACAAGTTCGTCGTCTCGGTGAGTCGGATCGCAGAGCAGACCAATCTTCTCTCGCTCAACGCAGCGATCGAAGCCGCGCGCGCCGGTGAGGCAGGTCGCGGCTTCGCGGTCGTCGCCGGAGAAGTGAGAAAGCTGGCCGATCAAACGCAGGCCGCCGCGGATGACGTGGTGAAGATGACGGAGAGCGTAACGACTCGCGTCCTCGCGACTTCGAAGGCGATGGAGCAGGGCGTGATTCAGGTGGGCGAAATCGAACGCGTGAGCCGCGAGCTGGATAGCGCACTCTCGACGATACTCGGAGCAGCGGAAAGAACACGCGCCGCCGCAGCAACGGTGACGACCGCAGCGACGGAAAATGCGCGCGCAGTCGATTCAGCCGCGGCGAATCTCGGCTTGGTTGCACGCACCGCCGAGAGCCACGCGACGGCCGCGATGCAGGTGAGCGCGTCGACCGAGGAGCAGAGCGCGGCATGCGAGCAGATGAGCATGGCATCCACGCAGCTGTTCCACGGAAGCCACACGCTACGCGACCTGGTCGGCGAACTCAAAACTGAAGCCGCTGTCACACCAGTCGCGAACGAAGTGGTCGCGGAATCCCCTCCGCATCCGAGGCTGACTCCGCCGCATCCCCAGCCACCGTTAGTCAAGAAGGTCGCGTAAGCGACCTTCTTGTCTTTCAGCCTTGAGCAGCTTCGGGGCTAGAGTTCATCGCGCGGTCGGTCGGCGTGGGGGTTCCTCTCCGGCGCTACGCTCGCTTGGTCGGAGCCCCTAACAGCGCTTCCTCGCTCTGCTCGGTCGCGGGTCTCCTCCTCGCGCTCGCTTTGGAAAGCGCCTCCGAGGACCCCCACGCCTCCCTCCCCCCGGCTGGGATCTAGTCGAAGCGGCGTCGCGGCCCGTGACAAAAGGCACGCGATCGCGCACGAAGGCAGGCAATGTCTCAGCCCGCGCGATCTCGCTGAAGAGGCCCGCGCGCGCGAACGCTTGCGAGCAGAGATCGTCGCGCGCCGCCCGGCCGCCTGCGGCGGCCGAGCGTTGTTCGCGATACCCGAACGGGAAGTCGGGAGGGTGTCCTCGGAGGGGTATCCGGAGACGAGTCTGTCGCTAGTGCGCGCTTCGCGCGCTCTAGCGACAGACGAGCGATCGGCGCTGCCCCGAAGAGGACACCCTCCCGACTGACCGGCGCCGAGATCCATAACAAGAAACGGCCAAGCAGCGCGGCCGGTTCGACGAGACGCGAACGGTTACTGCACGCAAGCCCCGCGCGGATCGGGCCGCGGCTTGTCGACCACGACGCGGTGATCGAGGTTGCCCACTCGCAGCGCGACGTCGTGCACCAGCTGCGCGACTTTGCGCATGTGCTCGTAGTCGATGTACTGCGGCTCGTCGGTCAGCTGGTGGTAGTCCATGTGCAGACCGGTCGTGAAGAACGTGATCGGAATTCCGTAGCGCGCGTACTCGTAGTGGTCGCTCCGGCAGTAGATCCGCTCGGGGTGTCCGTTGGCGTCGAACGCGTAGTCGAAGCTGAGCGGAGTCGGCTCACTCTTGTTCACCGCTTCGACGATGTCGCCCAGCTCGGTCGAGAGCCGCCGCGATCCAACGAGTTGCAGGTACGTCGGTCCGCCTCCCACGAAATCGAAAGCGCTGCCCCGGCCGATCATGTCCATGTTCAGCTGCGCCACGATCGAGTCGCGTGAAATGGTGGGATTGTCGGTGAAGTAGCGCGACCCCAGCAGTCCCGATTCCTCTCCCGTGTGCCAGACGAAGATCAGCGAGCGGCGCGGCTTCACGCTCGACTTGGCGAACGCCTCCGCGATCTCGAGCGTTCCGACAGAGCCAGATCCATCATCGTCGGCGCCATTAAAAATCGAATCGCGGCGCGCCGGCCTGATGCGATGCAGGCTGTCCACGTTGACGTGAATCGACGCCCGCTCAGCGGGAGTCAATCCACCGCCCGGAGTGCCCGGCGTCGCGTGCGTCCGCGCCTCGACAAGCCGGTTCGCCATGATGTTGTACGCGCGCAGTGAGTCGTGATCGAGCGCTCCTGCGAACCGAAAGCCGAGGTGATCGTTGTGCGCGCCGATCGCTACGTACTCGCCGCGCAAGCCAGCATCGCTTCCCGGAATGATGCCAATGACGTTTCGCGCGGGTGCGGGCGAGCGGGAAAAAGCGATCGAGGAAAATCGAATCCAGCGACCGACGGTTCCTGTTTTCATCGTGAGGGGGTCGCCACCGGCGAGACGCGCGGCGACCGTGGGAGACACAATCAGATTGACTCGCGCCGGCGTCGTATCACTGGACATCGTCACAGCGTATGGCCTGACCGCGCGGGGATCGTTGGCGGTGATGATCGCTCTCGCCGCCGAATAGCGCGCGATGATCTGATTGGGATTCCGAAGGAGCGGCGTACGAATCGAGAGAAGAATCGCCTTCCCTGCTACCTGGTCCGGCGCAATCAGCGTCGTCGGATCGGAAAGATCACCGGCGTATACGACCTGCAAGCTGTCGACGGGAAGGGCGCGTCCCGACGCCGGGAAGCTGGTGATGAAATCAGTTCCAAACACCAACGGCGCTCCGTCGAGGAAAACCTGCGCGCCCGGCGACAACGAGACGCGAAACGCCGGCACGTCCTGGAAGTAGCTGCCGGCAACTCCTCCCGGCTGGATCCCGAGCCTCGACAGCTCATCCGCGATGTATTGCGTGCCTTTGAGATTTCCCTCTGTCCCGAACTGCCGGCCCATCATCGAGTCGTCGGCGAAGATGTAAAGGCGCCTGCTGAGATCCTGCGCAGTAATCGCGGCACCGGTCGAAGCGCTCGATCCCGTTTGCAATGCCGAAGTGCAACCGATCGCGAGGGCCGCAATGATCGGAAATATCAATCTTGAGTGGTGCAAGGCTGCTCCTATAGGGCCAAGGTGATTGCTGCCATGAACTTGGATGTAAACTTGCCTCTGGAGGCACTGCCCCGTTGGTCAGTGCCTCCGGAATTTTGCGAAGGAATTGGCCTGGTGTAAACGGCTTCTGAAAGCACGGGGTTTCGCCGTCGTACAATCGGCGCAAACTGAGAATTCACTCGGGTCGGCAAGCTGTTCCCCGCCGCGCCTGGATTGATCCCCCGTTGGCCGCAATCGCTCTCGCAGCAACGGCTCCGCGATCCCTGAGCCGCGAGCCGCCGCAGGCCGCAATGAGAATTCTCGTAGCCGAAGACGATGCCGTAACGCGGAGGATCCTGGAGGCGACTCTCAGGGGCCTCGGCTGGGATGTAGTTACCGCTTCGGATGGGAACGCCGCGTGGAAGGTGTTCGAGACCATGAAAGGTGACGACGCGCCAGAGCTGGCAGTGCTGGATTGGATGATGCCTGGCCTGGAAGGCATCGAGATCTGCCGGCGCCTCCGTGCCACGCCCGGATTCGAGTTCCTGTACGTCATTCTTCTCACGTCGCGCGGAGACAAGGAGGACCTTGCCGCAGGGCTCGCCGCGGGCGCCAATGACTACATCACCAAACCGTTTGACCCGGTAGAGCTGGAAGCGCGGGTGCGCGTCGGCGAGCGCATGGTAAAACTTCAGACCAATCTCGCCACCCGTGTTACCGAGCTCGAGGAAGCGCTCGCGCACGTGAGCAAACTGCAAGGTCTCTTGCCCATTTGCAGCTACTGCAAGAAGGTGCGGAACGAGACGAACTACTGGGAACAAGTTGATTCATATCTGTCCTCGCACACCGGCGTGAAGCTCACGCACGGCATCTGCCCCGAGTGTCTCGAGACGATGATGCAGCAGCTGGATCAGGCGCCGGCATGAAGAGAATCGAGATGAGGCGCTCCTGGATTGTGGCGTCGGTTGCATTCGCCCTGCTTGCCGCCGTGTGGCACTTCGGCCCCGGGCGCCGCTGGACCATGAGACTTTCGCGAGACGCGGACTTTGCCACGAAGTATGTGGGCACGCAAACCAACGCTGATCTCGTGACCGGTGTGGTTCCCAAAGATGATGTTTTGAGCATCTATGACCGAAGCATCCGCGTGACAGACGCGGCCGACTGGCCACGGTCTCTGGTGCTCCTGGACAAGTACACCATTCGGGACATTCAAACGGGCGCGGTGGTCTACGAATACGCAACGAGTGAGCGGGCCGACCCCGCCACTGGAGCGTGGGCGAGTGGTCCGCACAAGGGCGACATCGTCGTGTTTCCGCGAAACGTAGAGAGGCGCACCTACACGATGCGCAGCAACTACATGACCGGAGTTCCACTCAAATTCTCAAAGGTTGTCGATGTTGGCGGCCTGAGCACGTACTTGTTCTCCTATCAAGGGCCGATCGACTTTACGGCCGCCTTTGCCGGCACTGCGCAGTACCCCGGCGTAGCGGTCCCGGCGGGCCAGGAGATTCGTTGTGCGGATGATCAGTTCTATTACCGGATCTGGGTGGATCCACTGACTGGTGAGCAGGCAAGAGTCGAGGAAGGTTGTCCATCAGGAGACTACATCTATGACAAAGCCTCGGGCCGGAAGATTGCCGCTGTCGACCGCTGGAACGGAGAAACGTCCGGTGCCGACCTCGCAGCGCGAGTAACAGCTGTGTACGACGCGCGCCGTGCCTACACGTGGGCGTCGCTTTACGTTCCCGGCATTCTTGTCGCCGCCTGCGTGGGCTGCAGCGCCGCCGGATTCTGGCGCCGGGATACGAGCGTCCTGGCATGAGGGCTCCACGGACGTCACTGTCAGCCAAAATCATCATCGGTTTTACCGTGGTCGTAGCGACCATCGCGCTCGTAACGGGATTCTTTCTACATCGCGCCATGCAGAAGGAGATGTACGAGGCGGTGGAATCGTCCGCGTCGAACCTCGCGGTTACGATCAGGAGTCTCCTTCAGGAAGATCCGGCGCTCCTCCACTCGCCAACGCTGCCGCGCACGATTCAGCGTTTTTCACAGCAGCTGCGCGATGTCGACCGCGTCGCGATCTACGATCCGGAGCGGCGTGTTATCGCTGATTCGGATCCGAGAAAAACCGCCGACAACGCGATCGATCCGGGTCCGTTTTCGCTGGTGGTAGCCGGTGAAGGGGAGGCTTACTTCGTCGTGAACGGACAGAATTTTTACCGGCTGGTGGAGCCCCTTCTCGGCCCCTACGACGCCTCCCGAAAAACGAACGTGATCGGCACCGTTTCCGTCGATATGGAGCTCTCGCCAGTCGACAATAGAATGGCCAGGAATCTCCTCGCTGACATCAAGATGAGGATAACGCTGCTCTCGGCGTTTGGGCTTTTCCTTTACGCCTACACGAGGCGCGTGTTCGTGCGCCCCCTGGTGGAGCTTGCATCCGCCGCCGATCGTTTTGGAAAAACTGGCTTCTCACCTCCGGTCCATCTCCACAGCGGTGACGAGCTCCAGGCCCTCGCCGAATCATTCAACCGGTCGGTCCGGGAGCGGAGGCGAAGCGAGGACCTCATGCGTGCGCGCCACGCGGCCGATGACGCCAACCGCGCGAAAAGCGAATTCCTCGCAAACATGAGCCACGAGATTCGGACTCCGATGAATGGAGTCTTGGGGATGCTCGAGCTTGCCCTCGATACACCGCTGTCCCGCGATCAACGCGACTACATCGTCACGGCGCGAAGCTCCGCGGAATCTCTCGTCGACATCATCAACGACATCCTGGACTTCTCCAAAATCGAAGCCGGCCATTTGACGCTCGACTCCGGGCAGTTCAGGCTGGGTGAGAGCATCGCCGATACCATCAGCACGCTCGGCCTTCGCGCCGATCAGAAGGGTCTCGAATTCGGATTGGAGATCGCACCCAATGTTCCGGACGCATTGGTGGGCGATGTCGGTCGGCTGCGGCAGGTAATCATCAACCTGGTCGGCAACGCCATCAAGTTCACCGAGCGAGGCGAGGTTACGCTTCGCGTCGAAATGGAGAAGCAGGAAGAAAGCGATGTAGTGCTTCACTTCTACGTCAGCGACACCGGCATCGGAATAGAGCCGCAAAACCAGGAGCGCGTTTTTGAGGCGTTCCAACAGGCAGATGCCTCGACGACGCGAGAGTACGGCGGCACCGGGCTCGGACTCGCGATATCGTCGCGGATCATTGCGCTTATGGGCGGCCGCCTGGGGCTCGTAAGCGAGCCGGGCAAAGGAACCGTCTTCGATTTCACCGCCTCCTTCGCGATTCAATCCGAAGACAATGTTCCGGAATCCGTGGCGCACACCAGGTTGTCGAATCTTCGGGTGCTCGTAGTCGACGACAACGCGACCAACCGGCGAATTCTCGACGGAATTCTTCGCAGCTGGGGCATGCAGCCAACCTTGGCCGCCAGCGCCAGCGAGGCTCTGAAGATCCTGTCCGAACCAGATCGAAGCACGGATCCGTTTGCCGTTATTCTCACGGACTCACGTATGCCGGGGATGGACGGGTTTCAGCTCGTCGAGCGTATCCGTCAATCGCCGTTGTTGCATGCGGCTACCGTTCTCATGCTCAGCTCGGCTCATAGCGCCGAGGATGCGACGAGAGCCCGCGAGCTGGGCCTTGCCTCCTATTTGATAAAGCCGGTACGACGTTCAGCTCTGCTCTCGGCGATTACGGAAGCGCTGTTGGGATCGCCTGACGTCCTCGAGGAATCGGTAAAGCCTGTGGTTCCCGCGCGAGCCAAGGCGCTCAAGATTCTCGTCGCCGAGGACAACGCCGTCAATCGGAAGCTGGCCGAGAGTATACTGCGGCGCGCTGGGCATGTTGCTATCTTGGTCACCAATGGCCGGGAGGCTGTGGACGCGATGGAACGCGAACGATTCGACGTGGTGCTCATGGATGTTCAAATGCCCGTCATGGGTGGATTCGAGGCGACTCGATTGATACGCGAGCAGGAAGCCGGCCTGGGAAGAAGAACGCCTATCATTGCGGTGACCGCTCACGCCATGAAGGGAGACAGGGAGGCCTGCTTTGAAGCGGGCATGGACGGCTTTGCCCCCAAGCCGATTCATTCGGTGAAGCTCCTGGAAATG
>Ga0193716_1002135_pt1 | contig 11282 bp, 13 predicted proteins | sample U2c1metaG_FD_145901 | JGI IMG/M metagenome (GOLD analysis project Ga0193716, IMG submission 145901) | Soil microbial communities from a riparian zone of the East river system, Colorado, United States - U2c1 | ecosystem: Environmental > Terrestrial > Soil > Riparian zone | place: USA: East River...
CACGCTGCAGCCTCGCAGAAGTTGGCGCCCAGGATGCCATTGCCAAGAAAAAGCCACTGTGCGAGAATTCTGAGGCCAACGAGAGGCTTCAATGTGTAATTGAGGCCGGTGCCTTTGGTGGTGTTGACCGTCACCGGCGTGAGGAGATGATCCTGATACTGCGTTTTAACAATTGATCATTTGACAGTTGGAGGTTACTCACCTGTAAATTTTCGCCGACCCCAGGTAGGTGTTTGATTACTTTAATACCATGTCGCACCAACTCATCTTTTGGACCAACGCCGGAGAGTTTCAAGAGATGGGGCGTGTGGACGGCGCCGCATGAAATGATGACGTCCCTTGAGGCCTTGACACGATATCGAACAGGTATGTGAGGGCCCGAGACAAGTTCAACGCCCTTGGCAACCTTTTTCCCATCGGCGGTGTCCTGGGTAATTATGCGAGTGACGGTCATCCCAACTGAAATTTTCAGGTTCTTGCGACGACAAACATTTTCCGTCAGATAGGATGTGGCTGCGCTGGATCGTCGGCCCTCACTGTCGATAAGAGTCTGTAACCGAGTAACGCCGACCATGCCAGTCTGACCGTGATTGATGTCTGGCACTCTGGGGACGCCGATACTGTTACACCCAGTAATAAAGGCAGACAGATACTGTGAGCAGAAGGCAGGATATCTGATCTGCCAAGGACCACCCTTGCCATGTAGTGATAGATCAACAAGCCAGGTCGGGCTCGGCATGAAGTTTTCCGCTTTCCTGAAATATGGCTCTAAATCCTTCCATGCCCACCCTTGGAGACCCCATTCATCGTAATCCGATGATGCACAACGATGGTATATCCTATTGTGCATGAAAACATCAGTGGAGTCCCCACAAAATTATGCGAAGGATAGATATTCACAGCGCATTGATGGAAGAACAACCCCCCAGAAGCTTTCCGCGAGGCCAGTTCATTTCGCGGTTATGCATATTTGTTTCAGGGGCCGTCTTCAAACCATAATCGACAGCGCTGTGAATCAGATCTGGCGACGTGGCGGGAATACGAGAAAATAGCTCTGTAAGATCACTGTCGCCGTGGATCAGGATATGTTTGGTGCGGTAACTCATGCGCTCACCTTTTGCCAGCCTCGATGAGTAAGACTCGCAGATTTGGGTCTTCAGACAAGCGGCTAGCAAGCACGCATCCAGCCGTACCTCCTCCAACAATGACTACATCGTACTCTTCTACGTTTATCAGATCATCGTCATCGTCATGGCGGCTAGTAATATTCTCGAACGGCGTTGCCAGACGTGCCGCATTTGGTTCACCAGGCAGGAAAGCAGGTTTCAGTGTACGTATGGCACGGCGAGTGAGACGCCAGGCGATCCATAGACCCCCTGCCACGCCGAGGGTGACAGTGAGCAGTTTGGTATTTTCTGGTCGTAGGGGATTGCTGCTGAGAAAAGTGTTGAAGAAGGACATTTGGTTAAAAATATCAGTGCTGCTTCAAGGGCCACGTTTAAGAGATGCATGGTGGGACGCTGAACCGTTTTTCGGCGTCTCCAAAACACTAGTCTGTTTTTATTTAGTTTTCGGTCATAACGGTTATAGATCCGTCAGCCCGTGCGTCTTCCAAACAGGTTTTGATAGAGTCGGTCAAGAGGGGGTCACCGGAAGAAGCCGAGACACTGGGTAGGGTGTGGTCCGAGAAGCCTTAACAAAGATTTTGGAACTGAAATTTTTTAATCAATTTGATGCCTCCAGGAGGCTCATCTATAACCAAAACATGATTTGAAGTTGATTTGAAGTGCCCTCTCACTGAACTGGCTTTAACTGGTTGTCAAACCTTAATTTCTCTTGTCATCGGAGCCACTTTGCATTATGCGTCACAGCCCAGTGCTTGTTCACTGCCATTATAATTTATGATACATCACATTTCAATTAAATAGTGTATTAATGCTGAGGCTGACAACTGAACAAGGCGTCCTTGGACCACTATTGCATTCACTGCCAACGTAGCATTGGTGGAGGTCTGCCAATTCAGAGGACCTTAGCCTAGAAGTGATGCTTGGGAGGGATCAACCTAGCGTTCAATAGAGTGTTTTGGCAAACTCATTTTGGCTAGGATTCGGAGCTAATTCCCAAATCTGATGGCCCATTAACCAATTGCACTGCTCCGATCACTCCATCTCACCAGATCTGGCAGTTGCCAAAACACTCTAATCATGTCATAGGGTTTGGGTTAACCACAGCACAGCTCATGTGAGTGGAAAAATCAAAATATTTTAGAGTGGTAAGCCAGAAATGGGAATTTCCCACGTAAATCGTGGGAATGGCTTACCCGATTTGGGGGGTGGGTCCCCCATGCTGCCTTAACAAAGTTTTTCGACCTCATGTAGAGGATTCTGGCCCTGACCCCCTCTTGCTGCAGGAGATATAATTTTGGCGAGGAAAACCTATGTCAGCCGTGCATAAACAAGGTATGATGCAAATCATTGGCTTACTTGGATTGAGGAACGGAAGTCCAAAGACCAGGAACGATCTATTGTTAAGCTCGAGCAAATTAGTATGGAAGAATGCATCTTGGGGAACCAAGCTTTGAACTTTAGGTTGACGCAGAAACCTGGGATGCTGTTGAAATATAAAATGTGGCACGGGATATAATCCAACAATATGGAAATTATCCATCTGGAAGACAATATGGTATCGAACTTGAATCGCGAGAAGACAGGTGAGTTCATGGGTAAAGTTGTATGTGCTCCCATCCACAGGTAGCTAGTATTTGATGAGCCCATGTTAAAGTAGAATATTCAAAACAAAAGAACAACGCACGTGTATGCCGGACATTCTTTTGAGCAGTATCGGGCCTATGATATATAATCATTGCAAGGACCGAAGATCCAATCCTGCAGAAATATCGTTAGGTTATCGAAGGGGACTCGTGGGTTATTTTGAGCTCAGTAGTATGAGATGTGGGATAAAATAAAACTAAATAACGCACCTCTTGAAAGATATCAAGGGTTCCAGGGATTGGGAGTGCGTTCTACGAGGTTAGGTCTGGCCGTTTATTACCAGACGCACCTACTCCCAACAGCGGGTAGCCATGGTGAGAGCGTACTCCAAGGAGTTCGGGCGAGCAACAACAAAGTTGTGTTGATTATCATGTGATATTCACGTGCAGGAGGCCATACGTACATGCACCAATCACCTCTATACTCTCACTAATTCACGGTGAATTAAATGTAGTACATAGACAAATTTATAGTTTATAGTTTATATATGTTCATCGATTACGCCACGGAAAGGGTTGATGCCAGTAGTAGTTTCGCGAGTGCCAGTGACTCCGAGTGATGGATGAGGATACACGTGACCAGTGCGTTGGACACGACTTATAAAATTTCTTCAGCCGCTTCTTTTTTCCATTGACCGCAACTCGTGCCAATAACGCTTAGGATACAAAGTTGGTGGTCCTTGGCGCAACGATTTGCATGCAACCACTTGAGTAACACAGAGCACCCGAGTTTATGTATGCTCGTCGGTTGCGCCGTGCTGCTGATCCTGTCTCACCATCTGCTCCTCATCCCCCTCCAACTCACAATGTAAAACTTATCACATCATCATCATCCAACCCACCAATACCAACACCACGACCAAAATACTCCTACGATTATTTGCGCTCAGAATGGTCAACAATTCCTTTCGCATATGCAACTAGACCAGCTGCGAACACCGAATCAAAGTCGGCATTCTTCCTTTCCTGAATAGATGAAGGGTTGAAGAATGCGCTGCTCACCTATAGGCACGCCAACAAGGAACACGATTTTTAAGCTCTCCGCGTACGTTAGCACAACGTCTAGAATCTGATCCGCAGGTAAATTGCCGTGGAGGACTCCTTGACGATAGCGGGGGGCGGATTAGGGACATACTTCAACAGGAACTTTGAAAGCTCGGATGCAAAAATGGGCTCCGCTATGCCAAGACCCACTGTCCCTCCGGAAAACTTTAGAGTGCAAAAGTATTAGATTAGTCGAGATATACAATGGTGGAGCGAAGAAGCTTACTTGACTAAACGAGCCCATGCGCGTCGCTTGACCGATCAAGCCCGGTTGGTCACGGAACTCAACTTTTGAAAAGCACAACCAGACGAACAGTCAGGAAGGAACAATCAGAAAAAGACAATATTTCACTCACTGTACAGCCAACAACGAATTCTGCATGCCCAAGCCAACACCCATCCCTCCCTGCGAGGATCTGGAAGGCGATCAGCTTCGCCTCGGACGTAGTAGTGTTGAGTGAATATAGCAGTCCAGACCCAAGGGCCAGGAAGGCAGGCGCTGCCACAAAAAACGGCCAGCTACGCAAAGAATTGAGCTGCGAGTATCAGAGAAATGAAGACGGAGAAAAAAATTGTATGCACTAATACCCAATTCTGCCAACAATTTGCCCAGGACATCACGGTGCCAAGCATAAAAGGAAGAAGATCGATGCCAGATGCAGTGGCCGAATGGTGCTTCACTGCTTGGTAAAAAATAGGTATGTACTGTGCATAGAAATTATCAGCCGTTAGATGCGAATTTGTCGCAGACAAGAAATGAATGAGACCTACGTAGGAAAACAGAAGCCGGGAGAAGCGTGTGAGGAAATAATAGCATATCAGTGCGTATTTAGACGGCGAGTAGGAAGTCATCAGAACGCGGAGCCGATTGTGGAGAAACTTAGACTCACATCAAGCTCGATTTAAATATCATAAGCGGGACCATAGCGTTGTCACCCAAGTACTTCTCCCAGGCAAAGAAAGCGACACTGATGACTCCCACAAAAATGAACGAGAAAATATAACTTGGCGTTCAAGTTTCCGTGGTAAGGAGAAGGTTCAGAAATTACTCACAATAATGACAGATTTGTCGTTACTGCACCCACGACTAACGTCGCGCCAACGAAGTCCAGCCGTGCAGCCTGTCGCAGGATGTCCCGAGGCGAGCACTTTGTAGGATCAGCCCCCAGGGGTGGAGACGGCTTGAGTAAGAGGATAATGGCTGTGACAGAGACACCGATCGGAAGATTGATGAAGAAACACCAATGCTATTGGAGTTGACGTGAGTTAAGAACAAGATCTGGGGCGAAAAGACAGAGGAAAACATACTAAAGTGGTTTGTGATCGATGAGTGCGAGAAAAGTCGGTCAGCAGGGCAGAAACAGGCGAAGGAATAATTAACTAACATGATCTGTAAACGCGCTACCAATGAGTGGACCGATGATAGATGAGAGTCCAAATACAGCGCCAAACATGCCAAACAATTTTGGGCGATCCTCGAGGCGAGTAACTTGGGCGACGATTTGTATCATGGATACAACTGTTTTGTTTCCGTTGTAAGGCAAAGAAGACAGCTCAGCTGAATGAATGACGTACACATGCTGGTTACTCCAATACCGTTAATCGTTCACCCCACAATCAGCTAGTTCACATTTTATACCACTCCACAAATCAAAGACCCCGTCTCGAAAATAGTAACGGACCATACAAGGACCTATTTGGTGGGGAAAATGCGTAGGACCTGGCCATAACAAAGGAGGAAGACGATTTGGGCGAGGACGAAGGCAGTAGCAATCCAGCCTTGGAGCCCTTCACCTAAAGGAATGTGAGGGGCGAATCGAGTATGAATTGTCAATGAGAGCGACTGAATGCGAGGTAATTAATCGATTAAAATGTACTGTGTAAAGCGCTTCAATAAGGGCCGACCGTTTTGTGGAGAGGTCCCCTTACAATAAGGTAGATACGACGAGAGTAGTTGAATAGACCATCATCCTTCTAATTAGCTCCGGCATATGTGACCAAAAGATGCGCAAATAAATGCGAACATAAATACACAACACGAACTTGTGTACAGTTGTCAAAGGTACCGTTATACTAGATTGTCCAGAAATGCAAGTTAACAACCGCCGAGAAATCTGCGAAAACGAAGTAAAGCAGCTGGGACGGAAAGTTCGTTTGAAACCTCGATTGTTGTTCCCACAGAACACTTTGTAAGAGAAGTGAGATGAAAATCCTCGAGATCCAGGTTCTCATAGTCTCCCTAAGGCAGAGTATACAACGGTTGAACCTCCGTGGCCTCCGGATAGCGTGTCTGACGGTTCTCAGATGGACACGCGAACACAGTCACTCGGATCGCACTTCGGAAGGGACTCGCAATCAGCGTCACCAAGAGGTGTCACGACTCACTTCCCTTCTCTCTCAATTCATATGGAAGTTGACGAATCTCATTTGGAACCTGAAACACCTTCGCCTGTCGAAGATCTTCATGATCCTACATTTATACTGAATCCCACACCCGATCGACCAGCTCGTTTATCATCGTCGTTAAGCAACCGGCAGAGGCTAAGTTTGTTGGACATAGATGGTGGCATCTGCTTCATCACGAGGGATCGGTTACCCACTATATCAATACAAGATGCTCATATCGTGCAAAGGCGGCTTTCTAAGGAAATCGTGCGTGCTTCAATGTGCCTTTTGAAATTCCACTGATCGTTGACCACCGCTCGCCAGATTGAATACTACGAGAAAGTTTGGGGCCTCAAAACTGGAAAGTTGAATGTGGATAGCCGGTTCAATCGTGTACACTGTCAGTCATGTTGAACTATTGGGGAGATTCGATACTGAATGTTATGCAGTGCGGAGCGATTTCCATCTCGCATACGACGCTAAACTGTGGACATTTGTTCCACGAAAGGATGTCTTAGACCGTATATTCAGTGCACTATTGCTGCTAGTCGGAGATAATAGAAAATTTCATTCTATGGATCAGGCACGCTGTTATGCGTTAGCGAACTTGTGTATTATATTTACCATATTCACAGATTATCCCACAATCTGGCCTTGATACCCAGAACCCTTACGTCTTTGTTCCTATTCAGCCTTCCAAGATGGCCCCGAAAGTAGTGCGTTGTGAGCCTGATGGTCGCTGGGTAGTGTATCATGCACCCTTCGCCGATTTTCCTCTTCTCGTACATCATTCACACCCATATTATGCGATACTGAACGCATACCTCAAGTTTTCCACAACTGAAGAGAAGGACATGGAGGAGATGCTTCCTGACCACAAGCTTCTTCGAGACGTGGTCGAAAAGATTCATGGCTTATGGCTTGCACTTCACAAGAAGCGGATGCACCCTATTTCTGAAGGCAGGGCGGATGACGATGAATTTGCAGGCAGTGGATACGATGCGGGAGGAAAGCATGGAGGAGATCGTAACAATGAACACGTTAAAGATGTTAAAGAAAATAGCGACGATCAGACTGACGGCCGCCAGGACGGCTTTGGATCGATTCCGATGGTCTCAAATACGCTCGCAGTACCATCATCTATCGCTGCCCCGTCTGCGCCGTCGGTCTCTCATACGAATTTCTCACCCCTCTTTTCTGCTGCTGAGCAAATTGTTAAAAGCTCTACACCACCCTCGGGACCACCTGAACTCGATGCCGATGATCCTCTTAGTCCGAGCGACTCTGCTTCTGTTGCATCTACGGGTCTTAGGTCCGAGATTGGTGGAGAGGGCGAAGATGATAAGTATCAAAACTCTCCTCTTTACCGTTACAATATACATGTTTGGCGGAAACATGTCCGCCAGGACCCGAAGTTATCACTACCGGTTGAGCCTACCATCTGGTGTAAAAATACCAATACAATGGACACGTAGATAATGGCTTGGATTTTGCATGCAATCACATGACAATAGTGCACGAATAGTCAACACCGGGGCGGTCATTGATTTGTACGCCTCGCTAGACGATTCCTACCCATAATATTTTCCGTGCACTGTGCCTCCTCATCCTATCCGACATTTTGGATGAAAGATGAAAGATCCATCGGGGTGTATGGAAACGTACTCCGTCAATGACAATTATAATTGGATGTTGTGACGATATCACAGTGCTTGTGGAAATCGGGTAGGACGTACAACAGCTGCGCTTTTGCTAGCTGCAAAAGTCCAGAAAGCTGGCTCATAGAATCAGGATCAGCTAACGCACAATAGGGAAGGAGACAAGAGCTTACTTTGTTTTACGGATAAAGAAACCGAATAGCATCGACTCGTAAGATGGGTTATACCTCCCGTGATTATCATCGTGACTCCTCGGACGCAGATTCACTGAAGAATCCAATGACATTGATGAGCGCGTCCGTGCTCGTTTCTCTGTAGTGCGAAAACAAACGAACAAGTTATTGGATTGCCTGAGCGAGAAAGAGAAAAATAACTACCCTGCGTTGAATTTCCCCGAATAGTAGCAGCAGTTAACGAATAAACCGCGCTATCCGTCATCTTCCACATCTCCAGACCTGCACCTTCACTTTCATGATTCATCATACTTATCCAATTCCAACAACCGCTGAATCTGTAGCCTCACTCCAAATGCCTGCAATACGTCACGCCAGTTTGTCAATGCACCGATATATCTGTTGGTGAGCCTGGTGGGATGGAAAAGCGAAGCCGAATAAATTCACGCGTGGTCGTCGAGATGATATATTTCTGGGTCTGGTGGTGTGGTGAAGGCGGTTAGAATGAGTGATCATATGGGCTCGTAAGAAGCAAAGAAACACCTACCTACCTATCTATATTCTATTCCGAAGTCACAGTGAATTACCACTACTAGCTAGTACCCACTGGACGTAAATATGTATTTACACTGTTTTGCAGCTTGCCCCCATGTACAATAAATATGATCTTGCCCCAAGTAATGGTTTTAAGCCGGTACCACCATCATTGCAGCATTCCCAAGATCGGCTTGGGTACACCGAAAGCGGTTGAAGCGGTAGCTGAAGAAGAGGGGGCATATGATGATGTGGTGGTGCTGACGAAGGGTGCACAGCTGATAATGTCTGCGAGTCCAGTCGCGGCGGAAGTGGAGAAGCAAAAGCGAGAAGATGATGCAAGAGTGAATAAATCGGATGAGGTTGAGAGCACGTAGTAGTGGCAGTAGTGTTTGTAGTAGTTGCGGTGGAGGCAGATACAGATACATGACTGGTATTGAGTCGTGTGAGATGTGTAAATAGAGCGAGAGAAGGAGAAGCAATAATGTGGATAGTGGTAAGAAGCCGACAATATAGAAACCTAGGGTCGTAAGAGACTTGACGATGGCCTCTGTGTTACAAACAAATCCCCTCCCTTCATCGAAGATGCAGGCGGCGGTGGAGGAGGGCACAAAATGCCAGCGAACACGACTCTCCCCCAATCATCCCAATCACCTCCAAACCCTCTCCCCCCGATTCCCTCCCGATTCCCACCCCAGCGAAAGATGACAAAAACGTGGCAGCAGCAGACCACGCCGATAAATTCAAAACCTCAGAAACGGCGCTCAAATTCGTACAATCCCAGATCTGGAACCCCATCGCGTAACCGGCGAACAAAAACGTCTCTGGAGGTGAGCATTCGTGCTCGCACTCGTCTGAGAGTTGGTGGGATTGATGTTGTTGTCGTTGTGGTGAGTGTCGTTGTAGTGGTGCTGGTGATGGCGGTGGTGGTGGTGATTATGCAATTCGTCCCATCTAGACCAGAGGGTTGGATGACCACTGTCTGCGATGACGCCGGGATAAGACGTGGTCGAAGATGTTTGTTTCCAGTGAGGCGGCGATAAAGCAGCAGGACCAGCGGGAACGACATCCGACCTTCATCTAAGCCCACACTTATACTCGCACCTGTACCCATAACCAAACTGTCCACCTGCACCTGCACCCGCACCTCTTCGTCTTCCAATCATTATTCCCGCCAACTGCACTCCCAATCCCACTACTCCCCCTGCGCTTATTCTCGTCACCATAGGACGACGAATGCGCAGGCAGGGGAGGCAAAACAGACAAAAGTGTAGAAAGCATGAAGCTGTGACTACCGAGCCAGGACGGGATACCTGTGGAGGGGTGGGTGTCGGTGTCGATATTAGGATGGAGGAAGGGACGTAGTTTCGGACTGTGCAGGAGAAGTTTGCTAGCATTGTTGGTTCGCTGTTAGAAGAAGAGGGGTGTTGTGTCAGTAAACAGATCATAGACGAAGTGGAGATAAACAGAAGAGGAGAAAACGGGATATGAAATGGAACAGAAAGGCGAGGTATGGGATGGGAAATGAACGGATGGATGGATGACGAGTGGCGCGTCGTATATCGTCATTAACACGACACTAAGCGTCCATTGCGACCAGCCTTGCGCAGAGTGCGACTGATCGGCAAGATAGCAAGCAACAGAACATTATTTACAAGAAAATTCCGGAATCTGTATAAGCGCCATGAAAGGGGGAGCAGTGCACTCCCCCAAAAACGAAAAACCAGACGCCCGTCCTCGAGGCGCCATGGTGCAGATGTAATGATAACAAAAGAAAGACTCACCGAGCGAGAATAGGTGATCGAACATGACCTGCTCAATATCGGGTAAAGTGATAGTATCGCCTTGGAGATCAAAAACGACTGCGGGAAACGCTGGGACAATAAGAGGTCCAGGTTCACTATAAACCAGTGTATCGGCACAGGGTTACATGTTCGGCGACAGTAGGCTCGGGGAGGTCAACTACACGAATAGCAGGGGTTACATCCAGGAGGATACGGGGTGAGCGTGCATTGCGCTGTTTCCTAGATGGCATATAATGAAGAAGGGTACATGTAATCGAATACCAGACCCAGCGGAGGTGTGTTTGGTTATGAGCAAGCGAAGGGTACCTTATCGGGAATAAGCGGACCGCCTCGATCAACCTTTCTCTCTCATTGCAGGCTCTCTGCAAGCTCTCTGTCTTCGATCAGCGTTTGAAACCTGGTTAACCCCTCGACTGCCGCCTTTCCAAGGTCGACATGTGTTTATCATGTTTATAGCCTGTTTTTTTCATCCGTCTTCCGTCCTCTGTTTCAATTACCCTCCCATCGTCCGCCAGCGATCTCCCACTTTAATCACCAGCTTACATCTGCTACGTACATATTCTATCGTCTGTCTCTTCAAATGATCACCTATTCTTTACCCCCGCATTTGTCCTCCTTGAACATCTCAATTCCCCTGCCACGAATCTGCTTTCGCGTGTTAACCGCTATGCGCTATTCAACATCCAACTACGCTAAATCTTCTAATTCAATTCCCCACCTGGCTGCCCATCCAGTCGGAGAGCTTCATACTGTCCACATAATCCCCGCCTTACAATCCAACAACCATCGGCATAGCACTCGAAATACCTCTCGCTTTCCCAGCCGACCACTGCATCAACCAGCCCATCTCAAGCAGCACACACTAATCCTAGATATCTCCCTAGAAACATAAACAAACTACCCGCCTCATTCT